>Ga0160429_1000460_pt1 | contig 37387 bp, 26 predicted proteins | sample SolpanmetagenomR_FD_108199 | JGI IMG/M metagenome (GOLD analysis project Ga0160429, IMG submission 108199) | Solar panel surface microbial communities from Lawrence Berkeley National Laboratory, California, USA - R | ecosystem: Engineered > Built environment > Solar panel > Unclassified ... | reverse complement strand
TTTATACTACCCTGTTTTGATTGTCCTAACCGCCTGTTGCGATTGGGAGTGCAAAGGTAAGAAAGTTTTTTGACTTTCCAAATTTTGCTGATTTTATTTTTCCGAACCAGTCTGGCTTTTTAGAGCTGGATTAAAGGCCGCTCGCCTCTTATCCGGTTTGGGAGTGCAAAGGTACCGTTATTTTTTTGTTTTGCAAACTTTAGCCAGGAAAAAAGCTGCGTGGCACGCTTTGGTTCTTAGGTAGGGTGCAAACTGCTACTGATGGCGAAGTAGTTCCACTGCGGCGTCTTACTTATAAAAAATGTAGGATGTGCCGCCGGAGGCGTTTTAATGGTCAAGCAAAGGTCGTATTTGTCGTTGACAGGGCGAAAACTAGCTGGCAAGGCCGGAGATTTGGGCGTTTTAATTCTGAGATATGACTGGTGCGCGGGCGACAACCGCCGGCAGGACGGCGTAATTTAATTAGTATGGAGCTTCTGGAAGTAAATAATATCAGTTTTGAGGAGCGGGGAATACCAGTGATACAACCGCTGAGCTTTGGGCAGCAGATGGGGCAGAAACTGGCCCTGGTAGGGGAAAGTGGGGCGGGTAAAAGCACGATACTTCAACTAATTATGGGCATGATACAGCTGAGCGGGGGCGAGATACGGGTGGCTGGCAGCCGGGTGCGGGGACCGGAGGAGGCATTGGTACCAGGCCCGGTGGGGGCGGCTTACTTATCGCAGAAGTCGGATTTGCCGAAGTTTTTGCGGGTAGAGCAGGTGCTGGGCTACGCCAGCAAGCGGCCGGTGGCCGAAGCGCACTCCCTATATAAGCTGTGTCGAATTGACCATTTGCTGGGGCGGCGCACCGACCAGCTATCGGGGGGCGAGCAGCAACGGGTGGCGTTGGCGCGGCTACTGCTGGGGCAGCCACAACTTTTGCTGCTCGATGAGCCATTTTCAAACCTAGACCGGGTACATAAACGGCAGATGCAGGCCATTATTGAGGAAGTGGGCATACGCCTGGGGGTTACGTGCCTACTGGTATCGCACGAGGCAACGGACGTATTGGGCTGGGCCGATGAGCTGCTGGTACTGCGCCAGGGGCACCTAGTGCAGCGCGACGCGCCCGAACGCATCTATAAGGAGCCGGTGGATGAGTACACGGCGGCACTGCTGGGCGACTATACCTTGGTACGCGGCGCCGACCGCTACGCGCTGGCACCGGGCTTGGCCGGCGATGGGGTGCTGCTGGTGCGCCCCGAGCAGGTGCGGCTAGGGCCAACTGCCACGGGTGAGCCGCTGGGCACGGTACAAGCGGTGCGGTTTTTAGGCAGCTATTACGAGTTGGAGGTGCAGCTGGCGATAACTCTGCTGCGGGCGCGGGCTACGCAGCCCAATTTTGAAGTGGGCCAGCAAGTGAGCGTGCGGGTAGCACCCGAAGCACGGTGGCTGCTGCCAGAGCTTCGGTAGCTGCGTTGCGCCGGGCGGCAGCCAGTAATTTGAGAAAGCCACACTGGCTCCTTGCTGAGGCTAGCTAACCAGCTGCGCATGCAGGCTGGTTAGCATGGCGGCGGCATCGTGGCAGAGGCCGGGGTGCACAGGCGAGGTTTGAATGATGGTACTGCGCTGGGCGGTGAGCCAGCGGAAGCGCGAGGCCACGGCTAGCTGGCCAATAGGCCCGCCCGTGGGCCGGCCCCGGCAAATGCGCTCGAACGAGCGCAAGCGCTCGCGCACGTCGGCTAGGTCGAGGCCAGGACCAGCGAAGGCTAGCAAGCGTGCTTCGTCGAACTGGCAGGTGACTTGCAGGAAGCCCTGGGCGGCGCAGTAGAGGATAACACCCACATTTATAAATTCTTCGCGCTCGACGCGGGGCACCACGCGCAGCACGGCGTACTCAAACAAGTGCTTGGCGGGCATGGTCGGCTTCCTGGGTGAAGGTGGCGGAAACGGCCAGGCGCGCCTCCAAAAACTGCTGGTACTGGGCGCGCTGCTCGGCGGGCGTGAGGTCGGGCTCTTGGAGCCACTCGTCGGGGATGGCGGCGATGATGCCCGCCAACACCTGGGGCGTGAGGCGGGCGCGGCCCTAGGCATCGGCAGCGGCCAGGGCGGTGGCCTGGGGCAAGAGCACGTGGTCCTTTACCGAGGGAAAGAGCCTTGTGGCCGACCGGCCCCAGCCGGGGCCGGTGTGGTGCACGTAGAGCGCGGCCCCGTGGTCGATGAGCCACAACTCCTTATGCCATAGCAGCATATTAGTATTGCGGGCGGTGCGGTCGACGTTGAGCGTCAGGCAATCGAGCCACACGATAAGCGAAGCCAGCGCCGGCTCGACGGTAGTTACGAGCGGGTCGAAGGTACTGGCCCCGCCAAGGAAATGCAGGGCCAAATTCTGACCAGTGCTGGCGCGCAGCAGGTCCTGGATTTCTTCGTCGGGCTCAGTGCGGCCGAAGGCTTCGCTTAGCTCGGCAAACACTAGTTCGGGCACGCGCAAGCCTAATGCGCGGGCTATTTCACCAACTAACAGCTCAGCAATCAGCACTTTAATGCCCTGACCGGCACCTCGAAACTTGAGTACGTAGAGAAAGTCATCGTCGGCCTCGACCAGCGCGGGCAGCGAGCCACCCTCGCGCAGGGGCGTGATGTAACGGGTAACTTCGACGGTGCGCAGGGCGGGCGCTGGGGGGCGGTTTGGCATTCAGCAAATAGAGTGGCTAGCACCGTAATGAGCGGCTAAAGCTAAATTAAAACAGCCACCTGGAAGTAATCCAGGTGGCTGCTAGCTAACGAGCGAGAAACGAGGTTCGAACTCGCGACCCTCAGCTTGGGAAGCTACAATACTATCGTAACTATTACTTGCCGATATGGCCTAGCGTTATCAAAAAAGGCGTTTTAAGCACATTGAAGCACTTGCGACTAACTGCCATTACCCCGCTTTTAACTACATTTGTTTAAACCAACGTTTAAACCGCCGTTGGTTTAAATCAGTATGGCAACGACGGAGCATAAGGAAGGCAAGGCGACAGTAAAGGTCGTCTACTATAAGCAAAAGACGCTGGCCGATGGCTCGCACCCGTTCATGGTGCGCATCACGAAGGACAGGAAGTTAAAGTATCTGTCAACGGGATTAAGCCTGCACCCCAAGTATTGGAACCCCGATAAGAAAGAGGTACGCAGGAATTACCCCGAGCCCGGCCGTGATAACCTGCTGAAACAACTGGCCGCGTGGGAGGCCAAATACAATGGAGCTGCGGTGGCGCTAGCCGAGGCCGATGAGCAGCACGACGCTCCTGCTGTAGCCGCTAAGGCCATTGAGGGGCGTAAGGCCGCACGACGGATAAAACTGCTCGCCTACTGCGACGAGTTGAGCGTAGGCTATCTTAAAACTGGGCAGGCGGGCAACGCGACCGTGTACCGCGACCTGCGTAATCAGCTAGCAAAATTTGTAGCTGCCACAAGCAACGCGCCCATGCCCCCTACTGGCCGAGGGAAAGCAGAAGCCTGGGTTACCTGGCTAGGTAGCTACGACGTGCCCTTTGACCGGGTGAATGTTGCCTTCTGCCACGAATGGGAACAGACGCTCCGCGCCACTGGTATAAGGGAGATAACCCTGTCGCTACGCTTCCGAACGCTCAGAGCGGTGCTCAACCAAGCCATCGCGGCGGGATTGATGAAGGCAACCGCTTACCCCTTCGCCCGCACAGTAGCTGAAAAACACAAGTTGCAAGTCGGCAAGTTTGATGTGAGCACGGCCAAGCGGGCCATAAGCCGTGATGAACTTCGCAAACTAGAAGCTCTACAACCCGCAAGCGAACGGCAGCGCCTAGCCAAGGACGTTTTTCTGTTCTCTTACTACGTCGGCGGTATCAACTTCGTGGACTTAGCACAATTACGTTGGCGTAACCTAAGCGGTGAAGTAGCGGGCACTGGCCACCCAGAGCGTTTGAGCTACGAGCGGCAGAAAACAGGTGGCAAATTCTCATTGCGCCTGCTAGCCCCAGCCGCTGCTATTGTAGCCACTTACCGGCCCTTCACCTATGCGACATCAGCTAGCTACGTATTTCCCGTGCTTGATATATCTCGCCACCTTACCCCCCATCAAGTCAAAAGTCGACTACACAAGGTGCTGGGACAAGTAAACAAAGACTTAAAGGAACTAGGCCAATTAGCTGGTATTGCGACCCCGCTCACTACCTACGTAGCCCGCCACACCTTCGCTACTACACTGAAACAGGCTGGTACTCAAACGGCAGTAATCTCCCAGGCAATGGGCCACAAGTCGGAGGCGGTTACGGCTGTGTACCTAGACAGCTTCGCTTCCGACATGGTGGATGCTGCCTTCGAGGGGTTGCTTTAAGGCACTATGAAAAAAATCTACTAGGCCGCAAATGTCATGAAAAAGTATGCTAGGAGCCGTTGCAATTTTACAAATGCTTAGCAGCACCTATCGTTCACTGCAAAGCACATCTTTTCAACTAACTCCAGTTACCTATCGCAACGTCCCTTACCCTAAACGTGGGCATCGCTCACATCCTAGACGAGTTCCGCAACATTGTGCGGCAGGAACTCGCCGCCCTACAGCAGTCTCCCTTCACCGCATCTACGGATGCTGTCAGCGGCATCGACCTTGCAGTAGAAATTACTCGGCTTAGTAAGTCGCGCATCTATGCCCTCGTGCAGCAGCGCGGCATCCCACATAGCAAGCGTGGGAACAAGCTATACTTCAACCGCCTCGACCTATTGGCTTGGGTCGAAGAAGGAAAACGCCAAGCGTAGTAGATGTTCAATACCTCATCTACTCTCACTCAGGATGTTTTCGCGGGAGTGGCCAACTCCTGCGAGAGCACCTCGACTCTAGGTCACGGTTCACCAGCGAATCCTGCCCTACTCTTGAATGGAACTATCGAAGTCATTCAAAAGCATAATCAACGGCAACCAACGGGTGGTCACAAGATAGGCTTGCGCACAGCGAAAAAGGGGGTCGTAGCGGGCTCTCATGTGCTTCACCTGCTAGCACTGCGCAATGAGCTTAAGAAGCGTGTAGAGAGCCCTGTGGCCTGCGCAGAGCCTATTCTGACCCAGGATGGACAGGGCATCATCTGGCCTTACACCATTAATCTGATTCAGGGGCAAACCGGCACTCATAAAAGCCGAGTAGCTGAACTCTTCTCGGCTTTCCTCATTGCAGAAAATGGTCTCAAGGGTGAAGCCTTGGGAATGGCGATGGGTAGTACTATAGGCCGCCCCTACTCAGTATGCTACGTGGATACCGAACGTAATCAGCAGGAGCAACTCATTCAAGCCGTTCAAAAAATAAAGAAACGGGCGGGGTATGAGCATAATCAGCACCCTGCACATTTTGATTATAATTCCCTGCTTGACATCCCACGCACCGAACGATTGGCGGCATTACGCGACTATCTCGAACACATTCGTAGCGAGATGTCGGGGCACCTAATAATTGTGCTCGACCAACTAGCAGACTGCGTGGCCGACTTTAACGACCCAAAGGAGAGCATGCTACTGACTGACCTACTCAACGTGATGGTTAATCAGCAGGACGTAACCTTTATTTGCGTTATTCATGAGAACCCTGGCGGTACCAAGGCACGGGGCCATTTGGGCACAGAGATGGCTAACAAGGCCAGCACCGTTCTTCAGGTGAGTTTCATTAAAGCTGCTAGCGGCACGCCCAGCCCAGTCCTGCAAATGAAGTACATTAAACGGCGTTCAGGGTCGCGAGACTTAACCTTGAATGTCCAGTACAATGCGGAGCAAGGAGAACTGGTGCGAGCAGATACGGCAACTGTGAAGACAGCACTTGACAACCGCAAGCGTATGGCACAGCCCGAACATGTTGTTGCTTTACTAGGCGAGGTATTAATCGAGTCGCTGCCAATAACTCAGCTCAAGAAGCAGCTAGTTAACAAACTAGGTGGTAGCGAAAAAACGATGGGCTTCCGGCTTGACGACCTCATTACCCAAAAGACCGAAGTACCCGATACTAACGGGGTAGCCTGTATTCTGGTAAGCGAGAAAGCTGGCAAACAATCTATGTGCCGGTTGAAGCCTATAAGCTAGGGCCTAGTCAAGAGCAAGATACTGGAAAGTGGAAGCAGGCATATAAGAGAGTTTCTTCCTTCCAGCGTTCCCAACAATACAACGCCCCCACCCCATTCGTGAGGTGGGGGCTAATTGATAATAGTAGAAACCAGAACGCCCGCATAGAGGAGTTTCCTGCTTCCAGTATCGACTGGGCAGAGCATACGTTATTCGTTCTAACAATCAGGGGCTCTTGGCCCCCGAACCCCCATGCGGGCTCTCTCGCTTCGCGTCGCCCGCAAATACTGGTCTTTGACTTTCTTGACTGGGCCAGCCGATGTCTGCGTAGGGCAGGCGGTGCCAAGTCATCATGGTACGGGGCGTACCAGAGTATGAATGCTGAACGATTCAGAACCTACTCAACCTCCTCAAGGAAATCGCCTTCCTCGTATTTCTCTAATTCTTCTATCTCGTTGCTACACACCTCGTAGGCGAGCAAGACAGTTGCCGAGTCGGGAGTCGAGAAAATCATGCGCTGTTCGATTCGCAAGACTTCACCACCATCGCGATAGGACATCGAGAGGCGGTCGCCCTCCACTGGCAAGTTACCAGTGAGGGTGAAGTAGCGGTGGATTTGGTCAAAAGCTGCACTGTGCGCTCGCAACCAACGGTCGTAGCTCTTCCGCAGCAGTCCGCTGCCCTCCGACTGCTCAAACATCACGGTTCGATAACGTTTATTCAGCGCCTCGCTCATGCGAAAGCTCCAGGTGACGATGACATCTAAATCAGGCGCTATGCGCAAGTAGTCCGCTCTCATGTAAAATAATTTATTTAGGTGTCTATGATTTTAGCGATTTAAAAGACCGATTGAGTATTAGTCATAAGCAAGGCAAATGCTTGTATTAAAGGCTCGGGTCGAAGATGACCAGTAGATGCGGCTTGTGGTCGTTGCGCACCGACTCCGCGCCAATGGCAACCGATACCTTGATGCGCCCATAGGAGGTCCGCCACATTTGCTTGCCTAGACTGGGAAACTGGTGGTCATATAACTGCACAACGGAATCCAAGTCGGACAGAGGTAGCACCATCATGGCTAGGTCGCACTTATCTCGAACAAATCCATAATTAAGTAGGCGTTCACCGCTCTTATCCTGAAACCGAACTGTCAGGGGAGCATCAGGCGTGCTTGGTTTACCGGACGAGCCGGTGTAATGGTAGATACCCTCCTTGTGGATACTATCCAGAATTTCAATCAAGGACAGCCCTAATCGCTGACCAATGGGTTCAGCAGGCTCGATGGGGGCAGCCTGCAAGCGGAACATAAGCAGGCAGCACAGGGTGAGCAGGTATTTTTTCATGGAGTTAGCGAAGTAACGTCCAAAAATAAGGCAGCAAATCCAAAAATGCATCATCAGAGATGCTTTTTGCTTTGAGGTCATAGCTGAGCTTGCCGATGTGAAACACGCAGCCGGCATATTGGCTTTTGGCCACCATCTGCGGCGGCTGCGCAGGGCGCGCAAGCTCACTCAGGAGGCACTAGCTGATTATGCTGAAATCTCCCGCCCCACGGTACAACGCATTGAAAAAGGGCAAGCAGCTCCTACACTAGAGGTGTTACTTTCCCTAGCCCAAGTCTTGCAAGTGCCCCTTCGCGAGCTTGTGGATGCCCCTGGTGTCGCTCCACAGGAGTAGCGCCGGGGGATGTCAGGACATCTCGCGGAACAGAAATGAAGTACTCAATTGAAGGGGGTGCTGGGAAAGCTAGTTGCCTCTCAATTAATTGTCTGGGCTTTCTTCATATGCATGCTCACAAGACTGACTCACCTATGCCTTGGGGGCTCCTATTAGAGGGGTGGGGGGAGGTAATCACCAAAAAAACGCGATTTCCAGACCCGGTACCCCTCAAAAACTAGGAGTCCTTTTCTTTTAAAAATGGGCTGTCATTGACTTCTAGAGACAGCGTGCGCAGGAGCAAAACCTGTTTGGAACCGCCCGGCTATTCTTTGCAAGAATAACCAAATCAACCTTTATCCCTTGTATTCAGGCACTTGACTAGTATTACTCGTCCTTGTGCGCCCAAATTGTACCTCAAGTGAAGTGTAGCTAACGCACAAGGTGTGCATCCTTGAAATAGCGCGATGTTGAGAGAGTGGGAGCAAGAGAAACAAATGTGCTCTGCACACATGCACGTAGCAGCTACCTGCCCAACATAGACATAGCACGAAATGCAATGAAATGGACTTCGCAATAGAACACCAAAATTATCTATCACTGGGGTAGGTACCTATCGTGAAAGTCGCCCTTTATACCTGTGTTACTACCCACACTTTCCTATATCGGCCGTAGCTTGCAGTGGCTTGCCTTTATCAAAAAATGTCTATTACTACCCATTCTGCTTTAGTCAATTTTATCTTTGAAATTGCCAATAAGCTACGCGGACCATACCGCCCACCCCAGTACCGCAAGGTGATGCTGCCCCTTACGGTGCTGCGCCGCCTCGACCTGGTATTGGAGCCTACTAAGGAAGCAGTGCTCGCCAAGCACGCCGAATTGAATGCTCGCAATCTGGCACCGGAGGTAAAGCACGCCATCTTGCTTAAGGTCGCTGGGCAAGCCTTCTATAATACTAGCCAATACACCTTCCGCTCGCTGCTGGCTGATGCCGACCATCTATCCCAGAACCTGGTGACCTACCTCAACGGCTTTTCGCCGGTAGTGCGCGACATCTTCCAGCGGTTCAAGTTCGAGGCCGAGATTGATACCCTCAACGATACCAACCGGCTCTACCTGGTATTGAAGGATTTTATCTCCGACGACATCAACCTACACCCCGACCACCTCAAGCCCTACCAGATGGGCCTGGTATTCGAGGAGCTGATTCGGCGCTTCAACGAGGCGGCTAACGAGGAGGCAGGCGACCACTTCACCCCCCGCGAGGTAATCCGACTCATGGCGGCCCTCACCTACACCAACGACGAGGCCGTAGCGTCGCGCAAGCACACGGTGCGCACCGTGTACGACCCCACATGCGGCACAGGCGGAATGCTATCGGTATCGGAGGAGTACACCCACGAAATTAACCCCAATATTCACTTGGAGCTGTTTGGGCAAGACTTCAACCCTGAGTCGTGGGCCATCTGCTGCGCAGACATGCTCATCAAGGGCGAGCCGGTCGAGCACATTGCGTTTGGCGACGTGCTAGGCGATGGCAAGACCTTCGATGGACACCCCAACGGCCGCTTTCATTACATGCTGGCCAACCCGCCCTTTGGCGTGAAGTGGGAGCCCGAGAAGAAAACCGTTGAGAAGGAGTACGACACGCAGGGCTTCAACGGGCGCTTTGGGCCGGGGCTGCCACGCATCAACGAGGGCTCGCTGCTGTTCCTGCTGCACATGCTGAGCAAGATGCACCCTAGCCCCGCCGATGGGGGCGACGGCTCCAAGATTGCTGTGGTTTTCAACGGCTCGCCACTGTTTGCGGGGGAGCCTGGGCCGAGCGAAAGCAATATCCGCCGCTGGGTACTGGAAAACGACTGGCTCGATGCTATCGTGGCCCTACCCGACCAACTCTACTACAACACTGGCATCAATACCTACATATGGCTCGTGAGCAACCGCAAGCCGCACTCGCGCAAGGGCAAGGTGCAACTCATCGACGCTACCCGGCACTTCGTGAAGATGAAGAAGAGCCAGGGCAGCAAGCGGCACGAAATAGGCGACGGTTTGGAAGGGCGGCCCAACCACATTGCCGACATTGTACGCCTCTACGATGAGTACAAGGACGGTGGGGTCAGCCGCGTGCTTGTCGATGGCAAGGTGAAGGAGATGGTGTGCTCCAAAATCTTCGATACCCGCGACTTTGGCTACCTGCGCCTCACCGTAGAGCGCCCTCTACGCCTGAATTTCCAGGCTAGTCCTGAACGCCTAGCACTGGTACAAGAAACCGGCGCGTGGAAGGCTTTGGCCACGAGCAAGAAAAAGCACGGCTCGGAGGCTCACCGAGAAGAAGTTGAAGCAGGTGAGCACGAGCAGGCCCGTATTGCCGCCGCGCTGGCTACCCTTGACGCTACGGAGTGGTATGTTAACCGTGATGCTTTTACGGAGGTGCTAAACAAGGCATTAAAACGCGCTGGGGTGAAAGTTGCCGGCCCATTAAAGAAAGCTATTCTGACGGCCCTAAGTGAGCGCGACCCTACCGCCGACATATGCTATTTTCCCAGCGGCCAGCCCGAGCCTGATACCGAGCTGCGCGACACTGAATTGGTGCCTCTGCCCGCCACCATACCCCTACCGCTGCCCTTGGCCTACACCAAGGATGCCGACAATATCAAGCTGCTCAAGCTGGTGCGCCATCACCTAACCGTCCATTTCGACAACGAGGTGCGGCCCCACTGGCCCGATGCCTGGCCCGACTACACTAAAACCAAGTTGGGCTTTGAAATCCCGGTTTCGCGCTACTTCTACACTTACGAGCCACCCCGCGAGCTGCCCGACATCGAGGACGACATCAAAGGGCTGGAAAATGAAATCCTAGATATGCTCAAGACGGTAGCGGTATGAAAGTAGCTACTCCATTACCGCTGCCCCCTCACTGGCAGACAAAAAAGCTCAAGTTCGTCGTCACTTGCAACGATGAGACGCTTTCGGAACAGACAGACCCAGACTTCGAGTTAGAGTATGTTGATATTTCCAGTGTCGATTTATTGCATGGGATTAAATCGTCAGAACAACTGCTTTTCGCCAATGCACCCTCACGTGCTCGGCGGCGAGTGCAGCATGGAGATACAATCATCTCGACCGTACGAACCTATTTAAAGGCTGTGGCTACGGTACTCAGCCCACCTCCAAATCTTGTCGTTTCGACCGGCTTTGCTGTACTTCGGCCATTGCCAGTGCTTGACCCCGGCTTCTTGGGGTATTTTTCAAAATCAGACAAGTTCGTGTCTGAAATAGTAGCTAATTCCACTGGAGTTAGTTACCCAGCAACGAATCCTGCGGATATTCTGCGGCTCTCTATTTCGTACCCTCCGCTGCCCGAGCAAAGCGCCATTGCCGCCTTCCTTGATGAGCGCACTGCCCACCTCGATGGCCTTATCCGGCGCAAGGAGGGACTGTTGAAGCTACTGGCTGAACAACGCGCCACCCTTATCACCCGCGCCGTTACGCGGGGCCTCAATGCCGCTACGCCCCTGCAAGAGTCCGGCGTGCTCTGGCTAGGGCAGGTGCCCACCCATTGGCAGGTGAAGCGATTAAAGTTTGCGCTAGCAGGTATTGAGCAAGGCTGGTCGCCCCAATGCGATGCCTACCCCGCTGAGGAGGGGGAATGGGGGGTAATGAAGGTAGGATGTGTCAACGGCGATGTATTCGACCCAACTGAAAATAAGCGGCTTCCTGTTGAGCTAGAACCACGTTTTGCATACGAGTTGAAAATCGGCGATGTGCTGGTCAGCCGGGCCAATACGTTAGAATTGGTAGGCAGTGCGGCAATCGTCCATATCCTGCCAACCCGACTATTACTCTGCGATAAGCTCTACCGACTGGAAGTGCAACCGGAGGTAGATAAAGAGTTTTTGGTCTATATGCTTAGGTCAAAGGTTGCGAGGGTGCAGTACGAACGAGAGGCAACCGGCACTAGCGGCTCCATGCAGAACATCGGACAGGATACTATTTTAAACTTGCAATTCGCTCTGCCTCCTTTATCTGAACAACACGAAATCGTCGTAGCCATCAACAAAGGCAACGAGCGCCTCGACAAGATGACGGACATCACTAACCGCGAAATCGCTAAGCTGCGCGAGTATCGGGCCGCCCTGATTACGGCCGCCGTCACGGGCCGCATCAACATGCGGGTCGCCGTGCCGAAGGAAGAACCCGCTTTTGTTGAAGCACTATGAAGCACCGCGAAATCCACTTCGAGGCCGCGCTGGAAACCGCGTTGTGCTCGCCCGCTGGCGGCTACGTAGCCGGCACCACCCCACTCGATGCTAAGCGCGGGCTCTTTGGAGCCGATGTGCTGGCCTTTCTCGAAGCCAGTCAGACGCGGGCCTGGGCGCAGCTTTCGGGGATGCTGGGGGCCACGCTAGGCCCTAATGTACTCGATACCCTGACGCGAGAGCTAGCCAGCAAAGGTGCCCTACATGTACTGCGCTACGGTTTCAAATGCTTTGGCCGCACGCTTCGGCTAGCCTACTTCGCGCCCAACACCGGCCTCAACCCTGACACCCAGGCACTCTACGACCTGAACCAGCTCCGGCTGCATCGCCAGGTACACTATCACCCTGACCGCGCCGGGCAGAGCATCGACGTAGTACTGGCCCTCAACGGCCTGCCAGTAGCCACGCTGGAACTCAAGAACCCCCTCACCGGCCAAACCTCGGCCGACGCTATTCGGCAGTACCAGCATGAGCGTGACCCGATGGCCCCGCTCTGCAAGTTCAAGGAGCGGGCGCTAGTTCACTTCGCCGTGGACCCCGACACGGCTTGGATGACTACCCGCCTGCAAGGCCCCGACACTGTGTTTCTGCCCTTCAACCGGGGCGACCAGGGTGGGGCCGGCAACCCACCCGTAGCCGAGGGCTACCGCACCCAGTACCTGTGGGAGGAGGTGTTGCAGCGCGACTCGCTGCTCGACCTGCTGGCCCGCTTCCTGCACCTACAAACTGACCATACCACCGTGCGCCTGCCCGATGGCAGCACCGTACGCCAAACCCGCGAAACGCTCATTTTCCCGCGATACCACCAACTCCAGGCTGTGCGCGGACTAGTAGCAGCAGCGCGGGCGCAGGGGCCGGGGCACAACTATCTCATTCAGCACTCGGCCGGCTCGGGCAAGAGCAACTCCATCGGCTGGCTGGCCCACCGCCTGGCCTCGCTGCACGACGCCCACGACCGCAAGGTGTTTGATACTGTAGTGGTCATCACCGACCGCCGCGTGCTCGACCAGCAGCTTCAGGACGCCATCTACCAGTTTGAGCATAAGCAGGGCGTGGTAATGAAGATTGACGAGAACACCCAGCAGCTAGCCAAGGCCCTAGCCGATGGCACGCCAATCGTCATCAGCACCCTTCAGAAGTTCCCCTACATTGCCCAAGCCCTCGACACGCTGGCCAAGCGCGGCGAAACCACCCGCATTGACACCCGCGAGCGACGCTTTGCTGTGGTGGTCGATGAGGCCCACAGCAGCCAGGGCGGTGAGGCTGCTCAGGAACTGCGCAAAATCCTGAACCGCGACGGCATCGAAGCCGCCCTGGCCGAGCAGCTCCTCGACCTCGATGAGGACGACCTGAGCCCCGCCGCCCGCGAGGAGATGGTGCGTGAAATGCTTAAGCGACCGCGCCAGCCTAACCTGTCGTACTTCGCCTTCACGGCCACACCCAAGTTCAAAACCCTGGCCGTGTTCAACGAGCCGGACCCAGCCACCGGCCTGCCGCCGTTTCACTTATACTCGATGCGCCAGGCCATTGAGGAGAAGTTCATTCTCGATGTGCTGGCCAACTATACGTCTTACCGCGCCTACTACGGTCTAGTAAAGTCGGTGGAGGACGACCCGCTGGTGCCTAAGCGGCAAGCCGCCCTGGCCCTGGCCCGCATGATGGAGCACCACCCTACCAACGTGGCCTCAAAGGTGGAAGTCATTGTGGAGCACTTCCGGGCCTATACACGCCACAAAATCGGGGGCAAAGCCAAGGCAATGGTCGTGACCGGCTCGCGGCTGATGGCCGTGCGATACAAACTGGGCTTCGACAAGTACGTACGCGAGAAAGGCTACGCCGACATTCGCACCCTAGTAGCCTTTTCGGGCCAAGTCATCGACCCCGAGCTACCGGGCCAGACTTACACCGAGGTAGGCATGAATAAGGGCCTTGCTGAGCGTGAAGTACCCGAGCGATTTGCCTCCGACGAATACCAGATTCTGTTGGTAGCCGACAAGTATCAGACCGGCTTCGACCAGCCCCTGTTGCACACCATGTATGTGGACAAACGCTTGGCCGGTATCCAGGCCGTGCAGACGCTGAGCCGCCTCAACCGCATCGCGGCCGGCAAAACCGACACTTTTGTGCTCGATTTTGTAAACGACCCCGAGGAAATCTACCAGGCGTTTAAGCCCTACTACGAGCGTACCCAGGCTGCTGGCCAGCCTGACCCACACCATCTCTACGAACTGCAACACCGGCTCGAAGAAACCCGCCTGTGGGAGGCCAGCGAGGTTGATGCTTTCTGCGACGTATGGTTCAGCAACCGCCTCACGCCCCTAGCCACCGACCATCAGAAGATGTACGCCATCCTCGACAAGGCAGTGGGCCGCTACAACGCCCTACCCGAAGCTGAGCAGGACCTATTCAAGGGACAGCTCACTAGCTTCCGCAACCTCTACGCCTTCCTATCGCAGATTATTCCTTACCAAGATTCCAGCCTCGAAAAGCTACATACCTACGGCCGATTCCTGCTCACGCGCCTGCCAGCCCGCAACACCGAGCACCACTACGCTGTCGAGGACGACGTGACGCTGAAATACTACCGACTGGAGCAAATTAATCAGGGCTCTATTAGCCTGAACGTAGGCGAGCCTAACCCGCTCTACGGCCCTAATGACGTAGGCACCGGCCGCGCTCAGGACGCCACCGTCAACCTCTCGCTGCTCATCACCAAGCTCAACTCCCGCTTCGGCACCGAGTTTCTGCCTGCTGACCAACTCTTCTTCGACCAGATAGTCGAGACAGCCATCCGCAACGCTCAGCTCCAAGACGTGGCTCAGGCCAACAGCCAGCAGAACTTCGAGTTCGTGTTTCGTAAGATGTTCGAGGGCTTCTTCGTGGAGCGCCTAGAGGGTAATGAGGAAGTTTTCTCCCGTGTATTTAGCGACGCCGAGTTACGCCGAGCAGCCGAGCAATACCTCTCGGGCGAGGTATACCGCAGGATTATGGCGCAGGTAGAAGCAAGTCAACAATAAAAGATATTTGATAATTTGTCCTGTAGTTCACCGCCGGTGCTTATTATTGCCTAGATAAGGTGGTGCCCATACCAGGTTGCCTGATACTATATTATCACCCAGAACAACTGTTGTGTTGCTCAAAAGGATACTCAGCCTGCTACAAATAGTTTGGAAACTAGTTTTGACACCGTTGCCCTACGCACCCTTTGCGAAGACCCAGCGGTGGCAGAAGCGACCTATAAGCCGCTTGTAGCAGCTTCGCTACGCAGCCGCTTGGCTGATTTATCGGCAGCCACTAACGTATATGACCTGCCGGTTGGCAACCCCCGGCTACTCCAATTTACCGAGCCAGCCCAATATGTGCTCGACTTGGCTCCTCCTTACGTGTTACATTTCTGCTCAGCCCATGTGAAGCCCCCATACTTACCTACAGGGGAAGTAGACTGGCGAAGGGTTAACCGTATCAAAATATTAGCTATTACTAAGGGTCATGCCTAAAGCTCCCGCTTTCCAGCCCGCATGGGCCTCCCCCCCCGGTACTACCGTGGCCGATATTCTCCATGAGCGTCAACTCTCCGTGGATGCTTTTGCAGCACAGATGCGCTGGTCACTTTCCTATACCCACGGGTTGCTTGGGGGTACCGCATCGCTGACGGAAGAGGTCGCCCAGCGGCTAGCTACACACTTAGGAGCTTCCCCAGACTTCTGGACTCGACGTGAAGACCAGTATCAGGAGGCGAAACAACGATTAAGCCGGCAAGAGCAGTTGAACTGGGTGAAGACGCTACCTACTAAACATATGGTGCAAGCCGGCTGGATTGCTAATGTGGCCGACATAGTAGAAGAGTGTCTTCGCTATTTCGATGTGGCTGACTTAACGATGTGGCAAAGCCGGTACGCTACACCATTGACGGCAGCTGCCTTTCATTCTTCCCCTACGTTTGCTCTACAGCCGGGTCCGGTAGCCGCCTGGCTACGTTATGGCGAGATTGAAGCCGAGCGACGCGACTGTAAGCCTTGGAATCTTGACTTACTACGCAGTCAGATACCCGAGTTGAAACGCCTCACCAAGCAGAAAGACCCCGCTATCTTCTTGCCCCAGCTTATGACTCTATGCGCCGAGTGCGGCGTAGCTGTAGTAGTAGCGCGTGCCCCAGTAGGATGTGTAGCTAGTGGCGCAACTAAGTTCGTGGCCTCAGACCGAGCACTATTAATGCTGAGCTTTCGTCACTTAACAGACGACCACTTTTGGTTTACGTTCTTTCACGAAGTCGGCCATCTACTACTACATGGCCCCGACCAACTGTTTTTGGAAGGAGCGGGCAAGGATGTATGGGACGAGCGTAAGGAGGATGAGGCCAATGCATTTTCAGCCGACGTACTCATCCCTTCTGCGCTACGCCCGCGCCTACCACGTTTACCCTTGACCCGTCGTGGTATCGTCACCTTTGCTATTGAGGCAGGCACGTCGCCGGGTATTGTAATTGGTCAGTTACAGCACTTGGGTCGCGTCCCCCATCAGAAGCTCAATACATATAAGCGGCGCTACGAGTGGCCTGAATAGAGCTGCTGCCTAGCCTGAAAAGTTGATATACTTTACTGGGTTTTTCTGCCAGTTACACAAGGCATCTTCTAGAACTTGAAAGCCAAAAGGTAGTTGCAAGTAGGCTTCGAGTTGGAAAAGATTAGTTGTTAACGCCGCTTTACTGAGACCATCACCGAACAGTAGGCGTGCTCCGGCTAGAGGACCAGTAGCTTGGTGTAGATAAGCAGAACCAGGTTCTAAGGGCACAAACCCTAGTTTCCCCAACATGCAGAGGTAATCGAAGCGGGCAGTACGTCCAAATCTAATTACAGTCTCCAAAGATTGATACAAGTAGTCGAAAGCCTGCTGGGGTGACCCCGTCACTTGGGATGCATTGAACAAGGCAACGTGTCCACCTGCCGCTGCTATCCAGCTAACATAGCCAGCAACTGTATCGGCTGTGCCTGCGGTAGAACCGGGCGGAACTAAGCTCTCCCGCTTGCGATGATTACCGAAGCTACCAGCTTGGCGAAGGGCAGCCTCGTTAGCGACCAACCATTGCCGAAAGCCTTGAATATCGCTGCTCACACGGGGCCAAGTCCAAGATGTGCCATATCCAAGACCGCCATATACAGCTCGTAGCAGCCCCCAACCGTAGCGTCGGCTTTTGCCAAAGTGCGTGGCTAAGAATATAAGCCAGCAAGCCTCATCTAAATTACCGTGTTGCTGTTGCCATACGGCGGCGGTAAGCGGATTGAAAGATAGTGAAGAAGCATCAGTCACTGTTGCACCCTGAATGTGCCGTTGCCCTATGGTGGTGGCGTACCGTACGCGTTTGGTGCTATCTACCAGTTGGGCTGCCAGGCAATCGAGGCTGGCTGGTAACTGTACGCCGGGTAGGACCGGCCCAGTAAAGTGTGAAAGCTGAGTGGCGAGTATCTGTGCCTGCAAAATATCCTTGCGATTCATCGAGCGAGAAGAGAGTGGTCGGTAATCCATTCACGGAGTGCTTTCAGAAAAACTGATGTAATCCCGAAGCTACTCTGTATGTTGTGATTGTAGCCAAGTATGCGCACCGACCGGCCGAGCGGTAAGCCGGCCAGAGTAGTAATTGTGCCTTGGTAAGCCAAGCCTGGAACCGGCACTCCGTTGCGGCGGGGCAGCGCCCATGCACCTACTGGCTGGCAGGTGAGACTAAGGCCAGCCATTGCTTCAAATAGTCGCACCACAGCCCTGCCATTCAGCACTAACGTACGCAACGCCGACTGCTGGATTAAGTGTGCTATTATATCGCTGCTCAGCGCGGCTAGGGCGGCCTGCTGCCGTACAGTCAACTCGCTCCATTTGCCACTAGTTGCGTAAGGCACTAAGTCGAGATGGCAGGCTCCTTGACCCGGAAAGTAGTACGAGGCCCCCATACCAGAAAGTAGGTAATCCAAAGGCTTGAACCAGCGGTTATAGGGGTTGCGGTTGAAGTATGTAGCACAGGCAGTTTCCACCAATTGCGCGTGATATGGCGTAGCCAGTGCCCAACTGCTAAGCCGCAAGTCTTCTAGCGTAGGAAACCGGCTTGTAGGCCCTCGTAATGCTGTCCCCTGCGCATCTACAAATTCTAGGTTACTAGGGTTAAGGCCAACTGTGGCAATCGTGGCGCTTTCTAATGTGCCAAAATACGGCACAGGACAAGCCCAGGGGAAAACGCCTGCTTGCGCCTCGCCAGCAGCGGGTAGTCGGGCAAACGCCGTCATAAATGCAAGCTCATCACGCATCACACTCGCACGACATACCCTGCCCGCTTATTTACGTAAGTATCGTATATATCAGTGCTTAACCCAGCCGCAACGGTCGCTATACGGTCGGTGACAACTGGCTTGGTCTTACTTAGGTGGTAGACCTGAAGCAGCCGTAGCAAGTCTAACCAGTATGGCGCGAGCGCCAAGTCAGCCGAATTTAAGCTAGACCCGTGCCGGATGCGCTCCTCAGCTGCCACAATTTGCTCGATGGCAGGCCAAGGGTTACCAGCCGACATAGGCGGCATAACCAGCGTGGTCGGTTGTAAGCCCTCATCTAGATACTGTCTAGCCTTATCGACTTTAGTGTCATAAAGATGCAGACTACCAACGAAGTGGTAGTAACTGCCTAAGTTCGCTTCCAATGAGCGGGCCACTATTTCCTGGAGCATAGTGAACGTGAATACGTCATGGGGCAATCCATAGTAAGCATCATTGGAGCGCATATGCACGACCAAGTGCAGTTGCTGGCCGCGCAGCAAAAATTGCAACGTGCAGGTACACGGCACCTCGTGGTGGCCGCTAGCGACATCTTCAGCATCGAAAAGTTGAATAACTGCCTGCCGAGAAGTAGGCTTACGCCGCAGCAACTCGATAATGGTAGCCACCTGATTATACTGCCCCCGAAAATTGAATAGCCGGGGGCCATATCCACCATCTACTTCACGCAAGGCGGGGTCTTGCTGACGGTAGTATTTCAGATAATAGGCAATCATAGTTATGTCATTACGCTTAGCTAAGTACCAGAGCAGTTCGCCAATGGCGCTGAACGGGGTACCCTTAGTTTCCGTGCGGCTAAGCCGGGCTAGCGGATTAGTGAGGTGTAGCCGACAGCCAATAGCCTCGGCCGTAGTACCACGGGTGGCCACTACCGAGAACGAACCTTCGATAAGGGTTGCTAATACAGTGCGCAACAGGTCATCAAGAGTGCTGGCCGTAACATCAAGGCTGGGAAGAAGCATAAGCGAGTAAAGTCGGTCTAGGCGATAAGTGTCCTGCGTAGGCGTAACAAAAAATAAGATTGTTTTAGCAATAGTACTATGATGTGCTGGTTCAAAAGAACATATTATATGTCAGTGATTCAAGACGGTGAAGCTGGACCAAGATAGCAGAACACTTTTGTTGAGGAACTCAACGGCGAGCTAACTTACTTTTAGACATTGGCCCTATACCAACATGCTGACCGGGTCGCAGCAAACCCTATCTTATGGGCGGACGAGCTACATCTGCTGGCACTACTTTTCAAGCTAAAGTCGGTGCGGCCATTGCGGGCCTACTGCTGACAGAGCGCCCCTTATCCAGGATGGGAGAGGGTTTACCGGGCACGCCGCACAAAATTCAGTTTGAGACTCCCACGGCAGTAGATGATATACTTGTGAGTACCGATGTTGGGGAGGTGTATGTGCAGGCCAAGCATACTATCGCTTTATCGGATAAAGATGATGGGGAGTTAGCTTCGGTAGCAGACCAGTTTGTGCGGCAGTTTCGAGCGGGTGTAGTTGAAAATGGCACACGACGTAATTTAGACCCAAATCGAGACAGGCTAGTGCTTGCGGTGAGCACGGAAGCCGCAGCTACCGTCACTGAGAATCTGCGGCAGGCGCTTGACCGCACACGCACAGGTGCCGCTACGGCACAACCACAAAAGCTAGATGATGCAATAGCTAAGTTTACAAAGCTGTTGGATGACACTTGGCAGAAAGCGACTGGCTCAGCCATTACAGCCGCCGAGCGACAGCAATTGCTAGCCGTCTGTTCGGTAGTAGTTGTGGAGAAGGACAAGCGTCCAGTAGAAGAGGCCCTGCGAGACATTGTGACCACTCCAGGTACAGAAACCACCCTGGCCGACCTGCTGGAGAAGTGGGCTGGTGACTCGGCTGCTACCGGCACTGGGGGCGATGCGGCCGCCATTCTGCTATTCCTCAACGGTAAAATCTCCCTTAAGGAGCCACCCAGCTTTCGGGCTGACATAGCACGGCTCAATGCCTATAGCAATGCCACCGTGACTCAGCTAGCCCGTTTCACGACGATTGTAATGCCGGAAGGCCCTATTAGACTAAGTCGGTCGGTAGTGAGTCATATAGTTACGGCAGCTCTGCAAGGCAGCCTGGCAGTGACGGGTGAGCCAGGCGCAGGCAAATCCGCCATCATGTATGCTGTAGCCCATGAATTGAGCAAGCAGTACCCCGTCTTCTGTCTGACGGTGGAGACTGGGGTAAACACGTTGGCCTCACTACAACACGAAATAGGATTAGAGCACCCGCTACTTGACGTATTACAGCAGGTGCCTGGCTCCCGCCCAGCCTTTCTGTTACTCGACGCACTCGATGCCTCACGCGGCGGCATGGCCGAAGCCCCATATAAGAAGTTGCTGGCAGCCGTAGCTGCTTGGCCAGATTGGCATGTTGTAGCCTCAGTGCGCTCGTTCGACTTGCGCCTAGGTCAAGACTGGAAAAGCTTATTTCGAGGCCGCGCCCCCTTTACTGAATATAGCGACTCCAGCTTTGCTGCTGTGCGACACCTGCATGTAGGACCTCTGAATGAAGCCGAGCAAGCCGAGTTAGCCGTCCAATCTCCTAATCTGGCTGCCGCGCTGGCCGCAGGTGGGCTGAAACTGCAAAAGCTAGCGCAAAATCCTTTCAATTTGGCCCTGCTGGCCGACCTGTTGAGTGGAGGTATATTGCCGGCAGCCTTGGCAGGTGTCTCCACACGCGGCCAATTGCTAGATGCGTACTGGGAAGCCCGCGTCGTGCCATTGGGTCGGCCTGCCCGAACGGGCCTCAGTTTCTTGGTGCAGCATTTGCTACAAATTCGCTCTCTTGTGTTGCCCGAAGGCTTAATTGTAGACCCGGCCATAGCGGAAACTATTGACCAGTTGGAACAGGTTGGGGTACTTGCCCCAGAAACCGTGCGCGAAGCGATAGGCTTCCGCCATCAAGTATTATTTGACTACGCTGTGGCACGCTTGGCTCTGCTGCCTGACCCAGCGGCGGCCAAAAGTCATCTTCTAAAAGAGAAAGCAGCAGGACTGCTGCTAGCCCCATCGCTGGCCTACTGGATAGAAAGTCTCAAAGCCACAAGGTCAGCTAAAGAGTTCTGGGAATTTATCGCACCCTTGGTAGCCGACAATACTTTGGACCCGTTGGTGCGGGTGGAAGTAACTCGCCTAGCTATAGAAACAGTGCTGCCTACTGATGACTTAACCGAGTTAGGAAACTTCTTTAGGGATGGCACAGCGTTGGCTACCTCTAGCCTTCGGCAGTTCGTAGGGGCACTGCTTACCAAAACCGAAGCCAAGCAGCCATTGAATATCGGGCCGTGGGCTCATTTGCTAGCGGGCTTAACTACACCTAGTCGCGACCAACTCGGCAGTATACAAGCAATAACTAAGGAACTGCTCGACTATCACCCTGATGCGGCCGTACTAGCCGACCTTGGTCACACGGCTCGCTGCCTAATGGCTAATCTGGCCGGCGATGACTTTTTAATTCACAGTCTTTCCCGCTTTGTAATCCCCTGTGTGGCACGCACGTATGCCACAGACCCAGCAGCCTCCCAACAGTTGCTAAAACAGATTTTTGAACCAGACCGCTTCGCCCGATTTGGCTACATAGAACTGCCTGCGTTAGCTCGTCACACGAGGGTGCTGGCGGACCAAGACCCGGAATTAATAGTTCAACTATACCGTCGCGCCTTTCAGCCCCACGACTTCCAGCAAGACCAAACTACGACGATGGTGCCGAGTACCATCATGGCTTTTCACTCCAATGCCGCGCAGGATTTTCGGCTGGCGGCACATGAGTTAGCGGAAATCTTTCCTACCCTACTAGCCGCGCTGCCAATGGTAGGCATACGGGTACTAGCTACTGCCTTACGCGGTGAGCGAGAAAAACAAGAATCTTTGCTCGACACTCCATTACCTACTAACCTTACGGTCAGTACAACAAGCTATTCCTTTGAGGACGACAGTAGTGCAGCGTGGGCCTGGGACTTAGAGAAAGGCTCGGATGATTATGCAGAAATGTACCAAGCATTTTGCCAGTGGTTGCCTACCGTAGATGACCCAGCCCTACTAGCAGAACTGCCAACCTTGCTGTTAGATGAATCGGGCACGGCCTTAATATGGCGGGTACTATTTGACGCAGGAACAATTCAGCCTGCACAGTTGGGTGTGGTGCTAGTACAGTCGGCCGCCAATGCCACCGTACTTCAGTCGTTGAGCACCCGCCGTAGCGCCATCGCGCTGCTGGCCCTAGTTTATCCCAATTTGCCTCCAAGTGAACGGGAAGATTTAGAACAGCAGTGGTTGAGCTTGGATTTTGCCACTTTCCAAGACCCAGCAGCGGCGCGTTCGCTTGTGCTCGGCAAACTATTCAACGCCATAAGTGAAATACACCTCGTCACGATTGGTGCGCGTGACTTTCTGCAAGAGTCTCGTGATACTGGGCACTCGCTCAAGAACGATAAGTTGTTCGATATCCAGTCAGGAGTAGTCCAACGGCTGGGAGTTGATGACGCAGGAGAGAGTGGAGAAGCAAGTCTCTTACCCGCGCTCGTGCGTGCCGTGCAGGCAGCACAGCTATTCGCAAGGCAGGGCACGGCCAAAGCTGGTGCTAGCTTAGCTGAGGCGCTGCAAAACCTTGATACAGCTAGTCGTCAAGAAGATGCTATTCATGATGATAGTATTGTTGAGACACTGGCAAAGGGGTACCGCATTTTGCTAACCAGTCAGCCAGATGCAGCTATTGCTTACCCAGAAGCCGTGCAGCAATTGTTAGACCTCACGCAACACCCCTCACCAGCGGCTACAGCTACGGCTGAGGAGGACTTCGCTCGGGCGCCAATGTGGAGTCCGTTTGCCCGTATAGAAGCGGCCCAGGCGCTGGCCAGTTTGGTTGCAATACCAGGGCTATGGCCTTTAGTCAGTACTCGCTTCGAGGAGTTGCTCCTACACGACCCGCGCCCAGAAGTTCGGTATCACTTGGCCCAAGGATTGCTGCCTTTAAGTAGAATGGAAGAGGAAGTAGCGTGGCAACTAGCCGCAAAACTAATGGATGGGGAGCGCAATGTGGCTGTTATTGAGCAGGGTGTGCGGGCTCTAGCACACCTACGTAATCAGGATGCCAGTCGTCTAGAGCCTTTTATTGTGGAACTGGTCAAACAGTTGGCTGCCGTAGGTAGCCAGTCTCAGGTATTGCTGAGCTGGCTGGTCTACTTCGCTCTGGATAAAGGCTTACCGGCGTCTTGGGAATTGCTACAAGAGTGGTTGACAGATTATGCGGCGTATAAAAAACAGTTGCGGCCGTTACTGCCAGCATTGCGGGAATACTTCGCCCTTGGCTACGGGTCAGCCACATCGGGACAGGCAGCCACTGGCCAGCGTACCAGGAATCTCATCTGGTCAGTAGCGGCGGCTGTAGAGCCAGCTGTTCGGGCTTGGCCCTCCGCCGGCCACGCGCCTACGGCCGCGCAGGTATGGGCACTAGAATTGTTCAGCGAAATAGCGGGACAGATGTATTTCGCGGTCGGCTACAAGCAACTGCCGCCTGATTTAACCACACTCGAAGAGCAACGCCGATTTCTAGCCGACTATGCACCGCTTATAACCCGACTTGCCGCCTTCGGGCCGCCAGCGGCTGTTCATTACTTGCTGGATGTACTGGACCAGTTTGTGCCTGCTGACCCAAAACTCTGCTTCGACTTGTTGAGCGAAACCATTCTACGCACGACGGGCGTGGCCCGCTATGAGTACGAGCCACAAGGAGCAACCCGGTTTGTCGAACTGATTCAACGGTATCTAGCTGATTACCGCTTTGTATTCGCGGAGGAAACTCGGCAACATAAGCTCATCGAGTGCTTAGCAGTTTTCGTCGATGTCGGCTGGCCCGAAGCGCGACGTTTATTTCAGGATTTACCCGATTTACTACAGTAACAGCAGCCAATCTTTGGATTAGTCCAACCGTAGGGGATAGCTTGATGCTTCACTATACTTAAGTGTTTTAGCATTATATACGACCCTGCTGGCTGTTAAAGCGGTTGCACACTGGCTTAATCTTCGTCATCCTTGAGATGGGCATCAACTATGTGTACGTCTATAGAGCCGCTTGCCATGTGCTCAACCAATAATTCGCCGCAGTTAGGGCAATGCACCTCTTCCATATATCTTGCTCCACCTCCACCAAGTGAACGTTCAATCGCAAAGACTATTGCTTCGCATTTGAGGCAGTCGCTGGTGTACCTATGTGTCATGCAGTCTAGAGGAGAAGTATGTTAATGTAAACTGAAAAGAAAAACAGCCACTCAGTATTGCTACTAAGTGGCTGCTTCCCAAGGGTGAGAGATACTAGGTTCAAACCAGTGACTCTTTACTTGTAAGGCAGATTTCAAACCTAAGTGAACTTTTGAACACCTTTCCCGAGTGGAAGGCTTACATACACTTGTTTAAACCAACGTTTAAACCAAAAACAAAACAGCCACCCAGACTTTCATCTAAGTGGCTGTTAATCAATGAGCGAGAAACGAGGCTCGAACTCGCGACCCTCAGCTTGGGAAGCTGATGCTCTACCAACTGAGCTACTCTCGCGGGGGTTGGTGATGGGGCAAAGGTACACGCGCGGGCGCACATCGCAAGGGGAACATCGGGCCGGGCCGCGGTGTTTGCCATTACAGCTATGCCTTTTGCCCGCCGCCCCACCTCCCGCGTCATTCTCACGCCTGCTTCGCGCCGCATGGTGGCTGGGTTGCTGATTGCGGCGGGTGTACTGCTACTCATCGGCTATACTTTACAGGCCTATGTGCTGCTATACGACTGGCACCGGCTAGGAGTGCTGGGCACCAGACCATTGCTAAGGGTACTGCTGGGTCTGAGCACCGGGGCAGTGGCCATCTACGTGGGTTGGCGCGTGGGGCTGCACCGGCCGGCGGCCCCACGCCGGTGAGTTTGCCGCAGGGCGCCGACCTTTGCGGCACTATGTCTTCTCCCTTGCGCATTTTTATCGCTAAAGCCAACCTGGCTACCGCCACCCGCCTCGCTGAACTAGGCCGCCAAACATTTAGCGAAACCTTCGCGGCCAGCAATACGCCCGAGAACCTGGCCGCCTACCTGGCTGAAGCATATGGCCCCGAAGTGCAGCTAGCCCAGCTGCAAGACCCGGAAACGACCTGCCTGCTGGCCGAGATGCAGGGCCAGACGGTAGGCTACGCATTATTGCAGGAAAATTCGCGCCTGGGGCTGCCCGAGCGAGCGCCCGCCAGCCGTCAGCTCGAAATTAAGCAGCTCTACATTCTGGAGGATTGGATTGGTACGGGCTTGGGCAAGGCGCTGATGCAACGCGCGCTCGACATTGCGCAGGCCAGCCACGCCACGGCCGTGGTGCTGGGCGTGTGGGAGCACAACGAGCGCGCCCAGGCCTTTTACCAGCGCTTCGGCTTCCGGGAGGTGGGCGAGGTGGCTTTTAAGCTGGGGGAGGACGTACAGCGCGACCTCATTTACCGCAAGGGCTTGGCAGGGCGGCCCAGCTAGTACTTTTGGGCCATGCCGCTCCGTCGCCTGCTCCGCCGTGCTTCCCTCCTGCCCTGCCTGCTGGTGGGGCTGCTGACTAGCTTGGGGGCGTGCCAAAGCCAGCCCGGCACGGATGCGGCCGCTGGTCGCGCGCCGGCTGCACCGCCTACCGGGCACTTTGTGGGCGCGCTGCAAGTGCCTGGCCGGCCCGAATTGCGCGCCGTGCTGGAGGTGCGTCACCCAAGGGCCGGCCATTACGAGGCCGAACTGGGGCTGCCCCAGCAGCCAGCCCTCAGCTTCGTGGCCGACACGCTCACCTTTGTGGGCGACACCCTGCGCCTAGCGCGGCCCGGCCAGCCCGGCGAGGCACTAACCCTGGGCCGGCAGGGCGATTTCTGGCGCGGCACGCTGCTGCTCGACTCGGTACGCTACCCGCTGCTACTGCTGCGCCGTGGCGAGCCCGAGCCCGCCGTGTACCGCGTGCGCCGCGATGAGGTAGCCGGCACCAGCGGCCCCGCCCTGCTCTTCAGCCCCGCCGACGAAAGCCTGCCCGGCCTGGCGCTGGCCCTGTTTCCCACGCCCGGCACCGCACCAGCCGCGCCTGCCTGGGCCGATGCCCTAGCCCGCCAGGGCCATACGGTGCTGCTGCTGCCCCCCGCCGATACCCTGGCCGCCCCCGCTCTGGCCAACGCGCTGGCCCTGCTGCGCCGCACCGCGGGCGTCGATACCGCCCGCGTGGGTGCCTGGCTGAGCGGCCGGGCCGCCGGCCTGCTGCCACTGCTACTGGCCGAAAACACGGCCTCGCGCCCCGCCTTCGTGCTAGTGCAGAACATGCCTGCCCCGCCCCTGGCCACCCGGCGCGAGTGGCACGCCCTGGCCCAGCCCAAGCGCCTGCTGGCCCTCTACGACCCTAGCCAGCCCAAAGCCGAGGTAGCGCAGGCCCGCGCCCTGCTGGGCCGGCCGCGCGTGCGCCAGGCCCCGGCGGCCGAACTGCAAAAACAGGTTATCGACTGGCTGCGCGAGCAGTAGCGCGGGGCTCGCCCCCGCCCGGCGCGGGGTTGTTTTGCGGGGAGTTGTTCCTTTTTTGGCGGGGCCTACTGCGTTGCTCAACGACGGGCGGGGGCAAGCCCCGCACCCTACACCAGCAATAAGCCCTTCTCGCGCAGGAGTTGCCAGGCGGGGCTAGCCAAGAAATTTTCCCACGAACCCGCGGCGGGCGGGAAGGTGGCGGCGGCTTCTTTCAGCAGGATTTTGGTGTCGTAGTCGGTGCTGAGCTTGGTTAGCAGGGCGTGCAGCCAGGGGCCTAGCAGCTCGGTGGTTTTGACCTCGAAATCTTCGGCCTGCTCGTAGCAGGTGAGGATGGCGCGGGTGATTTTCTTGTCCTTGGGGCCGTGGCCGCCACCGCTGGTTTTGAAGCTCAGCTCGGGCACGTTACCGAGCCAGAACAGGCGGCGGTTGGGCTGGGTGGCGTCGGGCTTGGCGGGCTCTTGCAGGGCTTGCTGGATGAGCTGGCGGGGCACGGTGGGGCGCGGCGTTTTGAAATCGAACCAGAAGCTGAGGGGCTCGCGCAGGGCCACGCCGTGCATGTAGTTGTAGAGGCTTTTGGCCAGGCCGGGGCCGAAGGTTTCGTGGTCGGCCCCGAGCGGGTCGTCGTGCCAGAGGTCATTCCAGGCGAAGGGGCCGGGCTCGGGGCCGATGGCGGCGACCTGGTACTTGGCCGGGTTTTTCCCGACCGGCGAGTGGGCCGTCATCGAGAAGCGGTGCCAGTAGCCGCTTTGCACAATGCCGGTTTCGAAAAGCTGGCGCACCACCTCTAAAGAGTCAACGGTTTCCTGGGCCGTTTGGGTAGGGAAGCCGTACATGAGGTAGGCGTGCACCAGGATGCCGGCCTCAGTGAAGCCCTGCGTGACGCGCGCCACCTGGGCCAGGGTTACGCCCTTTTCCATGAGGGCCAGCAGGCGGTCGGACGCCACTTCGAGGCCGCCCGAAATGGCGATGCAGCCGCTGGCGGCCAGCAGCCGGCAGAGGTCGGGCGTGAAAGTTTTCTCAAACCGAACATTGCCCCACCAGCTGATGCTGACGCGGCGCTTGAGCAGCTCGATGGCCAGGTCGCGCAGGGCTAGCGGGGGCGCGGCCTCGTCCACGAAGTGAAAGCCAGTCTGGCCGGTTTGGGCCACTATCTGCTCGATTCTATCGACGAGCAGCGTGGCGGGCGCGGTTTCGTAGCGGCCGATGTAGTCGAGCGTGACGTCACAAAACGAGCAGCGCTTCCAGTAGCAGCCGTGGGCCACGGTGAGCTTGTTCCAGCGGCCGTCGCTCCAGAGGCGGTGCATGGGGTTCAGCACCTCGATTACTGATAAATAATCAGTTAGCGGTAGGTCAGAGTAATCGGGCGTGCCCACCTCGGGATGCGGAATATCAGGGTGCGGGTAGTTGATATACTCGACCGCGCCGGCCTCGCTGCGCAGGAAGGTGCGCTGGAGCAGGTGGCGGCCATCGTCGGCACCGGGCGCCCGCCCTTCCATTGACAAAACCGACGAGTCATGCTGAGCTTGCCGAAGCACCTCCGCCGCGCCGCTAGGGTCGCTATCCGACTGGTGCGAGCAAGATGCTCTGGCAAGCTCCGCATGACGAACGCCTTCCTGGTTGGCATTTTTCTTCTGCTGCAAATACGCAAACAGCCGCAGCCACGGCCCTTCGCCGTCGTCCAGCGTCAGGTAGTCGATGTAGTCGAAAAAGCGCGGCTCTTTCAACCCGCGCAGCTCGGTGTTGGGGTAGCCGCCGCCCATCACGGTGGTGGCCTGGGGGCGCACCTGCTTGAGGCGCTGGGCCAGCCGCAGGGCGGCGTAGAGGTTGCCGGGAAAGGGCACGGTGAAGCCCACGATATCGGGCTGATAATCAAGCAGCAGCTCATCGAGCAGCTCCAGCAGCATGCGGTCTACGAGGTTGGGCGCGGCGAGCAGGGCGGCGTGCAGCGGGTCGAAGTGGGTGGCCGACATGGCCAGGCTTTCGGCATAGCGCGAGAGGCCAAACTGCGGGCCCACGGTTTCCTTCACTAGGTCGGCCAGGTCCTCCAGGTACAGCGTGGCCAGGTGGCGGGCCTGGTCGGTGAGGCCCATGGTACCGAAGGCCGTTTCAAGGTCGGCCACGTTGTCGAAGCGGCTAGCCTCAGGTAAAAACCGGCCGTGGCAGATGCGCGGAGCCAGGGTAAGGTCCTTATTCTGCAAAAACCGGATGGCCGGGCCCACGGTAGCCTCGTAGCGGCGGCGCAGGCGCACCATGCGCTGGGCGTTGTCGCTGAGGTCGTAGCCACCCGCCTCAATCTCATCGAACACCCTGGCCAGGCCTTCCTTCGAAAACAGCCTGAGCACCAAGGCAATGCTGAGGTCGGCCTGGCGCACCTCGTAGCCGCGGCCCACCAAAAAGCCCTTGATGTAGGCCGTGGCCGGGTAGGGCGTGTTGAGCTGCGTGAGCGGCGGGGTCAGGAGCAGGAGGCGGGGGCTAGCGGTCGGCACGGGACTACAAACCTACGGCGGGGGCTAGTGGTTCGGGCCGGCACGCAAAAGCGCCGGCCGTGGCAGAGCCCGGCCGGCGCTTACTGGGTTGGGCTAGCCAGCCTGGGCACCGAGCAGTCCACCGAGCACCCTAACCTAATTAGTTGGGTCGGCGGGCGTCGAGGAGTTATTCTCGCGCTCGGTGCGCGGGTAGGGATAGAAATTACGGTTGCGCTCGGCGCCGGTAGCGCCCGCGCCGGGCCGGCCAAAGCGGCGGCTGTCGGATAGGCGGAAGCCCTGGAAAGCCAGCTCAATAGTGCGGTTGCGCAGGATTTCGAGCAAAATGGCGTCCTGCGTAACCGCGCCCGCGTAGGCGGGCAGGGCGGCGCCGAGGCCGTAAATGTCCTGGGCCGGCGTCTTAGTCAGCACCTGGTTGAGGGCCAGCAGGGCAAACGGCAGGTTATTTTGCCGGGCATTGGCCTCGGCCCGAATGAGCAGCATCTCGCCCGGCAAATACACCGGAATGGGCGCGCTGTTGGCCGTATAAAAGGCCAGCCCCCGGTTTTGGGTGGCGGTGGGGGTGGCGCGCATCAGAAACGGCAGGCGCTGGTCGGCCGGGTTAGGAGCTAGCGTGCCCGTCAGGCCCAGGCTATAGTCGGTGGGCTCAAACACGTTGCGGTTGCCGAAGGCCACCTCAAAAATGGGGTTGCGGGTATTGTCATCAAAGTTGAACACCGATTTTTTGGTCAAATCGACCTGGCCCGCTGCCCGAATAGCTTTATCGTAATTGCCAGCCTCCAGGCTGTAGCGCGCAATGAGCGCCTGCAACGTATTCGAGAGGTCAATACCCGGCACAATCTTGCTCGTAAAGTCGGCCGACACCGGCGTGGCGGCCAGCTGAGTGGCGGCGGCTTCGAGCTGGGTTACGGCGCTGGCCAGCAGCTGGGCGCGGGGCACGAAGGCCGCGTTGTCGCCGGTAGCCAGCGGGGCCTGCTCGAAAAACTGGGCCAGCGTGCCCAGCGCCAGCGCCCGGAAGATGCTGGCGTAGGCCACGATGCCGCTGCGGGTGCCCGCGTCGGGGGCGTTGCCGGCGTTGGCTAGAATAAGGTCGGCGTTGGCGCGCACCAGCTGGCTCTGGGTCCACACGTTGCGCACCACGCCGTTGCTGTTGTTCACGCTACCGCCGCCCAGGCTCACATTGTATTCCTCAATATTGCCCACGTTGAGGATGGCCAGCTCGCGGGTGCTGAGGCCCCCGAGCGCGGTGGCGTTGTAGACCACGCTCAGCAGGCCGCCCGCAGAGTAGCGGTATTGCAGGCCGTTGCAGAGCGTGATGAGGCCGTCGGACGAGGTCACGACCTGCGTCTGGCTGGCCGTGCTCGGGTTCTGGTATTCTTTATTGCAGGCCCCTAGCGAAAGCAGGGCGGCTAGAAAAAATAGCTTTTTCATAGTGATACTGACTGAAATGCGCTAGAAAGTGGCCGACAGCTTGAGTTGGTAAGTGCGCGGGATGGGCACGTTGCCGAAGTCGATGGCGCGCAGCAGGTCCGATGAGCCACCGGCGCTGGTTTCGGGGTCGAAGCCGTTGTAGTTGTCCCACGAGTACAGGTTGCGGCCCACCAAAGCCAGGTTCAGCCCGCTGATGTACTTGCTGAAGGTGGGCAGCGCATAGCTCAGGGCCAGCTCGCGCAGCTTCACGTAGGAGCCGTCGTCGACGCGAAATTCCTGGGTGTTGTAGAGGGAGAAGATGTAGCCGCGGGGCAGCTCGCCGCGCAGCTCCTGCTCGGCCAGGTTGCCCAGGCCCACGCCCTGGCGGGTGCGCTTATCGGCGTTGAAGACGCTCACGCCGCGCACGGCGTCGAAGAGCACGTGCAGGCCGAGCTTTTTGTAGGTGAGGGTGGTGTTGAGCGAGCCCGTCCAGTTGGGGTTAGGGTTGCCGATAACGGCGTTGGCCACGGTGGTGCCGGCAGCGTAGCTGGGCTGGCCGTTGGCCTCGCGGGCCGGAGTGAAGGTGGTGGAGCCCACGGCCTGGCCGCTGGCGCGCTCATCCTGCGGGAAGCCCTGGGGCGTGAGCAGCAGCGAGCCATCGGGGTTGCGGGCGTAGGCCGAGCCGTAGAACACGCCCGCCGGCTGGCCATTGAGCAGGTACACCGGGGCGCCGGCCGCGTTGTCAATCGAGATGGCCTGGGTGGCGCCGTTCGAGCCCGGCAGGTCGAGCACCTTGTTGCGGTTGCGGTTGTAAATCAGGGTAATATCCCAGCTGAAATCGGTACTTTTCACGGGTGAGGCGCTCAATACCACTTCGAGGCCGCGGTTTTCCATCGAGCCCACGTTGTTCACGATGGCCGAGCCGCCGGTGCTGGCGGCCAGGTTGCGGCGCACCACGAGGTCGGTGATTTTCTGGCGATACACCGTGATGCCCAGGCCCACGCGGTCGCCCAAAAAGCCGAGGTCGGCGCCGCCCTCCACCTCGCCCATGCGCTCGGGGCGCACGGCGGGGTTGGCTAGGGTCGTGCCCGGCACAATGGTATTACGCCCCAGGAAACCGACCGGCGTAAACTGGTAAAACCGGTCGTAGGAGTTGATGCCCGTCAGGTTGCCGGCCTCGCCGTAGCTGGCGCGTAGCTTGAAGCTGTTGAAGCCCTTGGCCAGGCTGCCGTTCTGCCAAAAGCCCAGGTCCGATACCACCAGCGAGCCGCTGATTTTGGGGTAGAGCTGGTTGGTTTCGCTCTCCGAGAACTTGGAGGAGCGGTCGCGCCGCAGCGAGGCCGTCACGAAGGCCAGGTTGCGGAAGCCCACCGTGGCCTGCCCGTAGTAGCCACTCAGGTCGAAGCGGTCGAGGTTGTAGGCCGAGGTAACGGTGGTGCTGGCCGCCCCGCTCACGGTCGTGATGAAGGGTGCCAGGTTCTGACCCTGCGTGGTGGTATACTCCTGCTGGCTAAACTGATAGCTATAGCCCGCCAGCAGGTTCAGCTTGAGGTTTTCGGTGAAGTAGTGCTCGTAGCCCACGTTCACGTCGGAGTTGAGCTGCACCACGTTGTTGTTGCCGTTGGCGGCGTACCCTAGCGGGTAGCGGGCGGCCGGCAGGCCCGCCGTGGCCTGGTACGGGTAGGGCCGGATGTAGCTCTGGCCCACCTGCGAGTAGGCGTCCACGCCCAGCACGTAGTCCACGCTCAGACCCTTCACCGGGGTCAGGTTTAGCTGCACGTCGCTCACGGTGCGGTTGACGCCCTGCGTGAATTTCATGTCCTCGATGGTCGAGAGCGGGTTTACGCGGGTGGGCTCCACGGCCAGCAGGTTGCCGGCCGCGTCGCGCTGCGTGATGTCGTAGATGTTGTTGGTGATGTTTACCGAGTTAATCGGGCTGTAGAATACGTTGCCGTTAGCCTTTTCATTCGAGAAGCTGTTGATGTAGCTCAGCCCGGCCGACACCTTGGCCCAGTCGGTGAGGCGCTGGTCGATGCGCGCGCGCAGGTTGTAGCGCGTAAAATCGGTGCCCTTGATGATGCCCTGGTTTTTGAGGTACCCTAGCGAGAAGTAGTACTGCGTGCGCTCGGTGCCGCCGGCCACTGACACGGCATCGTCGGTGCCGTAGCCGCGCCGAAAAATCTGGTCGAAGTAGTTGTAGCGCGTCACGTCTACCAAGTTGGTAGCCAGCGGCGTGTTCACGTTAGCGCGGTTGATGGTGGTCGTGGTCAGGCCGGGGTTGGCCGCACTCTGGGCCGCCGAAATACCGCCGATGGGGTACAGCCGCAGCCCCGCGAAGCCAAACTGCTTGCCGTAAGTGTTCACCGGCACCATGTGGCGCAGCTCGTTGAGCTGCGCGCTGGTCGAGAACGACACCCGCGGCGCGCCCGCCTGCCCGCGCTTGGTGGTGATGAGCACCACGCCATTAGAAGCCCGCGAGCCGTACTGCGCCGCCGCGGCAGCCCCATTGATGACGTTGATGCTGGCAATGTCGTTGGGGTTGAGGTCGGCCAGGCGGTTCTGGCCGGCATTGGCCGAGCCGATGTCGTTGCTCACGGCGAGCTGCGACACGTTGGTGCTGGCGTTGCTCACAATCACGCCATCAATAACATAGAGCGGGTCGGACGAGCCGCTCAGCGAGTGCACCCCGCGCAGGCGCACCGAGATGGAGCCCGCCGGGTCGCCCGAATTCTGGGTTATCTGGGCGCCCGGCACCTTGCCCTGCAACGAGTTCAGCACCCCGCCCGAGCCGCTCTGCGTCAGCTCATTGGCGGAGATGGTGCTGATGGCGTTGCCCAGCTCGCGCCGGCTGGTGGTTACCGTGGAGCCTACTACCACCACCTCGTCGAGGTTCTGGCGGCTCTCGGCTAGGGTCACGTCGGGGGCTGTGGTTTCGGCCGGGCCCAGCGTTACGGGGCGCGTCTCAGTCTTGTAGCCCACCAGCGAAATGGTGAGCGAGTAAGCGCCCGCCGGCTGGCTGCCCGTGAGGGTGTAGGCGCCGTCGGCGCCGGTGGCGGCGCCCAGGCCGGTGCCCTTTAGCAGCACCGTAGCGCCGGGCAGGCCCTGGCCGCTGGCATCCAGCACGCGGCCCGTGAGGGTGAAGCGCTGATTGGCCTGCGCCCACGCCGCCGCAGGCAGCACCAGCAACCCCAGCAGCACAACTCCTTTCGGATATAGTCTACTCGAAACGTACGAATTACGCATAGAAGAAAAGATTAAGAAGAAGTGAAGGCTTTGCAGCATCAAGTATAAGACGCTTTTTCACATTTCCTTAATCGGGCTTGCCACAGGGCACTTAGCCACTTAGTAGAGTGCCCAGCGCAGCCATATTTTTTGGCCGCGCAGCCAGCATAACTGGTAGCGCGGCTAGCGCGGGGCTCTACTCCATGCTGACTATCCGCGGAGCTCCGGCCCGCAACGCCTGCCCGGCGGCCGGGCCCACCGCACCCCGCCCGCAGGCCAGAGGCCTACTACCAATAGACACGGGGCGGAGCCCCGCGCCATCGGGAAAACTTAAAACGGCACCACCACCTTCACGCCCACGTTGCGGCCGGGGCTGAAAATGCCCATGCGCCCGCTGGGCGAGGCCGCGTAATACTCGAAGTACTTGAGGCGGCTGAGGTGCGACTGGTAGGCGGTGTTGAGCAGGTTATCAGCCTGCACGATGAGCTGCACGGCCTCGCGGCCGGCGCGGGTGCGCAGGGTGGTGCCTGCGCCGACCCCTAGCAGCAGGTAACCGGGGGTAGCGGTTTCGGCGCCGTCCACGGCGTAGTAGTGGGTTTGGCGGGCGGTGCCGTCGAGGGTGAGGCGCAGGTAGCTGGCGGTGAGGTGGCTAGCGGGCCGGGCGGGCGCGGTGAGGCGCACTTCGGTGCGGGCCTGGGGCGCGGGCATGAGGGGCAGGTAGCGGCCGGCCTCCCCCACCCTAGCCAGCAGGCCGGGGTTATCGTTCAGGCCAATGACGAGGGCGGCGGCGCTGCGCCAGCTCAGCCAGGGCAGGGCGCTGGGGTGCAGGTTGAAGCTGAGCTCACCGCCGTAGAGGCGGGCGGCAGCTTGCTGGTACTGGTAGGTGGCGTTGCCGGGCACGAGCTCTACGGGCTGGCCCTGGGCATCGAATAAGCGGGCCTGGTAGATGAAGTTTTCCACGTAATTATGAAAAACTTCGGCGCTGGCCTCGGCGTCTTTGCCCTGCCAGAGCACGCCCAGGTCTTCCTGCACCGAAAACTCGGGCTGAAAGTCGCGGTTGCCCAAATACACGATGTGGGCACCGGGGTCGAGGCCATTAGCCCCGATTTCGGTGATGTTGGGGGCGCGGTAGCCGCGCGCCACGTTGGCCCGCAGCACCCAGCGCTCGCCCAGCGCCAGGCTGCCGCCCAGGCTGGCCGATAGGCCCTGGTACACGTGCCCGAAGGCCACGAAGGGCCGCGTGGCGCCCGGCGTGCCGGCCTCGGCCGCGCCCTCGAAGCCGGTGGCCGGGTTGGGGGCCAGGTAAAAGTCGTCCCAGCGCAGGCGGCGCACGTCGTAGCGCAGGCCGCCGGTCAGCTCCAGCTTGCCGAAGGTTTTTTTGGCCACGCCAAAGCCGCCGATATCGAAGAGCCGGTAGGCCGGAATGGGGAAATCGGTAGCCTGCAAGTGGGTGTTCGTTTGGCTCATACCGTTAACGCCGGCCGTGAGCTCGATGCCCTGCCAGGTGGGCAGCAGGTAGCGCGCCTCGTAGCTGGCGGTGGTGAGGCGCAGGTCAAGGCCCGGCTGGCCAGGCGCGGTGGGGTGGTTGAACTCCTGGCGGTGGTTTTGCTGCACGCCGCCCAGCAGCCGCAGCTCGCCCGCACCCAGCTTGAGCTCGCCGCTGGCAAAGGCCCGGTAGTGCCGGATGTGCTGGCGCAACTCACCGGTGGCGTAGCTGCGCAGCTCGGCGTCGGGCACCACGGGGCGGTTCCTGATATCGTCGTTATCACTCTCGAACACCTGCCGAGTAAAGGCCCGACTGAGCGAGTCGCGGCTGCCGTCCGGGATTTCCTGGCGGTTGTCGTAGGTGGTGAGCCAGAGGTGGGCGCCGCCCCAAGCCTTCTGCACGCCCACCATGCCGGTGAGGGTCAGCTCGCGAAAGCCGGTGTTGTAGACGAGGCCATCCACGGCGTTGCGGTAGTCGTGGGCCAGGCGGTGGCTGGCGCGGAAGCTGGTTTGCAGGCCGCTTTTCTGGTAGTTGAGGGCCAGCGACTGGCCCAGCAGGCCGTTTACCGACTGGTACTCGGCCAGGGCCTCGCCGTGCAGCTCGCCGCTGGGGCCGGTGGGCAGAGCAGGCAGCAGGTTTACCACGCCGGCCACGGCATCGGAGCCGTAGAGCAGGCTGGCGGGGCCCTTCACCACCTCCACCCGGTCTACGCCGTAGGCATCGACCTCGATGCCGTGCTCGTCGCCCCACTGCTGGCCCTCCTGCCGCAGCCCGTTGAAAAGGGTGAGCACGCGGTTATACCCCAGCCCCCGAATGAAGGGCTTGCTGATATTGGGCCCCGTGGTCACGGCCGTGAGGCCCGGCACGCCGCGCACCGCCGCGTCGATGGCGTTGGTACTGGCGTTGATACGCAGTTCGCGCTGGCTCAGCGCCGCGATGGGCACCGGCGAGCGGCGCAGCTCGGTGGCGCGGCCCACGCCGGTTACCACTACTTCGGCCAGCTTCTGCTCGTCGGCTTTTAGCTTGATAATGAGCGGCGCGGCCAGCGGCAACGTCACGAGGGGGCTAGCTGGGGCGTAGCCTACGGCGCTCACGGCCAGGCGGTGCGAGCCCGCTGGCAGTCCGGCCAGGGTGAAGGCGCCGGCCTCGTCGGCCGTGGTACCCTGCTGCGAGGCGGGCACCGCCACGCTGGCAAAGGGCACCGGATGGCCGGTGGCATCCTGCACGGTGCCGCGCAGGGTTTGGGCCTGGGCCAGGGTGGGGAGCAGCAGGAGGAAGAGAAGCAGTTTCTTCATGCGGATTGGGCAAAGGCGTGGCTAGCGGCCGGCTGGAAGGCGGCTTGGAAGGGGGAAGAACCAGTTTGGTTTTAGGCTAAAAAATAGGCTCGCCAGGCGGGGCGCCTCACCCCAGCATCGTTTCCCAGAGCAGAAACACGTTGAGCATGATAATCAGCCCCGCCACGGCCCAGGAGGCCACGCGCACCACCGGCCGGTTCACGAACACGCCCATCTTAAGCTTGTCATTCGTAAAAAGCACCAGCGGCACCACCGCAAACGAGAGCTGCAACGACAGCACTACCTGGCTGAAAACCAGCAGCTGGCCCGTGCCCTTTTCGCCGTAGAGAATAGCCACCACCAGGGCCGGCACTACCGCCACCAGCCGCGTGATGAGCCGCCGCACCCAGGGCTTGAGGCGCAGGTTGAGGAAGCCTTCCATCACAATTTGGCCGGCCAGGGTGCCGGTGAGCGTGGAGCTTTGGCCCGAGGCCAGCAGGGCCACGGCGAAGAGCACGCTAGCGGCGCCCGCGCCCAGCACCGGCGTCAGCAGCTTGTGGGCGTCGGCAATGTCGGCCACGTCCTCGTGGCCCTTGCCGTGGAAGGCGGCGGCGGCCGTGACCAGAATAGCCGCATTCACGAAGAAGGCCAAAAACAGGGCCACCGTGCTGTCGATGGTGGCAAACTTGATGGCCTGGCGCTTGCCGGCTTCGGT
>Ga0160429_1000459_pt1 | contig 37429 bp, 37 predicted proteins | sample SolpanmetagenomR_FD_108199 | JGI IMG/M metagenome (GOLD analysis project Ga0160429, IMG submission 108199) | Solar panel surface microbial communities from Lawrence Berkeley National Laboratory, California, USA - R | ecosystem: Engineered > Built environment > Solar panel > Unclassified ... | reverse complement strand
TTCAGGCTGCTGGCAGCGCTGTTGCATCTAGGCAATATCAAGATTACCGCATCGCGTACAGAAGCATCACTATCAGCAGAAGAGCCTTCATTGGCCAAAGCTTGTGAGCTACTAGGTATAGACGCGAATGCCTTTGCAAAATGGACAGTCAAAAAACAGCTTATCACAAGAGGAGAAAAGATTACATCGAATCTTACACAACAACAGGCCATTGTAGTAAGAGATTCAGTCGCAAAGTACATCTACTCAAGTCTCTTCGATTGGCTTGTAGGTACTATCAACAACTCACTCGCCACAGAAGAGGTCCTCAGCCAGGCCAAGACATTCATTGGTGTGCTGGATATCTACGGCTTCGAACATTTCGCCAAGAATTCCTTTGAGCAGTTCTGCATCAACTACGCAAATGAGAAGTTACAACAGGAGTTCAACCAGCACGTTTTTAAGCTGGAGCAAGAAGAATACGTTCGCGAAGAGATCGACTGGAAGTTTATTGACTTCGCAGACAATCAGCCTTGTATTGACATGATCGAAGCCAAGATGGGGGTGCTAGCGCTGCTTGATGAAGAATCGAGGTTACCGATGGGATCTGATGACTCGTTCGTGACGAAGTTGCACCACAACTTTGCAGGTGACAAGAACAAAAGCTACAAGAAGCCAAGATTCGGCAAGTCTGCATTTACCGTCTGTCACTATGCGTTGGACGTCACCTACGAAGGAGAAGGTTTCATCGAGAAGAATCGTGATACTGTGCCAGATGAGCACATGGAAGTTCTTAGGTCGTCGACGAATGCTTTCTTGGGTGAAGTCCTAGAGGTAGCAAGTGCGGAGCGCGAGAAGGAAAGTAATGCTGCAACAGCTGCAAAAGCATCAGCAGGCATGGCAGGCCGGAAAGCAGGAGGTGCATCCAGCCGAAAACCTACGCTAGGTGGCATCTTCAAGTCATCTCTGATTGAGCTCATGCACACAATCAATAATACGGACGTTCACTACATCCGCTGTATCAAGCCGAATGAGGCAAAACAAGCCTGGAAGTTCGAAGGACCCATGGTACTGAGCCAGCTGCGAGCTTGTGGTGTGCTTGAGACAATTCGAATCAGCACAGCCGGATACCCCACTCGATGGACATACGAGGAATTTGCATATCGATACTATATGCTCGTCAACTCCTCGGCGTGGACACCAGAGATCCGCGAGATGGCACTAGCAATTCTAAGCAGATCATTCGCCGATAGAGCCGAAGGAAGATATCAGCTTGGAAAAACGAAGATCTTTTTCCGCGCAGGTATGCTCGCTCTTATGGAAGGCCTTCGTACAAAACGACTGGAGGATGCTGCTATCATGATTCAGAAGAACCTTCGGGCGACTTACTACAGACGACAATACTTGGAATCACGACAAGCAATTCTTCGATGCCAAGCACTGACAAGAGGCTTCATTGCCAGAAGACTGGCAGATACTCTCCGTCGCGAGAAAGCAGCGACAACTATTCAGCGAGTATGGAAAGGTCAGAAGGATCGCAAGCAGTTTTCCGAAATCAAGCAATCAGTTACACGTTTCCAAGCAATCGTGCGCGGCCATCTCTGCCGGAAGAACATCCTGGACAAGCGACTTGGAGATGCAGCGCTGGTCATACAACGAAGATGGCGTGCCCATACACAACTCAAGTCATGGCGCGATTACCGAAGAAAGGTCGTTATCGTGCAAAGTCTTTTCCGAGGTAAAGTTGCTAGAAAAGGCTACAAAACATTGCGAGAAGAGGCACGCGATCTCAAGCAGATCTCGTATAAACTTGAGAACAAAGTTGTCGAGCTTACTCAGTTGCTTGGACAAGCAAGACGGGATAACAAAACTCTCAACGATAAGGTCGACAGTTACGAGGGACAACTCAAGTCGATGCGCACGCGAGAAAATCAACTCGAGGCACGAAACAAGGAACTTCAGGCCGAGGCCAATCAAGCAGGTATAACTGCTGCGAAGTTGTCAGCACTGGAAAGCGACATGAAGAAGCTGCAAGGCAACTATGAGGAATCAATGGCCAGCGTGAAGCGTCTGCAAGAAGAGGAACGAGAACTCCGCAAGAACGTACACACTCACTCTTTGGACCTTGAACATGCTCGTCAAGCGAGCACTAACCACGAGACTGAAAAGCTTTCATTACGACAACAGCTTGCAGACTTGCAGGATCAGCTTGAGCTCGCTAAGCGTCATGTACCAGTCAACGGTGTACTTGCATCTGGCGAATCTTCATCACTCACCAGCGGCCTCATCAACTTGGTCTCCCAAAAGAAGAAGAGACGTAGCTTAGGTCCAGAACCCATTGAGACCAATCTCGACGGCTACGATGCTGCTTACATACCTCGACCCGTATCTATGGCGGTCGCTGGCAGTCAGCAACACATGCCTACTGGACAGCACATCGACCAAGACCTTGCTGGCTACGAATACGAGCTTGAAAACATACTCGCTGATGAGCCTGGTCTCAACGACGAAATCACTGTCGGACTTATCAGAGACTTGAAGGTACCGAGTCCTGCTAGTGAGATACCGCCAAGTCAAAAAGAGGTGCTGTTTCCAGCATATCTCATCAACCTTGTCACATCGGAGATGTGGAACAATGGATTCGTCAAAGAGTCAGAGCGCTTCCTAGCGAATGTCATGCAATCGATCCAACAAGAAGTTATGGCTTATGACGGCGATGAAGCGATTAACAACGGCGCCTTTTGGCTCTCCAATGTTCACGAGATGTTGTCTTTCGTCTTCTTGGCAGAAGATTGGTATGAGGCTCAGAAGACTGACAACTATGACTACGATCGCCTGCTTGAGATTGTAAAGCATGATCTGGAAAGTCTCGAGTTCAACATCTATCACACATGGATGCGTATACTCAAGAAGAAGTTGCAAAAGATGATTATCCCCGCCATTATCGAGTCTCAATCTCTGCCTGGTTTCGTCACGAGCGAAAGCAATCGCTTCCTTGGCAAGCTTCTTCAGACCAATACTACGCCTGCGTACAGCATGGACAATCTTCTCAGTCTGCTCAATTCTGCCCTGAAAGCCATGAAGGCTTACTATGTTGAAGATACCGTCATTTCTCAAGCAGTGACTGAACTCCTAAAACTCGTTGGTGTCACAGCCTTCAACGATCTGCTCATGCGCCGCAACTTCCTCAGCTGGAAGCGCGGGCTCCAAATCAACTACAATATCACACGCATCGAAGAGTGGTGCAAGTCTCATGATATGCCAGAGGGCACACTACAGCTTGAACATCTCATGCAAGCGACGAAACTTCTACAGCTCAAGAAGGCAACGGCAAACGATATTGAGATTATCCAGGATATTTGCTGGATGTTGTCACCCAACCAAATCCAGAAACTACTCAACCAGTATCTCGTTGCAGATTACGAACAGCCGATCAATGGCGAGATTATTAAGATCGTGGCAAGTAGAGTGACAGAAAAGGGTGATATGCTGTTGCTGCCATCGGTCGATCTGGACGATAGTGGACCATATGAAATTGCAGAGCCGAGACAGATTACGGCATTGGAGACGTTCACACCTGCTTGTAAGTGGCAATTTTCATACCTTCCGACTTGACAAGATACTGACATATTCTTCCAGGGCTACAAACACCCCGCCTCAAACGCCTTGCAGAAATCGTTTCCGCACAAGCACTCGCACAGCAAGAACGTCTCGAGTACGAACTCGACGCAAATGGTATTGATGACGCAGACGGTGACGATGGATATCGGCATCCTCCGCAAGCTCTGGATGGCGAGATAGGTTTGGGCATCAATGGCATGCATCATCCAGAAGACCACGATCACTATGCGGCTGGACCACCAAATGGTCATGATAACCACGATGAACATTATGACGATGATGAGATAAGACAGCAGGAATTGCACAACTCACACACACCAAGGGGCATTACGGCATGATATCGTGTGAGACAGCAAAGCCTTTTTCGTATTTAGCAATATTATCAGAAGGATGTTTCCATAGAGAAGAGCATTTGACGGAAGGTGAATGGCGTTTTAGGTATGTCTGGGAAGGGACTGTCATGTTTGCGAGCGGCTTGAACGGGTTTTTTCATTGTTGCTGTAGTCATATATTTGGATGTGTGTCGAGTTTGAGAGATTCGATGGCATAAGGGCATGTAAGCATAAGACATACATATATACGCCAGAAATGAAAACAACGAGCACATGGGGAATGTTAGCAATAGTGCTCTTTTGCTGTCTGATGTCCGATCTCGAGATAGTGGCGAAATTCCAATTCCATCAAATTGCAACCACAACCACAAACTCATCCCAACCTCCATTCAAGTTATCACACATCACCCCCACCGCAACACACTACATTCACCAAAAAATGACAGCCACACGCCCGCACACACTCAATTTCATCACAGGCAACGCAAACAAACTAGCTGAAGTCAAAGCCATCTTGGCGTTGGATCAGGGAGATAACAAAGTTGAATTGAAGAGTCAGGCGCTGGATTTGCCCGAGTTGCAGGGGACTATTGAGGAGATTTCGAAAGACAAGGCGAGGAGGGCGGCTGAACTGGTGAGTGAGTTTTTATACTTAGGAAAATGGCGAGAACTGTGTGGGTGTTTGTGTGTGTGCGTGGGATGTTCGTGAGCTTGTCTTCAAGGGGCTTTGTTGTGGAGATTTGGCTTTACGGGAGTCTTTGCGAGAAAAGAGGAGGAAGAGGGCATAGGAGTGTGCTGTAGTGAGCTGAAGCTGCAAAAATCCAAGTGGACCAATGGGTGGACTGAAGTTAGAAAGGGCTGTGTGTGTGCTGAATTGTTATCGCAACTGTAATGACAACAGTCATCCAGACGGTCGTGCAGATCGCGATGACTATTATACGCATGATATAGGTCGTGCGAGGCCTCAATGACAAGTCCACGATATAGTCCGTGGACATCAGGATGAATCATGAATGAGGGCTTGGGAATCATCAGATTCTGTAATTTAAATGGCAGGATGGCAGAAACGAGTTTGCACGTAGCGTGTCAAATGTACTAACTACTTGCCACAAACAGGTTGGTGGCCCAGTACTGGTCGAAGACACTTGTCTTTCTTTCAATGCATTCAATGAGTTACCTGGACCGTATATGTAAGTCGAGCTCGGCCATCCAACTCATCCTCTCAGAACCAATACCAGCAAGCGAAAACGCTGTCTAGCACACACATCACTGCCTGCTCAGCGCAAGATCACAAACTCGATCCCTTCCACCACCGTCAAGTTAAACCTTGATACTTTTCAGCTCCATCCCACTCCAAATTCGCTAGCCAATACTGCACGCCTACAAGCTAACACGCTCACCACATCCAGAAAATGGTTCCTTAAAGAACTCGGCTCAGACGGCCTCCACAAGCTACTCGCAGCATTCGATGACAAATCCGCGCAAGCCATCTGCACTTTTGCGTATTGTGAAGGGCCTGAACATGAACCTATTATCTTCCAGGGCAGGACGTCGGTACGCGAAATTTTTGTGCTTAAAAGTCGATTTTCTTGTGACTTGTTCTGTTGAATGGAGCTAGCTGCACCAGTTGTTCAAGAGCGAGATATGGCAGAGTTGAAGAGTTGTGGCTGACTACTGGATGTCAACAATAGGGAAAAATTGTGCCGGCGCGTGGACCAAAGGATTTCGGTAAGTTTGAATTTTGATACTGCTTGCATTACCATCGAAACCTCGCATTCCTATTGAGGCAGGCCTCTTGGATCACATTCCTTGAACTTGGCACCTGCATCTTGTCCCTCTATGAGATGTTCCTACGCATATATCCACCATCCACAACCTCCAAATCAAGATTGGTTTGTTCACAAATTAACACAACACGTACCAACATAGGCTGGGACTCAGCCTTCGAGTACGAAGGCCAAACATATGCTGAAATGCCCAAGGTCGAGAAGAACAAGATTTCGCATCGCGGGAAGGCGTTGGAGAAGTTAAAGAGGTGGTTAAAGGGAGGAGATATTGAGGTTGCGGAGGGTAGCGTTGTTTGAAAGTTGGTATGATGAGGCAAGGAGGAGTGGAAACTGGGAATATTGATGCAGGACGAGATTTGTGGAAAATGTAGAGCATCGAAGTTTTGTCTTAGACACTTCCTTTTAAACTGGCCAAATTGGTATTTCGGTTGCTTGCTGCACACTGTAGATGCTTTTCTGCAGAATTGAGCACCGCACTATCGGGATCGTGTGTTCCTGGTCTAGTCTTGGATCTTCTTTGATACTACACAGGATGAGAATTAAAGTAGAACATCACTCGTACGATAGTGAGCATGCTATAAATTGCTCTCGCTCTCTTCTCCGGCTCACCCGTGCTCTCACAGCCTCGTTACGTGACGAACGCCATAGACTAACAGTGGATTTACTGCGTCATAGCCAGGTGTGCATGCCACAGGATATGGAACAAACAGTCGTGCTTAGAGCACAGCATAAGCACCATAGATACATATCCAGGTAGGTCCACCTAAAGCCAGCTAGCTTGTTTCGAAGATGATGCGCTGGAATACTGGAAACCCAGTGGTCGGAGACATCTTGAGCTCGATAGCATTATTGCTTGAAAACGAGATATTGATGTTGAAGGTCCAGCCGGCAGTGAAGTCGTGGAAGGAGGCGATAGGGTAGGTTGAGTTTGGTTTCGACCTGGCGATCTTGGTCAGGACATTTGGAGAATAAGCAATGGATCGAGCTGACCTTGTACACGTTCTCCTTGGGCACTGCTAAGAAAGCTGCGTTAGGGCATATAATCGTCATTCTTATCGCGCATGGTCGTGCTTTGCCTTGCCGTTGTTCTCTTGCTTGTCCTGGACGTCGTCAACGACACCATCTGGGAACGGCATGTTCGTGTGTAAATTGGAAAAAAGCAGCTAGCAAGCTAAGTTCCGGTGTGTAGCCCATGTCGCTATTCTGGCAGTGCTACACAACACACAAAGTTCTGCTTTTACTGTATCGAATGTCGAAGGCTGACTTCATTCACAACCCTTGATGTGACACACCCATTACAAGGTGTGAAGATCAAGTCTCGTGATTTTGTGCTGACGTGATCGTGATAAGCATGACTGTCTCGGTATAGATGTTAAAGAGCCCATTTTGCTCCTCAAATGGAATTGGCTCAAGTAGTCTATATTCTGTGGCCAAGCCATGTTGCTCTTAAAATTGCTGTTAGCCATTGGGTTGTGTAGCGGATTTTTCGACAACGCTCACTGCATGTGGAGAAAAAAGAATCTGTGGTTGCTTGATTACGAACAGGGGCGCTAACTATGATGATGGTGCTGGGATTGATTGCTAACAGCATGGAAAAGGTTACGGCGAGGCTGGCATGTGAGGAGGGATCATATGTCTAATTCCGATATTAGAGCTTTGGAGAGATAGTACTGTACAAAGAGCAATGCTCACCACGTCCGCTCCCATAACAATGTCAAATGGTATCTTCCCAAACAACTCGTCGCCCCATGAATACACGCCGAAGGATATTTTATCACTTCCATGCAGCCCATTGATTTCTGCTGCAATGTTGAGCCTCTCCACGGCAACAGTATCACCGTCCGTGCCCACAACCACTTCTACACCACCTTGCGTGGCACATAAGAAGCTCAACAGTCCGGTGCCAGACCCTAATTCCAGTACTCGTTTTCCTTGCAACTTGCCTTGCCTACTCCAAGTCACGAGCTCAGTAGCCAGCGTCAGCGAAGCTTGCCATGTACTATACCCAGTGCAACCGGTGACCGCGAGAATCTGCGGTTTCTCTAGCAATTTGATACCTCTTGTCTCATCAAGGATATCTGCCTCTGTAGGCGTTTCATACGTAACCCAAACATCGCGTTGCGCAGCCTCCATCATTGGCAGTCGAGGACGTAGACATAGTTCTGCAGCGAGCTCGACTAGTGGATCATATATGTCAGGCTCATCCGCATCTGCAACGGCAGATTCGATACGCTTGACCAGTTCCGCAAGGACATCGGTATCGAGCTTGGGACGATATTCTGGTGCTGGAGGATCGCACAAGATGGTGTACAGATAGCGGTGGACGTCGTAGAGCTGTAGAAGTTCAGGGGAAGGAAAGGTGATGTGCTTGAGGGTCAGTTTTTGCAGGTATTGTCGTCGGAAGCGGACGAGTTCATGTTCGCCGCGGGGCAGGTTATGTCGGAGATGTAATTGAAGGGCACGGATATCGTGTTTGTCCATCCTACAAACTTGTGTGCTTTTAGCTATTTTCTATCATCTCATCTCGTCAATAATACCAGCTTTGACAAGGGCCAAGAGGAACGTTTGGGGCGATTATTAATCTGGCTGCCTGCATAACCCTAATCGCACACATGCCCAAAATCCACCTTGAAATCTGGACACAAACTTCGACCGACCTCACCGCCCTCGACGACTCAACTTATTTCGACGACCACATCATCGAAAGTCGCAAACATGGCCGAAGTCACCCTCCGTACCCGCAAGTTCATCCGCAACCCATTGCTTGGCCGCAAGCAGATGGTCGTGTACGTTCTCCCATAAATTCCCTGGTCCATCACAAAATATCAAAAGAAGCACAAAGATCGAACGACAATTGTGCAGGACATATGCGCTTGTGATGAAGACCACCGTCTAACAGATATATCAATACAGTGACGTTCTCCACCCCCAGCGCGCCAATGTCTCCAAGGAGGATCTCCGCCAAAAGCTCTCTGAGCTCTACAAGTGCGAGAAGGACACCGTCTCCGTCTTTGGTTTCCGCACACAGTTTGGTGGTGGCAAGTCCACTGGATTCGCCCTCCTCTACGACTCCACTGCCGCCATGAAGAAGTTCGAGCCCCACTACAGATTGGTCCGTGTCGGTATGGCAGCAAAGAAGGAGCGTGCAAGCAGACAACAGCGTAAGCGGATTGTGGATAATGAAGATGGCGGTATGAACAGAGAGACTGACTTTGGACAACAGGCAAGCAACGCAAGAACAGGCAAAAGGAGTACCGTGGTACCGCCAAGGTCAAGGGAGGAGCATCTGCCAAGGACAAGGGAAAGAAGAAGTAAGCGTATCGCTTGTCTTCTGGTGGAATTGTGTTGTTGTTATTCTGGATCTTCACGTTACGACATCTCGGGGATGTGTGGAAGCAGGATGGACAGCGCAAAATGGGTTGTTTTAGGGATGTGGCAACAAGGATGTTCAGGACGAATGGGAATCGGTTCGGTGAAATGAACCAAGGTGCGTTAACAGGAGCTGCACCTAAAAGGCAGCCTCAGTGTTCTGTCACCAGACACTGTGCGTATCTGTTCTGTTGCGTCGTGCGCAGACAGATATTGATATGATCATCCGAAAAAGCATTCTACAAACCCTTCTTGAATCACACATTCTGTTCACTTACCTCAAGCTCACCCACTGTGAAGCCAGCAGCTTGCTGTGTCTTAGTATGACATTGTGTGCGTACGACATAGAGTGTGCTATTGATGTAGCTTCGCTTCTCTGCACACTCTGCCTGGAGCTCGCAATGCTGGATAGCTGACATTGGTTGTTGCTGTCAAACTGATGGTATATCCAGCATGTCCATCGCCTCTGCGTCTGCTGTCACCTGATTTCGCTCAATTCAACCTTTTCTCATTCCTAATGTTAATCTGATGCCCGGGATCAAGCTTCCGGTGACACTCCCGTAATTGACAATGCTGCTCTTCTGGACTCCATTCTCGACAACACTCAACCATGGTTTTGGGCTATCTTTCCTCTCCTAGTGCCATACAAGAAGAGAATGACTTATCAACAACTCATCTCATCAAAGCTCTCCCCCAAGCCATACTTCTCAGCACATACACTACGTGATTTTGCCTTCCCGTCTGATAGCCAAGCCCAGCCTAGCACCGCCCAAGTCAATCAGACTTCACCATACATCTCTCAAGACATCCTCCAGGCCTTGCCTATGGTCCAGCAGTGAATCTGCACGAGATTAGAAAACGGTGCCCTTGCAATTTTCCGAGCAAAGATAATTCTCCATAACTGTTTTTTGACGATTCGAATGAGTGCGTAGTAGGCGCGACTCCTAATACAAAGCAGAGGTTGATGGTTGGTGATGATGCTCGAACATACTTCGGGATACCAAAGAGCGCAGCGATGACTCACTAAATTCTGTGTTTCACATTACTAGTGTATCGCATGGCGCTGGCTTCTCAATCATTGCCGATATCAAGACAAGCATTCTCAAAGATGAGCTTCGGTTATGAACTATCTGAGCGAATCTTTCAAAACATCACTATAAATTCAGCTGCACCGACGAGCCAGCCCATATTTACGCAGCAGCGGACAACACATATTTCCAGGTCAAGGAAATGTCATCAGCTTCAACACAACGGTCTCCAATTCGGCAGAGCCCTGTCATTGTCCCTAATCACCTCAACACACCAGTTACCTAATCAGCAGAGCCCTGCCACGTCCTCCATATCCACGTATCTGCATCCTACGTCCATCAGCGTGGTCTGGGGCTCGGTGTGATTTTCCGCATCAACGACGTCGAAAAAGAATGCCAAACATCGAGCGAGGACAACTACCGCGAAGTGAGTGATCGTCTCATCTTCGCCGGTCTTACACATCATGGTATCAATAGTGCTCGGCAGGCAGAACGGTACAACGTTCTGCATGGTCTAAGATGTACGCGGACACTCCTACGGGAACGAGGTCGCAGGGGCCTCATTAAAGTGAGCAAAGCAATGTTTCACCTGAATTTGCGCCTTGTGGGCGAGGTGAACCGTGTAGCAGATGACAAAGCGCAAAGTACGATCTTGGGTAATATCAGGAGAAGCGTTCGAAAAATCAAGAACCAATCTGGTGTGGAGGTCGAATATCGAGACTACGATCGACAGGACAAGATCATGCAGAAAGACCATGTCGTTGCTGTAAAACTAGCGAAGCAGAGAGGTCAGAAAGCTTTCAAGAAACGACAGAAGCAAGAGACGGTACAAAAGGCACAAGACGGGAGCGAGGAGGGTAGTTCTACAGTTGTAAAGGATGATCTCAGCTATCTACAAAGCCTCCATCCATACGCAAAAGCTTCGGAAAACGACTCTTTCTCTCTGGTCATATGTGAGAAGTAAGGTCACGACAATCACCACGAAAAACAATCAGTACTATCCAGTTCAGCCTGAAATACTGGGAGTCTCGAATGATAAGCGCGTTGACTGAGGTTGTTCTCGTACCTTTTACACATTCTCTGAGCTCGAATTAACGAGCTTTAAGAAACTCCTCTACGTTAAACTTCTCGAATAGCTGCGACCACTACGGTCGTCAGTTGTTGCGCTCGCATCGATCGTGAAAAATCAAGAAAGAGATGAGTAACAACAGTCAGCTTGATTAGAGCTGAGTGAGTTTGACCATTCATGCCCTGTCGGTCGTCACATTCACATCTTGTCACCCTGGAAGGAAGCGAAAAATCCTCCTGGCACTCTTCTGCAGAGCATGATGGTCTCTTTGCGTAGAATATCAGTGAAGATGCCGTCTCCGGTGGGCTCCCCAACGCAAAAGTATCCGACAGCTAAATCGACACACGTATCAAAGCCTCCGAAGTCACCAGCTACAACACCATCTTCAACCAGCCACGTCCCAGCTCGGCTTCGCCAATCTGCAGAACGACGCCCAGGCACCTCAGCCATTCCCCATTGGAACAACCTCGTTCAATGTCACCTTTAGGAATGCGCTGCTGTACATTGACCAGCAGGATGGGATCTTGGAGTATGCGTGGGGGTCGGCTACAACGGATTACCAGGTTACAAGGCACAGTTTCAATAGTCCGCAGGTGTGTATGGGTGTATGGATGATGGTGTAAGTTGCATTGCTAATATGACTGATGATAGGCGGTCTGGGAATTTGTTGCGTCTCAATACTTTTCCGCGCCGAAGGCTGATAACGTGTCTGCTGTGGATGGGTCTACGTTCTAGCTGGTAGACAGAGATGATGGGCGCACTGCAGATCTTGTCGACTGTGAGTGCGTTGGTCAGGCGTAGACGTGTAGTAAGAGAGCCGGGTCAAGGCCTAAATAAGTAGCTATTGCAGCATAAACTTGGCGCAATCAACGAACCTCATAATTAACACAAGCAAGTCGTCATTTCACACTCATCTCAAGCCAAAAACCGTGCCTAACATGAACACTCAACCCTCCCGGATCACTCCTCCCTCCACCACTCACCATCATCACCATTTACAGACCCACATCCACCAACCTGCCATCTCTAACAACAACCTCCCCATCCTTAACAACCCACCTCACCTTCCTCAAAGCCCCCAAATCCCCTCTAACATCCCCCTCCAGCGCCACAAAATCCGCACTCCACCCCTCCCTCACCCCTCCAAACCTCCTGCTACACCACTCCCCACCACAAGCAAGCCACCCTCCCAGCGTAACCGCCTCAAGCACATCCTCCAACGGCACCCCCGCCTGCACCATCAACTCAACCTCCCTAACATTCTGTCCGTGCGCAAAGGCCCCCGTGTCCCCTCCGCACGCCAACCGCACACCAGCTTTCCACGCGGCGTATGTCTGCGCCATGGCCTCACATAGCATCTTATTGCCAGGTCCACCGCCGTCAGACTCCACAACCGCCAGCGTCGGCACAAAAATCGTGCCGTGCTTCTTCATCGCTTCGATCGCCGCATCAGAGCGTACAAAGCCATGTTCCACGCTCGTCACGCCCGCTTGCGCCGCCATGATCACGCCTTCAACCGTCACCGCATGCGCCGCCACCGCACACTTTGCTCTGTGCGCTTCGGACACAATCGCATCCATTTCCTCCTGGCTGAACAGCACGCTTGCCGGGTTTCTCTTCTCGAGTCCGGCAGGCGCGAAGCGCACGTCCCGCCCGCCGGGGTATGCGGGAGGAGGGAAGCGGAGGGTCCGACGCCGGTAGTCGGCGTAGAATTTGATCATGTCTGCGCCGGCGCCTAGACGTCTGCGGACTGCGGCGCGGCAGGCGTCGATGCCGTCGCAGGGGTCCGAGAGACGTGGGTGTGCGGAGGTGGGGGGTTGGGATTCTAGGCGTAAGGCGTAGCCGCTGGAGGAGGCGAGGGCTTCGGTGGCGACGAGCAGGCGGGGGCCGGGGGTGAGGTTGCGGTTGATGGTGTCGCGGAGGGAGGTGTCGAAGGAATAGAGACCTTCGGTGCCGAGGTCGCGGTAGGTTGTGTAGCTGGAAGTTGGGTTGGTAAGTTGGGGTGGATGGGCAGAGGAGGGAGAGGGGAATATACGGACCCAGCTAGTAGAGCGAGCCTGCAGTGCTGTGTTGCGCGAACGATTCTCTCTACGAAGCTGTGGTTGTTTGAATGGTGGTCAGCTAAGTGGCTTGGCTTCTTTGTGCAAGACTCGTGGTATGGTGTGGTGTCACGTACCTCTCGTCTCTCTCTTGGTTAATGGAAGACGCTTCCTTGTAATCATGCAGGAAGATGTGGGTGTGGGCGTCAACTATTTAATTCGTTCCGAACATGCATCAGCTCACAGGGCATCAATTACACAACATTCTTGCCGAGTCAATGCGGTAGGTCCCAGCAAACATCAACATTATCAGAAAATTGCTGTTTTTCGCACTCACCAAAGCCAGGCAGCACAGTATATGCCCTCAGATCAACGTCATCATCCTCGATCTCAGCATCTTTCGTCGTTCTTTCGTGTACTGAGATGATCAAGCCGGTTTGCTTATCCACTTGCACGGATACATTGGTCAACCAAGCTTTCTGATGAGGATCGAAGAGAAGAGATGTATGGATGGCATGATTCATTTTCCTCACGGTCTTATCAACGACAGTTGTGTCATTGGGCAGTGTTTGTTGTATTGCGTGGATGGGGATTTTGCGCGTCATGATTATGCAGTTGTTTCACAGTGCGAGAGTTTCGTGAAAGACAGCAGCTGAGTGGAGGGATATGAGGATGATGGAAGAGATGATAAGAGGTTGGAAAGAGGCTGTCGATGAGGTGTACTATGCTCGGTTGGCTGGCCACCTACCTATCTGGGCCTAGTGCCAATATGAGTAGTAAGCTAGTGAGGTCAAGCTTAAAGCAAAGCAAGGAGTACATTCTTTCGCTCTTTGCAATGACATTGTACACATCATAAGCCATGGTATCATCATACGCCGTCCCAGATGCTCTATGCCGCTATAATGCAAAACGATGCCTTTCGTCTGGGTCCCGCTAATCTAATCTCATAAACGCATGCCGAAGTTATGTCATCATTCAGAGGTCGCCGAACAGCTGGGCCGTGACGCTGTTCGTTCGGGCCTCTGAGAGCTGGTAGTCTCGTCCTTCGTTCTTGTCGATGCCGCAGTGTTCAAATGCTGTTACTACGCTCGGCACGTCGAAGCCAAGCGCGCAGAATCGCTCGACGAGACCTTCGTTGTAACCTCGATATCTACAGGTGTTTGTGTGAGTATCATCTTTACCATCCTATGCTGTGTACGACAACATACTGTATCCTCTTCTTCCTCTTCTCCTCCTCCAACCGTTCTTTCTCTGCATCTGATTTGATTTGGGCGCTTCCTTTCGTGGTACCACCTTCACCGGGTTTCGGAGTAGCTTCAGCATACTTGATCGTCCATTGTCGAGCGACACGCTTGAATTCATCCGGGTTCGTCAGAAGCATGCTGGCTACTTCAGCGTCTTGAGGGTCTTTGGGTTCGGGTGATTCGAGGAGTCCTTGTATAGATTGTAATGCAGCTTTGAGAGTGAGAACTGGCGACCAGCCGGTGGAGAGAGTGTCCAGACATATAGCTCCCTGTAATCGACATCAGTTTCGGGTTCCAACCTTCCTGATTCCGAACAACTCACAGTCTGACTGCTAACGTTCGGGTGCCATATCTTGGTAGCGAACTTCATGATAGGTGGACGAAATGGATAGTCATTAGGTATCTTAATATCAATCGAGAACTGTCCGCCTTCATATGGTGTGTCTGGAGGTCCTGTGAAGCGGCCTTCGAGGTGGGTGAGGTCACTTTGGCCACCAGCAGGTTGTAATATCACTCGTGCTTCTTTGTCTTTTGTGGTTTCTTCAATCTCTTTGGCAATACGCCGTAAGCGGTTCGATGACATGGTGGTTGTATGCAAAGGGAGAGTCAAAGATGAGCGCTTCAATGCCCTTTAAGTGATGTCTCGTGATACAAGTCGTACTACAGCGTGATGGAGGTTGTGAGAGACGCAGTGCGATGGTCCTGGAGTTTGGATGGCTGGTAGCTTGGATAATTGCCCTCCTACAGTATAATAATCACAAATGAACTGGTCAGCAGGTGGTGAAAGGAAGGACAGGGAAAGTGAGAGGAAATGGCATGAGTTCCAGCTTGTTGTTGCATCATACAAAAACAATCACGTGACAAAAGGGACATGTCGTCTCGATACGCCGCTTCTACTCCCTTTGCTTGCTTCATCATCAACAACACAGTCTCTTCCACTCTACACTTCTATCGACAGAAGTGAGAGACAGCTAATATGGGCGCAAATCAGAGTTCACAGTTCCCTGGCGCGGGTGGCCCGCCTGGTGATGGCAAAAGTGGTGACAAGAAGGACAAGGTAAGGAATGATCAATTCGTTCACATCACGGAGCAGAACTAACATTGTATGTCTTGTTTAGAAAGACAAGCCCAAGTACGAACCTCCTCCTGCGCCCACAACCCGCATCGGCCGCAAGAAGAAGCGCGCTGCCGGTCCAAATGCTGCCTCCAAGTTGCCATCTGTCTATCCGACCGCTCGCTGCAAGCTGAGATATCTTCGAATGCAACGCGTCCACGACCACTTGTTACTCGAGGAAGAATACGTACAGAATCAGGAGAGTCTTCGCAAAGCCAAAGCTGCCAACCTTAACGCTATTACACCCGCAAGCGCTGGTGGTGAAGGTGAAATGTCAGATCGTAACGCCGATGAACGTACAAAGGTTGACGACATGCGTGGAACTCCCATGGGCGTTGGCAACCTTGAAGAGTTGATTGATGATGACCATGCGATCATATCAAGCGCGACAGGTCCAGAGTACTACGTCAGCATCATGTCTTTTGTCGACAAGGATCTCCTCGAGCCTGGCGCCAGCATTCTTCTTCATCACAAGACTAACTCTGTTGTCGGTGTTCTGTCTGATGATGCTGATCCACTCGTATCTGTAATGAAGCTCGACAAAGCACCCACAGAGTCATATGCAGATATTGGAGGTCTCGAGCAGCAGATTCAAGAAGTTCGTGAGGCTGTGGAGCTGCCTCTGCTACATCCCGAACTATACGAAGAGATGGGTATTAAGCCACCCAAGGGTGTCATCCTTTACGGTTCACCCGGTACTGGCAAGACTCTACTCGCAAAGGCCGTGGCCAACCAGACTTCAGCCACTTTCCTCCGCATCGTGGGATCAGAGCTCATTCAAAAGTACCTTGGTGACGGTCCTCGCCTGGTTCGTCAACTCTTCCAAGCCGCACAGGACAATGCACCTTCTATCGTATTCATCGACGAGATTGATGCAATTGGCACAAAGCGTTATGAGTCGACGTCTGGTGGTGAGCGTGAGATTCAACGCACGATGTTGGAGCTATTGAACCAGCTGGATGGTTTCGATGATCGTGGAGATGTCAAGGTCATTATGGCGACGAACAAGATTGAAACGCTCGACCCTGCTCTCATCCGTCCTGGTCGTATTGATCGTAAGATATTGTTCGAAAACCCTGACCAGAACACCAAGCGCAAGATTTTGGGACTTCACACAAGTAAGATGAGCTTGGGCGAAGACGTAGATCTGGAGGAGTTGGTGACGCAGAAAGATGACTTGAGCGGTGCTGATATCAAGGCTATCTGCTCCGAGGCAGGACTAATGGCGCTGAGAGAGAGGAGGATGAGGGTCACGATGACTGATTTCAGGACTGCTAGGGAGAGGGTCTTGAAGACGAAGCAGGAGGGTGAACCTGAAGGATTGTACTTGTAGAAGGATTTCGCGGATGAAGGGACAAGAGCTGGCTTAGACTGATAGCTAGCACGAAATGATAGACCTAATGAATGTTTACACGCCTTGCTTTCCACTCTCTCATTTGACCTCGTCGCCGCCTCGCCTTTATCGATGCCAAGGAAAAGAACCATGAGGGCTTCTGACACGTGCTTTAGATACTTTTTTCTACAATTCGAACAACAGACTAATAGACATTGACATTCACTACAACCTTCTAGCATGGCTCCGGAGTCGCGGAAACCCATCACAAAGCCAGCTCAAGGAGCTTCAAGAGCATGGGAAGCATTGACACCAGCTTTGTCAGAATGGATTCTCGAAGCAGTGTCGAGCATGGGCTTCAATCGCATGACGCCTGTACAAGCGAGCACGATACCACTATTCATGGGCAATAAAGATGTTGTTGTAGAGGTAGGAGTGACTATCATAAGCTAGAGGAGGCCATGGCTGAAACAGTGCACTGTACAGGCTGTTACAGGAAGTGGAAAGACGCTGGCTTTCATCGTTCCAGTAGTAGAGAAGCTGTTGAGACTGGAAGAAGCAATAAAGAAACACCATATTGGAGGAATTATCTTGTCTCCTACAAGGTCTGCGCTCTATGCTCTGAACCCACGAGCTACTTACTGACATTCCCTGGATAGAGAGCTCGCGATCCAAATCCACTCCGTCCTCCTCAACCTCCTCGCCTTCCATGCGCCATCAGCTGCAGCTCTTCGTCCTCCCGATACCACTGAAGACAACTCAATGAGCGGCATCACAACAGCTCAACCACCTGCAGCCGCCTCTTCCAAATCACTCAGAGTCCTACCACAACTCCTCCTCGGTGGTTCTTCTACAACTCCACAACAAGATCTCTCCCAATTTCTTATCCACTCTCCCAACCTCCTCATCGCTACACCCGGTAGATTACTCGAGCTATTGTCCTCTCCACACGTCCACTGTCCACAATCCTCTTTTGAAGTACTGGTTCTCGACGAGGCGGATCGCTTGTTAGACATGGGGTTCAAAGAAGATTTAACAAGGATATTACACCGACTGCCGAAGCAGAGACGAACTGGTCTGTTTAGTGCCAGTATGACTGAAGGAGTTGACCAGCTCGTGAGAGTGGGCCTGAGGAACCCAGTCAGAATCGCTGTCAAAGTTCGAGGAGTTTCTGGTATTGAAGGAACGGCTACAGAAGAGCTACGAGTGCCTGCCAGGTATGAATAAGATTCATTCACAATCGGTACTATCTCAAGCTAACATCTTACCAGCCTTCAGCTAACATACCTCGCCACCTCCGCCAACCACAAACTCCCCGCCCTCCTTCACCTCCTTGGCTCACTAACCCCCCAACCACACCGCAGCATTCTCTACCTCTCCACCTGCGCCGCCGTCGACTACTTCTCCCACGTCCTCCCTCTCCTCCTCAAATCAATCAAATCCCCCACCACCCCAATCGAGCCCTACACTCTAATCCCTCTCCACGGCAAACAACTCCCCACCCACCGCACCCGCAACTTCACCTCTTTCGTCTCCTCCCCCACCCCCGCCATCCTACTAACCACCGACCTCGCCGCCCGCGGCCTCGACATCCCCCAAGTCGACCTCACCATCCAGCTCGACCCGCCATCCGACCCAGCAACCTTCATGCACCGCGCAGGCCGAGCCGGGCGCGCCGGCCGCAAAGGCCTCGGTGTAGTCTTCCTGCTCGACGGCCGCGAAGCAGACGAATACCCTTCTTTCCTCGCCGTCCGCAAAACGCCCGTGCGCAACCTGCTCAGTCTCGCTCCATTCTCCACGACTCCAGAGCTCTTCACGCCTGCAGCTCTCGCGACCACAGCGGATATTGTTACGGCCAAACTGAGGAAGCAGGTGCGAGCGGATCGCACGTTGCACGATAAGGCGCAGCGCGCGTTTGTCTCGTTTGTGCGCTCGTACTCTGCGCATGCGGCGAGCAGTATTTTCCGAGTGAATGAGTTGAAGTGGAATGAGCATGCGCAGGGCTGGGGATTGTTGAGGATGCCCAAGATGCCGGAGCTGGCTAAGTCGGGGTATGATTGGAAGACGAACCAGAATCTCGGGCTCGAGACTGATTGGAGCGCGTATGCGTATAGAGATAAGGCGAAGGAGGAGAAGCGTGTGCAGGAGATGAAGGCGAAGGCTGCGGAGAGAGAAGCGGGCAAAGATGGCGTTGGGGCGGTGGCTATGGAGGAGAAGAGAGCGAAGAAGAGGAAGTTGATGGCGTGGAGTGCAAAGACGGCACAGCATGATTTGGCGGCGGAGAGGAGGGAGAGGAAAGCGAAGAGACGGGATGGAGAACGCAGGGGGAAGTTGACGGCGGAGGAGAGAGTGGAGGAGGAGAGGACGAGAGTGATGGTTGAGGAGGTTAGGAGGAGGGGGGTGCTTGAGGAGGGGGAGTTTGAGGGTTTTGATTGATTGATTAATATGTAGCTACACAAGACTTATGACAAACCATCCTTTCCAGCACATACTCATCCACTCTTTCTTGAATATTCTAAGTGATACTTTTCAATAGCCTCTCAATCATGAACCTTACGCCTCGTGTCTCTGACATGAGGCCTAACATTCCATCGACACAATACATAAAAGTACCGTGTGAAGCATATCAGAGAACATTATCATGTGTATAAAGCATTTTCATTATGCTATCTCTTGAAGACTTGCTGTCTAAGTACATGACCTGAGGGCACGCCGGCCCAGACCCTTTGTACCCATGCGAGGGCTTCCCTGCCACTCAATGCTGTCATGTGGTTCATTTGTTCATTCATTCATGCACTTGATTTCCTTCCACAAACATGTCACAATCACAATTCAAGAGGCACATTATTTGTTTTTGATTTCATTTATTATTCATTAGAGTTATTGTCTTCTCTGTCGGTTTGTACAATCATAAAAGCTTCTCTGTTGAAGCCATGCATAGCCATGCATAATCCTTTCCCATTTGTCCATGCCATAATCCAATCATCATCATGTCATTCATTTGTTCATTTCGAGTTCATACACTTGAGTTCCTTCCACAATCCCAACACCTTCCAATACTCCAAAAGTACCATTTCCTCCAAAACCCTTTCCTTCCCACCGTCCTTCCTCCAGAAACAATTCCTTTCCTCCCTCTCTCTCTCCAAATCACAACCTAACCTTTCAAAACCAACAAGCCACAAGCCCACTCACCCCAATGCCACCAAAGACACCCCGCACCGACGCCATACGAAAGAGAACCAAAGGAAGATTGACCTATCAACAGTGACTTGGGATCGCCAAAGTTGAGGAAGATTGACCTATTTCATCCTCTCCCACAGGAGTGAGTAACGAAGAATGTTTGATGCCAAAGAAATGGCTGAGGATGTGAATCGAAGGTTATGATTGGCGGATGTGAGAAGGTTTGATTGAAGTTGGAAGAAGATCTGCAATGCAAGTTGGATGGCGGTATTGAATTGATGTTGTCGTAATAGTAGTTGTCGAGAATCAGTCGGCAGTGGTTTTGTGAAAAGAACTCCAGTGTGCATTATATTAGTTTGTGTATGTGCTGCGGTGACGACTGTTGATATCAGCAGTCACCGAAGCGAAGAGGTCTTTGTACATGTCTGGCTTGACCTCGGCCTTTGCCCATTCGGGAACGTGGTCGTACCAGTCGTTATTGTTCAGCTTTCCAACAAGGATGCTGACTTGAGAGTCGAGTTGGGGTGCCTTGATAGTAGGCCATTTCATTTCCAGCTTGGGAATCTCGGAGAAAGGCAGTGTGTTTGCTAACTCGATGGCATATGCAATAGAACTGTCGTTGACGAAAGGGGTTTTCTCGCTAGTAGCCGAAGGAGTGGTCAAAGTACCAGGGATTGTCGTGGAAACAGTAGTAGCATCGACTACAGGCGGCTTTGGTAGGGCGTCGGCCGATTTGATTGGTGTTCCGAAGATGTTCACCGGGCCTGCACCGGTCATGAACACTCCAGTTTGGTTTGTCTCCACAGGTACTTCAGTGCTGAAAGAAGTACTGGCTTGAATAGCATCCTTGAGCGCGACTACAGCAATGTTAGACTTTTTGGGTAACAAGTTTGGTAGGCCTGCGTTGGAAGGCTTGTCATTGTGTGGAGGGAATGTAGGAGGGGACAACGTTGTAGATGGGTGGTTGTGTGGTGGGAAGACTGGTGGAGGAGGGGGGTATATACATGACTGATTGGCTGGCGTGAAAACTGGAGGAGCTGGTCCTCTTGTTGGTGAATTAATGGAGAAAGCTGGAGACGAAGAAAGTCGGCTAGTTGCGCGAAGGCCGCTGGGTGTCTTGGGCTTGTACTTTTCTGCTTCGGAGCGTGCTTTGGCGAGAGCAGCTGATCCATTCTGATCACTGGAGGCGGAGAGACCTGGAAGTGTTGCATGCGGCATGGTTGGAGAAGGGGGCGCGTTGCTGGTAGTAGTGTTGTTACCGCTGATGGCCTTTGCTGAGAAGACGTTGACCTTTTCTGGTGTCTTTGGCGTAGTGGTATCGATCTCATCAGTAGACACCTTTTCGTTGAAGAGACTGTCGTTGTCACTGTCTGTGAGAGTTGCATCACCATCGTCATCCTCAGAAGATGAATCGCTCTCAATGGGGTCCAGTGCAAAGGAAGCTCCCAGCGACCTCTTCAAATCCCGTTGTTTCTGCAACCATCTGTCATCGCGGGCAACTTGTCGCGCTTGCTTGGCTGCTTGCTTAGCAGCTGCATCGTCGGACACGATTGAACCAGATTCTTTGATTGGAGAATCAGCAAACATTGTACCAGTGTAAGGTTGAGCACGGTGAGGATCTGCTGTCAGTGATGGTGAGGGTGTCTTTGAGATGGGTGAAACATCACCCAAGCTGGTGGTAGGCCAGGCACGCTTCCTGGCAGGAGAGTCGTCGCTGGAGAGCTTGGCACGTTTGGCTGAAGGAATAGCGACGCCGTCTTTGATCAGTTGCTCTTCGGTCACTTCTTCTCCAAACAAGTAAGCATCCATGTTCATTATGCCAGAGCTAGGTCGAGGAATGACATCGAGATCGTCGATACGGAATTTGCGCTTGCCACCAGTCTTTTGGGTGGCCTCGATAGATTCCTTCCTGGAAGCAGCATCTTGTTCGCGTTCCGAATCAACTGAGGCGTCAATACGCGTAGTGCCAGCTGAAACGCGTCGGACTCTAGTTGGTGTGTGAGCAGAGCCTCTGGAGCCATTTGTGATACGGCGAACTGGTGCAGTACGAGGTGCTGCCGCAGGAGTGCCACCAGCGGTGAAGATGCGTGCAATTGGTGCAGGAATCCAGGAAGTCCACCTGCTTGGAGTTGCTGGAAGTGTGGGTTGTTCGTGTGGTGATTCGGTTTCAGGTTCGGTTTCAGGTTCGGTTTCAGGTTCGGTTTCAGTCTCGGCTTCAAGCTCAGCTTCAGGTTCAGCTGCAGGCACGACTGCAGACTCGGTCTCAGGTTCGACTTCAGCCTCAGACAAACCAGTTTCCATGATTGTCGAAAGACGTGACTTGCTCTCAGCAAAGACGACTCCCTCGGGTGTAATCTCTTTTTCCTCCTCTTGAGCAGCAGCTGTTGGTGATGATGATGTAGCAGGTGACATGAGAGACATGGATTGAGGAGATTCTGATCTTTGACGCGTAATTTCGCGTGTGTGAGTGACTTTGACGCGTCGAGCAGGTCGCTGTTCATGCTCTTCTTCGTCTTCTGAGTGTGGCTCGGTTGCTGCAGGTCGCTTCTTGCTTGCAGTAGTGTTGCTGGTGCTGTCAAGAGGCTTCTTCTGCACCTTGATATGTTCGTCCTGCGAAACGATCTTTGCGCGTTGTGCGATCAAAAGATCGACTTTTTCGTCGTCAGTCATGTTTTCGATGATTTTGATCAATCTTGCTCGGATTTCTTTGTGATTTAGCAGGAAGGAAGAGGTATGTTTGTTGGCTTCGACTTCGAAGGCGACAATAGACGGAACAATAGGAAATAGGTGCGGGCGCGAGAAAATGTCGTAAACATTGTATGGTGTTTCTTCTTTCTTGTTTTCGTCGACGGCGACGGTGGTCTCGACACGGGGGGTATATAAAGCTGGCTTACGGTCTTTCTCGTCGGATTTGGGGGCGGCGGCGCGCGTTTTGCGCTTAGGAGGTACGTACTCCTTGAGAGGAGACACGTCTGGTTCTTGGGAAGAGCGGAGGCGGCGCGATGTGCGCGTGGCAGGTTTTGGTTGTTGTGCTGCCTTAGGCATATTGGTTGGTTGTTGTTGTGGTTGGTTCTTGCTTGGTTTATAGTTTGGGGTTTACGTGGAGGAAGTTGCGATGGGGTGATGTTGTTGTAGAAGGAAGGAAGGAAGGAAGAGTGAAGTAAGGTTGATATAGAAATAAGCACGGACCATGCGCGGCTCGGTTAGGACTTCCACGACAGGGAGATGCCAGGGTCCAGGCGCCTCGTGCACATGGCCCGTGCATGAGGCCGTGCCCAATCACGTGCTTTCAAAACAACGACCTGCCATTGGGATATGCGGCAGATGTGAGGACTGCTGCAGGTATTTTGGAATCTTAGTTTAAGTTCTCAGCGTGACTTATTTCAAAGCGAAAGCCTCGAGATCCCCCAGAAATATCCACTGTGTTATCTATCTTGTCTAGCCGTGAGGACTGCTGGACGTATTTCTGAATCATTATATACGTCTCCAGCGTGATGCAGCCCCAAGTGAAAGCCTCAAGATGCCTCAGTGATATCCACTATGTTATCTATCTTAAGCAGTCGCGAGGTATGCTGGACGTCTCTTAAGTCCGTCATATACGTCCTCAGCAGTGTTCACCCCCAAGTCAAAGCTGCAAGATGCGTCAGAAATATCTACTAGATTATCTCTGTCACCTAGCTGTGAGGAATGCCGCAGGTGTTTTCAGGTCCCTGTATACGTCCTCAGGCATGTTCATCCCGAAGTCGACATCCCACGATGCCTCAGCAAAATCTGCCATTTTAACTACGTTACCTAGCTGTGAGGAATGCTGGAGGTATCTTCAGGTCCGCATATACGTTCTCGGCGGTGTTTATCCCCAAGTCGACAACCTAAGATGCCATAGAGACATCTGCTATAGGTGCTGTACATCCTTAGTTCTCTAATATACTCTTCTTGAAGCTCTTCATCCCTAGATTACATCCTCAAGATGCCACAGAAATATATGCATAGTATCTATGTTACCTAGCTGTGAAGAGTGCTGTACATTTTCAGTTCTCTAATATACTCTCCTTGAAGCTCTTCATCCCAATCCTTATTCCCCAAGATACATCAGAAATATGTGCTACATTATTTATGTTACCTAGCCGTGAAGAGTGCTGTACATTCTTAATTCGTCGATATACTCTCCTCGAAGCTCTTCATCCCCGTATTAAATCCTCAGGATGCCTCAGAAAAATGTGCTATAGTATCTATGTTACCTAGCCGTGAAGAGTGCTGTACATTTTCAGTTCGTCGATATACTCTCCTCAAATCTCCTCATCCCGGAGTCGTATCCTTAAGATACCTCAAACCTCTCTACTGTAGTATGTATATTATCTAGCTGTGAAGAGTGCTGTACATTTTCGGCTCGATGATATGCTCCTCTCGAATGTCTACATCCCCAAGTCAGATGCGAAAAGATGTCTTAACACTATCTACCCTCTTAACTACTTCTGCCTAGCTGTGTCGAGTGCTGTGCATGTTCCAGCTTTACAGACGCACTTTCCAGTCGCTTTATCTCCAAATCATATCCTGAAGATTTCTCAAGAATTTCTACCTCAGTGACCAGCTCACCCAGCTGCGAAAGGTGCTGTGCAAATTCTAGCTCACAGACATACTCTTCTGAGTCACTCTATCTCTAACTTATATCCTAAAGATTCTTCAGGGATATCTGCCGCAATGACCAGTTCACCTAGTTGCAAAGGGTGCTGTGCATATTCTAGCTCATAGACATATTCTTCAAGTCTCTTAATCTCCAAGTTATATGCTGAAGATTCTCATGGATATCTATTGTATTAACTATCTGAAACCTAGCTGTGAGGGGTGCTGCGCATATTCCAGCTTAAAATAAGTCGCCTTAATTCTCTTCATCTCCAAGAGCTGTCTGGAACATCTCATTGTAAATACGTATCACTTTCATCGAAAGTGAGTCTGTTTGCCACACCGACGGCATATGCAATGGAGCTATCGTGTGTAAAAGCAATCTTGTTCGTGGAGATAGTCGTCGTTTTGGCATCTGTAGGTGTAATCGTAATGGTGCCTTGATAACAGGCCACTTCATGTCGAGTTTGGGCAAGAGGAAGAGTGCTTGCTTGTGATTCAGAAGGTAAGAAGAAGGGTGCTTGCTTGCTTGTGGTTTAGAAGGTAGGAAGAAGGGTGCTTGTTTGTGGTTTAGACGGTAAGAAGAAGGGTGCTTGTTTGCTTCGGTTTCGAAGGCAATAATAGACGAAACATCAGGAAACTGATACTGGCGGGCGAAGTGAGCATCATATAAAGTAATTTGTTTCGTAGAGGCTGAAGATATTTGCACTTACTCGTATACTCTTCCACGTCTCAAAGCCCATAGAGTTATATGGAGAATTTTGACTCTTGACTAGTATAGCTGGAGTTAGTGAGGTAGTGGCAGTACGCTTCACACCCTGACTCCATGTGGATCTTGAGGGTCTCAAGGACCCAGATCCCATGGCAGTTATGCTGGGAACGGGAATGTAAATTGGCGGAACGGGACTGTAGATTGGCAAAGCTGGAATCTATGGGAGATTAGCAGCATGCTTCACCCCCTGCTCTATGCTGATCTCGAGGGCCTTAAGAACTGAGGTTCTTTTGGTAAATTGGTATAGAATTGGGGATCGTGAAATGGTAAAGCTGGAAGTAGTGGAAGAGTGGTAGCACGATCCACACCCTGATTGAAGCCGATCTCGCGCGCCTGAGGAATCAGAATCTCGCGGCGAACTTGTGTGGCTTAGGACTGTGAAACGGTGAAGCTGGAAGTAGTGGAAGGGTGGTAGCACGCGCCACGGCTTGGTGTTCAATGGTTCATCAGCCACTCGCTCACTCAATCACGCTGCTGTGACTACTCCTCGTCTCCTGCCACTGTTCAGAGGACTACTCAAAGCGCCATCACTACGCCTGCCACTTCCAGCAACAAAGTCACGATCATCAACGACGGCTCGATCGAATATGCCATCGAGCTTGCGAACAAGCTCCCTCTATCCGATATCTCCGCATCGCCTGCCCTTTCAAAAGCCGGCTCCCGTGGTTACGTCTGCCACTAGTCCGAGACCCTACCAAAACACTTCCGTTACTGACAAGGTCGCTGTTGTCAACGATGGCTCGATTGGATATGCTATCGAGCTTGCAAAACGCCTTCGTGCGATAAAACCCCTTTTGTCAACGTTGGCTCGCTTGAATATAAAGCTTGCCAATAGACTCCCTTTCTCCAAGATCCTCAAATTCATGGTAATGTCGCGCGCCTGGAGGACTGAGGTTGCCACAGTAGACTTGTCTGGGATTGAGAACGTTATTTGGCAAAACTGGAAGAACTGTGAGAGTAGTGTTACGCCTTACAGCCTATTCTTATGTGGTTTGTGAGCCTCTTAATCACTGCGATCCTACGTGAGATTGACTTGGATCGGAATCATGAATTGGGAAAGCTGGAAGGAGCGTAGAGTAGCAGCACGCTTCACACCCTATTTCATGCTATTCTTGAGCATTGAAGACTGAGATACCTACGGCAAACTTGACTGGGAGTGGATTGATAAAGCTGGAAGAATTGGCAAAATAGTAGCACACCTCTCGACCTATTGTTGAGCTGAAATCGAGCTACTTTGTTATTGCGTCCTATGCAGAGCGGATTGGGATTAGGAACGTGCATTCGCAAAGCTGGAGGGGGCGCAGAAGCCAGCACACCCCACGACCTGTTTTGATGCCGTTTTTTGAGCATCTTGAGTACTCCGAGCCCACACGAAGTTGATTGGGGCCGAGAGCGTGAACTGAGCTAGTTGGAGGAATCGGAGAGTGGCAGCCCGCCTCACAGGCTGTTTTCATGCTGCTTATAAGTGTCTCGAGTACTGTACCGCTCGAGTTTTTGGTCGTCGGTCATGTCTTGCACTAGTTTAGTGAGATGTAGGCGCGTTTCTTTGTGATTGAGTAGGTACAAGGAAGGGTGCTTGTCGGCTTCGGTTTCAAAACGAGGAAGGGTGCTTGTTGGCTTCGGTTCCCAAAACGAGAAGCGTGCTTGTTGTCAGTCTGGAGACAGAAGAAGATGTCATAAACAATGTGAAGTGTGATGATTTGCTTGTTTTGCTCAGCACAGTTTTCCTTGTTGTCTTCATCGAGGACGGCAATAGTGTGGTGCTTGATATAGTTTCAAGTCTTGACGAGACTGAGGCGTGTCGCCACCTTCGATTCCTTACAGCTTTAGCACTCCACAGGGCACACAGTTACGAAACGGTACAGGACCGGCCGTAAGGCGGGCTGCCACTATCGCTCCTACTTCTTCCGACTTCGTCGATTCACAGACCCAATCCTGACATGAGAATCTTACTGTTTGTTCATAAGTCATGTTTGTGATTACTGTAATAAGATTTGCTCGTGTTTGCTTGTGGTAAGGGGAAAAAGAGGAAGAATGCTTGTGTGGTTCTTTGCTTCGTCTTCTGCGCGTGCTTATTTGTGGCTGAGGAGATACTACGAAGTATGCTTGTCTGCTTCGTTGCACTGTTGTTGAAATGCGATAGTAGCAGGAACACGTGGAAAGAGATGAGGATAGACGCACGAAAATGTCGTGGACATTTGGAGGAACGATGCTTTGCTCGTCGATAGCGGCGTTGGTTTCGATGGTGGGTGTATATAAAACTGGCCTACTCGAGGAATCGTCGGATTTGAAGGAGTTGGTGCGCGTCTTACGCCTCGTGGGGACGTTGTCGAATCCTTGGAAGGAATGTATTCTTTGAGGCAAGATGCGTCGGGTTCTTGTGCGGCATTGGGCATTTCAACTGGTCGGTCTTATCGTTGATTTTGTCAAGGCAGGCCTTGCTGTCACAGTGTCAGTCTTTTGTACCAATGATTGTTTTCTAGGCATTAACCCACGCTTCAGTAGGGCCTCGGGTATTATTCGCGCACGTACTTCCTGCAGACGGTGATGCTTCCAGGGTGGTGAACAGAACGTTCAATACGCCGCTCAATGCTTCCTATGGTGCACTTGAGATTGAGCCTTCCAGTGCATGGTTGACTTGGTGCTCATCCTTCACGTGGGTAGCGCCAGTAGTGAACTCATTTACAAGTTCAGAAAACTCTCTCCATTACTAGGCTGTGTGGAAGACTTTGCATGCCGGTCTAGCATTCTCTTCGTAATCTCATACCTGCTGTGGTCGTCAGGCATATTTGTGATGAGTGTGATGCGATTCGAGCGCTTCAGGAGGTATGATGAGGCCTCTCCAAGATAGCAGGAAATGTTCTGACTCTCTGGTCGTCGGTCATGTTTACGATGAGCGTGTTGAGGTAATTTGAATTGCTTTGCCGTTAAAGACACATATGGAGGCATGCTTATTTGCAATAAGCATGATGAATGTTGTCGAATTGCGATGTCGTTCAGGGGGTATGATCAGGCATGCTGGTTGGTTTCAATTTCAAATATGACAGTAGAAGATAGAATGATGTATGCTTGTCCGCTTCGACTTCAAATGAACAGGTGTAGTCCGTCAGTCATGTCCGAGATGAGCGCGATGTGATGAGGGCGGAGCGTATAGCTTTCTGACTGAGGAGGTAGGAGGTGTGGTCGTCAGTAACATTCGCGATGAGGGTGATGAGACTTGCGCGAGTGCTACATAGTTTAGATGGTAGGAAGACGGGCGCTTATTAATCCAATTTCGAAAGCGGCGATACAATGGTCGGAGTAGCTGTAGTCGTAGCCGTCGTCTCGACTGAGCCAGCGTTGACGAGAGGAACTCTGTCATCGGCAGGAGCAGATGTAAAAAGATAGCATCAGGTGTAAAGTAGGGTCAACATTGACAAGGTATTTTGCAGAAAGGTAGTCTGTTGGCGAGCTCAATGACATATTGGAGCGAGCCATCATTGACAAGGTGTTTCGGAGAGAAGAACTCTGCTGGCGAACTCAATAGCGTACTCGACTGAGCCATCATTGACAAAAATCACTTTGTTACTAAGAGGTGTAGTTGCAGCTTTCGGTGCGATCTCGGTAGCAGTGGTTGCTGAGGCAGGCTTTGCTGATAGAGGAGGTATATAGAGCAGGCTCACGGGTCGAGTCATCGCTTTCGTGGGAGATGGCGCACGTCTTGCGCTTAGGCGGAACGTATTGTTTCAAGATGGTGGTGGTGAACTCGACGAGGCTTGAGGCGTGCCGCCACTCTCCCAATTCTTCTTGATTTGCTCCGTAGATTCGTGCGGCCTTAGGCATTTCGCTGGTGGAGGCATTCTGCTGGTTGGCTTTTGCGATTGGTTTCGTCTTGGTAGTCCAACAACCTCACTCTGTTACACGACTTTGTGAAACAGGGCTGAGTTGCAGCGACTTTGCGGAGAGAATTGCTGCAGTAGTGAGTGGTGTGAGTGAACGCAAGCGGATTGCTTGATGGATTCGAGATTTCGAAGGCGGTTCGTTTGAACACAAGGATGCACTTGTTGAGTGTCATGAGATTTGCGTCTTTGTGGTTCAACAGGTAGGAAGAAGGGTGCTTGTTGGTCGATCAAGCCACCATTGACGAAAAGAAGTTTGTTGGTCGAAGACTTGGTAAGAGCAGGTGTCATGGTGGCGGTCAGTGTTGTTTCGGTACCAGTAACAGAAGCAGCTATAATGGTAGTGATTGGGTGAAATGCGATGATAGTGGCAGGAGTCGCCAGTCAGGTGCTTGGATGTAGTAAGGGTCGAGCAGGTGTGGTCGTCAGATATACGAGATGAGTTGTGATTGGGATGTAGGAAGATGCGTGCTTGTTCGATTCGATGTCAAGCCAGTAGGTGTGGTTGTTAGTCGTGTTTGTAATGAGCGATTCCAGAAGAGGAGAGTTGATGATGTTGATGATGAGCCAAAACAAAGCAAGAAAGCAAAAGACGTGAGCAAAACAGCGTGTCTGCTTGAACCAAGTCGGTTTTGTAATTCCTTCACACCTTGTGTTTTGGCCTCTTCCTCTCCTGGATTCACAATTGAGTCCCATGAGCACGTGCCATAGTTCGGTCAGTTTCACTCGACGCACGGCATCGCAGGCAAACTTGCCTGCATGCAAAAGATTTTCAAGCGTTCGAATTCTTACACTTTGTGGCTTTTTCAGCAAAGCGATCCACGAAACACCTTTCGCAGATGTCCAGGCCTCTCAGGCAATAGGTATTGCAGTGCTTTTGCATCAGTTGACGACGTGGAGGATCACGAATCTGTTGTCAATGTTTTGAGGGCTACCTCACCAAGTCTCAGAAACAAGTGAGATCGCAATGCTGAAAGGTCAACAAAGATACCAGGTAATGTGATGGGTCGTTGTATGAGCTAGATTCCTGAGAGTATCCCACCTGGAAAAATGAAGCATTTCCAACGTAGAAAGACACAATCAAAGCCTGGGACAACTCACCTCAAAGAGAAAAGAAGTACATATGATCGAGCGCTCTAAATGCGCGTTGGGTATCTAATTCTACAATAAACTCCATTGAAATGCATATCCATATGCATGTGTGATTGTTCTTCCCATCCCATTTAATGCATTATCATCACTTATTCACCGAAATTTCCATTATGCGTTTGTTCTCAAATCTCCCACCACATGTCCATATTCATGCCTCAATCGTACTGGAAAAGCACACTGATAGATTCACCGTGGTGAACACGGCGAATGGCTTCAGCAAACATCGTGCCAACCTCCAAGACTTCCAGCTTGTGACAATTCTTCTTGTGCTCCTCCTGGTCGACACTGTTGGTGACGACAACCTTGTCAAGAGCACTAGCATTGATTCTGTCGATTGCTTCACCACTGAGAATGCCGTGAGTGACGAGAGCATAGATCTTGTGGGCTCCTTCCTTCTTCAAAAGCTTTGCAGCACGCGTGATTGTGTTAGAAGTGTCTGCAAGGTCGTCGATAAGGATGGCGACTTTTCCAGCAACGTTGCCGACGAGGATCATGGAGGCATTCTGGCGGTCGGTGACTGTGGCCGGACGACGTTCCTAGTGTCATGTTAGCGCATATCTAATCAATAATTTGACCATAAGCATACCTTGTGAATCAGAGCAAATTGCATGCCAAGGGAGTCGGCAATAGAAGTGGCTCTCTTGGCACCTCCAGCATCAGGACTGACGATGACTGCCTGCTGATAGTTGGGAATTTGGTATTGAATGTATCTCTTGAGCAGATGACGACCGTAGAGATTATCGACAGGAATGTCAAAGAAGCCTTGATATTGAGGGTCGTGAAGGTCCATAGTAATGACATGATCCGCGCCAGCGGTCGAGAGAAGATTCGCAACCAGTGTACCTGCCTGTGCTACCCACATCTTATAACCACGCTGTGGCTCAAAGGCAGCAGCTTTTGCAGCGTTAGAGCTGCCAGCCTGGAATGATCCTGCACTTTTGACACCGAGTGCTTTGCCAAAGTAGTCTTGGTTCTCCGGAGTGGACTTGCTTGACTCGGCTGTAATACTACGTTTTAGATATTCACCAGTGGCCACCTCTTTGCGCTTCAAGTCTTCACCTTTAGCCACTTCTTTGCGCTTCATATCCTCGCCAGTAGCTACCTCTTGCTGTCCATTGCCATCAGGCTTCTGCTGAACACTCTTCATTGCGAGCTGCTTGTGGAAGGACTCGTGGCTACTTTCGTTGATGCCAGTTCCAGAAGCACCGTCATGCCCGCCAGGCATGGGTGTCTGAGGTCTGCTTTCGAAGGTGTAGCTACTGCTTGCAACAGGGCCAGCTGAAGGGGCAGCCTTGGTCAATGGTGCTCCGACCTTGGTGTAGGGCAAATCGGTTTGACGTGAGTATGGGAAGAGGGGTAACACGGCTGTAACGCGGGAGGCGGAAGCTGTCTTGCAGGCTGTGATAACGATGAGCAGCTCCATCAAGTGATCGTTGACCTTTCCGCCTCCAGACTGAATGACGTAAACGTCCTTGCCGCGAACGGACTCTTCAACTTCAACTCTGGTCTCACCAACAGCAAACTTGCCCAAAGTGATATTGGATGCTGGGATTCCTTCTAGCTGTTAGAGCACTGCCAATCTCGACCTAGACAAGGTCAAGTTCTTACCGAGATGATTGCAGATGCTCTGAGTCAACTGAGGATGGGAGTTTCCTCCAAATACCACAATATTTCTAACCATTTTTGCAGATGTTGGTTAAGTGTAAGGTGTCGTGTTTCTTGAAGATAGCTGGCGGAAGATCCGAGTACCAGCTCCGAATTCGAGTCCAGATGCTGAGTGAATGCCTTGTCCTGAATGCTCCTGCGCTCGCTTGCCCTTGCCCTTTTCCTTTCCACAAAAACTGCTTACCTTTGTTCAAGTTGTGCCGAAGCAAAGGTACGCGGTAGCTCAAGATGAGCTGAAGGACGGTTCCTGTAGAGAGTGAAAGTATCGTGTTGTCAGAGGAGAGAGAGATGATTGCAAACTGAAGATTGTGGTCAACTTTTTGACAAAGATGGCGGGGATATCTAACACGTGATAGTGCTTACTCCTTGACATACCCTGCTGATTATTGACTCGGCGACTGCTAAACGGGTAAATCCTGCTTGCTGAGCCCGAGAGCAATATACAGCAAGTATACAGCAAGTATGTGTGAATGTCGAAGCTGTTTCAGCCTTGTGCCAAAGTCTTATTCGTTATATCTCCAACGTCAACGAACCAGCATGTCCCCTCAACAAAGTCGGAACAGATCGAGTACGAAACCATGCCAGCACTAAACACACCGTAGCATACAATATCGACTCAGTTGACTGCGAGCTCTCTACTACATTCGCTCAAGAACAATTTACCATGTCCTGATCGATTCTGTGATGCTAATTCAGAGTCATCGGTTCAGTCTCTGATCATTGGGGAAAGTTAGGTGGTCTGCTGCTGCAACTATGGAAGATCTTGATCCCAGGACGCCGAAATGTCGGGCAGAGAACGCGAACAGCTGTCTTGAGCAAAGACTCGTCTGTTCTGCGAAAGGAAGAACACCCTGTCATCCAGTAGTCATGGGCGATGATGACCTGAGGTCGAAACAAAGTTGTCCTTACAACCTCTTTCACCCGCCGGAACTCTGTCCGTGGCACCCGTGAGGGGCATGACGATATGCTGCATTTCGCATCCTGAAATGCCATCTCTTATCTTTTATTACATCCTTCACAGTCATCTGTCGCAAGAGTCTCGATCACCTACGAACATACAATAACACTATGGCACAAGATGATATGCCTGTCGAACGGGGTTTTGCGAATGCGCCGCCCAAATACCACAAACAGCGCATGGAGGAGCTGAAGCATGAAGAACGACGGATTGCCAACACTCTAGCTGTCAGTTATCTGCCTTGACATGACTAGATATTAATGTAGGAGGCCTGATATGAGAACAGGATCTGTATGCTGGTATTGCTCTCCAAGAATATGACAATGGCAAGCGCAAATTGGGCATTATTATGCACGATGGTATGTTTGATCAGTGTTCAACCACTAGCAATATCACTCATTCTATGTAGCAACATTCACCATTGACTTTACGATCAAAGTCATTGGTGCCGAAGAGAACCTTGTTGATGTGATTGTCAGCCAGCTTAAGAACTATTCTGAAGAACATTGCTTCAAAATCATTGGCTGTGGAATCTGTCAGAACCTGGCCAAATTGAGCCCTGAACTAGCGCCTGCGCTTTGGAAAGAACTAGATGTGATTCCTTTCGTGCTTGAACCCGGAGTGGATGTTGACAATGAAGAAAAGCAACGTATCGCAGAGGGCGAGTGGAGTGTTGATGAGGAAGCTGACTCTGTTGTACGTTACACGCAGTACTAAAAGCATCATGGTGCATCTCTTTGATATTCTGATTATAGGTTCGAAAGGCCTTGATGCTGTTCACGCCAACAAAGCAACCTCGACTTTATGTTGGCTTTCAAAACGACGTACAGCCAGATTGCAAAGGGCGAATACATCTAACAACAAGGGAAGACTACAAGGACTCTGCAAGGGAGATGACTTGGAATGCCAGTGAACCTTATATCAAAGATCTAGTTGATCGCAAAGTCCGCATCGTCTTCTTCAATGCCACACCTCAAGGTGGCGGTGTTGCTCTGATGAGACACGCCTTACTCCGGTATCTAAGACCACGAGGAGTACAGGTGGAATGGTATGTGCCTCGACCAAAGCCAGACGTCTTTCGAATCACAAAGACCAATCAGTACGTAATACCCATCTGCTCAGGTTGAAGGTAAGATCCAAACTGATTTGCAATTGCAGCAACATCCTCCAAGGTGTAGTTGGACCAGAAGTCCGTCAGACACAAGAAGATCTTGACAAGATCAAGGACTGGGTGAAAGTTAATTCAGAACGCTATTGGTTAAAAGACAATGGCCCTCTTGCAGCACGATCAGACGGCGGTGCAGATATCATCATCGTCGACGATCCCCAAATGCCTGAGCTCATCCCACTTGCTAAACAAGCTGATCCAGACCGTCCTGTCATTTTCCGTTGCCATATTGAAGTCCGTGACGATTTGGTTCAGAAGGAAGGCAGTGCCGCACAACAAGTATGGCAGAACATGTGGCAGAGCATCAAACTTGCTGGTGAGTACTTGAATTGATATGAACATGCAGAAATACTGCATCCTCGACTACCAAAATATCTAATAACCTAAACATTCTAGACCTCTTCATCTCCCACCCTGTGCGTGACTTCGTCCCCAACGACGTCAACCCTGCCAATGTTGGCTACATGCCAGCCACAACCGACTGGCTCGATGGCCTTAACAAACCCATGCGCGACTTTGACACCGACTACTATCTGCACTGCTTCAACGACGCTGCCACACGCCAAGGTTCCCCTAAACTAACCTACCCACGCCAACGCTACATCTGCCAAATCGCACGTTTCGACCCTGCGAAAGGGATCCCGGATGTTATCAGCGCCTTCTCCCAGTTCCGCGCCAAACTACGAGACGCGGGCAACAAAGACCGCCCGCAATTGGTTATCTGTGGCCATTCCTCGGTGGACGACCCGGATGGAAGTAAAGTGTTTCATGAGACGATGCAGCAGATTCATGACGAATGTCAGGATTTGAAGGATGACATTATTGTTGCCAGATTGGGACCGAGTGATCAGATGCTGAATGCCATCATCTCCAAGGCGGAGGTGGTGATGCAGTTGAGCACGAGAGAGGGCTTCGAGGTCAAAGTGTCCGAGGCGTTGCATAAAGGAAAGCCGGTTATTGTCACTAAAGCAGGTGGGATACCACTGCAAGTGCATCATGAGAAAAATGGTAAGCCTTCCCATACCTCAAGCTTCGAACACAAGCGTTCCCACCCTCCTTCCTTCTAACAAATCACTTGCTGAACTGAAACAAAAAACCAGGTTTCATCGTCCCCCGCTCCTCCCCCTCAGATGCTGCCCAAGCACTCTTCTCCCTCTGGACAGACGACGCTCTCTACAAACGCATGTCTGAATTCGCTGCCAAGAATGTCTCAGACGAAGTTCATACCGTCGGTAATGCACTGTGTTGGACCTATCTAGCTTCCAAGATGACTCAAAACGATGCGAAGAAGTTGGAACCGAATATGAAATGGATTAACGACCTAGCGCGGGAGGAGGCAGGTGTGCCGTATCAAGAGGGCGAGCCTAGGTTGTGGCGGGATTTGAGCACGTAGATATAAAGATAGAGTAGAGGCGTTATATGGACCTGGTTAGGCTTAGTGGTTATCGTGGTCGCTCGTAGAGGAGGCTCGACTTCCTCATAAGCTAATTCAACACTCCCCCCACGAAACGAGCATCATACCATCATAATGAACATGAAATAAAACCGATTACTGCCACGCTCGGGAGGGGCCAGCTCGCACGCTCGTTCGGAATTTGAGCTGCTGATGAGTGAACATGCTGATGAGTGAACACGATGTTTCTTCTGATGAGCCGTCTTGGTAGCTAATGTCTTCTCTGCCGGCTTCGTTTCTTTCTCTCATTTCTTTCTCTCTTTGTCACTTACCATGCCATCCACATCGGAGGCGTGCTTTAGTGTAATTTAGGTAACTCGCTCCGCCACCCACCCCCGCCGCCGCCAGCCACCACCTCCCCCACTCACCCATGGCTAACTCGACCGCGAAGGAGTTATATTTGGATGCCTGCCTGGACGCACCCCCACCCACACCCGCCACCGCCGGCCACCATCTCCCTCACCCACCCCAAAAAGATCAAGCTTCGAGTCAAGATCAAGATATTTTTCAAATATACCTTTCCATCTTCCTAGGAATGTGCAGCCAGCACAGCAAACATTTCTTGGTGGTTTCATGTTTGTGTTTTCTGCTCCTTCCTTCCGCCTTCTTTTTTCCCGGTTCCATTATTCTCGACGTTCGCTAACACTTATGCATGCAAGTCTCTAGCATTGAATTGGAGGCATCACATGAGGATGATTGAGGAGGAATAGTATCGTACGTCAAGGTTTTTCTTTTTCAGACGATCTGCCATCGTATGAGAGAAGATAGACGATGAGTGATGTGAGTGAGCTTTCGAGTCCTACCTGACCTACCTAGCATGAAAGTGGGCTGGATGGACTGGCGAGGAAACTCGGAGTGCTATGCTACCCCACTTCTTACATTGCATTGTATGTTGGTGGGACGGGCGTAAATTAAGAAAAGCTTTTTTTCATGTCATAATTTCGTCAATGTTTTGTCTTCCTCTCTGCACTGGTCATGCGTTTCGTTGACGTTTTCATGCGTTGTGCTCAAGCATGAATGTAGTGTAGCATGCGATTGCGCAACGCATCACAATCCAACCACAGACAAGCATCGCCCATTTCATTCACATCAGCCCAATACGACCCCCATCCCATCACCCGCCCTCACCCCTCTACACTACTCAACCACCCGTATCAATCTCCAAATCCAACTGCACGCCATCAGACACGCCATAATCCGCCAGTGTCAAAAAATCCTTAAACGGGCGCTCGCTCTGCCTCTTCAGCATAATTTCATGCGGCTTCCGACCTATTCGCATCGCCACTAGTTTTTTCAAATCGCCGATGCTGTCGGACGCTAGACAGGGGACTTTGGTGGTTGTGCCGAGACGGTCGTTGATTTTGATTACGATCATGGAGCCTGTGGAGGTGGGAGGGGGACGAGGGGTTGTGGAGGAGGGAGTGATAGTGGATGGGAGGGTGGAGGGGGCGTTGGCGGTGGTGGTGGTGGCCGAAGAGGAGGAGGCGAAGGAGGGGCCGAATTTTGAGGCGATGTCGATGGTGGATGTTGGTTGTTGTGGTTGTTGTTGTTGTTGTTGTTGTTGTTGTGGTGCTGGTTGTGCTGTTGCTGTTGCTATTACCGGTGCAGCTACCGTCGTCGCCTCTTTTACTCTCGCCGGCGCAGAGTCTGCTTCCTTTCCCCCTCCTG
>Ga0160429_1000458_pt1 | contig 37639 bp, 37 predicted proteins | sample SolpanmetagenomR_FD_108199 | JGI IMG/M metagenome (GOLD analysis project Ga0160429, IMG submission 108199) | Solar panel surface microbial communities from Lawrence Berkeley National Laboratory, California, USA - R | ecosystem: Engineered > Built environment > Solar panel > Unclassified ... | reverse complement strand
TGCTGGAAGGGTGACAGTAGAGGCAGCTGGCGCGGGAAGAGTGACGGTTGAGGCAGCGGGTGCTGGAAGGGTGACAGTAGAGGCAGCTGGCGCGGGAAGAGTGACGGTAGAGGCGACACAGGTGCTAGCGGCAGCAGTCGAAGAGCTAACCCTGACTGTGGAGACAAGGGTGTTTGTCAGGACAGATGTTGTGGGAGCGGCGGAGGAAGATGAGACAGGTGCGACAGAGCTAGTCTGTGCAGAGCTGGTGGATGCGGCGGCAGAAGATGAGACAGGTGCGACAGAGCTGGTCTGTGCAGAGCTGGTGGATGCGGCGGCAGAAGATGAGGCAGAGGCAGAAGCCTGGGTGCAGTTGCTGTTGACTGTGGTCAAGGTGATGGGGTGGCAGTCCAAGGCAGCTGAGCCAGGGTTGTTGGCGTAAATGTTGTAAACACCTTGTGCGGCGGTGGAGTAACACTCGTACCAGACTAGTAAAATTACATTAGTATAATTGTTTAGAAATTTCCACGACAATAAACTTACTAGCATTGCCGTTGTGCTCGATGCTAGAGTTGGCAGCAATGGTAATACCGCTGGCAGCAGTTGCAGCAGTCACACCAGCATCACATTGGTACTGGCTGGTAGGTCCGCTGATGACACAGCCACGACCACTGGCGTCAACAATGGATTGGTCGGCAGCGTAGTAGCAGTACTCGGCACCACCATAGCCGGGGCCAACACGGTTCTGACCATCAGTGAACTGACCAAGACCCCCGTCAGCAACACCACCGGAGACGTTGATACCGAAGCAGCACTTGGAAGGAGCGGCCTGGCGTTGAGCAATAGCGGCAGCAGAGGCTGCGCCAGCGAAGGCGAGGATAGTGGTGTACATCTTGATGACTACTAAAGCGAAAGAGTAGTAAGAAGAGTTTGGTAAAGTTGAAGATGTAGTGAATGATGCTTCTTCTAGAAAGAGAGAGCTACAGCAGGATGGCACGCACCTTCTTATACAGCTGGAGGTTCTCTGCTTGACCCTGTTTCAATGGCAGCATCGGCGTGGAGGGGTCAAAAAGTTTGCAAGAAGTTGAATGACGATCAGCTCCACGAGGACAAAGCATCGCTGCATGAGGGGTGTTCCGAAAATAGTAATAATGTTGGAAGAAACGCTCCACTCCCTCAAGGTCGAGCAAAAGGCCAAGGACGTGCTCCAGGTGGTACCTGTGAAGAGAACTCCGTACAGCCAATCATATTCGCTGAGAGCATGACGAATGAGCAACGAAGCAACGGCTAAAGCGGGAGGTCGACAGGAGAGTTGCCTGCTAGGTCATAGTGGAGGAGACGCAACCAGCACACTTCTGAAACCTACCTTAGCGTTCTCCACAGGAGCATCATCCACGAGGTAAATCTTAGGAAAAGAAGAGACAGCTTTGAAGGCTTGAGGAAAGCCTCGGTGTGCCACATTGAGCATCTGACCAGACTGAGTGTAGCTACTCACTTAGACACCTGATCCTTGCTTGGAGAATTGGGCACTATATCACACAGAGCTCCATGTAAACACAAAATCAGAGTCGCCCCCACGTTGACGCAAGCTCAGGCACAGATGGCCAGGCACCACTTTCTATTTTGAGACCCATCGAACAGAATTCGGCGATGGGATGAGGTGTCGTCAATCTTTGCAGATCTCCTGAAAACGTGAAACTCAGCAAGCGGAAAGGGAAGCCTGGTAGAGAAGGTGCGGTCGAAGGTTTTTCGCTTCACAAGCTGTTCCACCTCGGCCAGCTAGTCCTCCTCAACAAGAAACGGAAAAAGAAGGGAAAAGAAAGAGCAGAAAGAGAAGGACGTCCAATCCGAAAGTGTTAGAGTGGAAACGTGTGGAGAGACCTGTCGTCTGTACCTGATGTGCCTGAAGGAAAAAAACGTGCCGCACTTGCCGCCTTATGCTTGCGTGGGTGTCGTTATGCGCCTTTTTGTGGGGTACCAGCGACTACTTCACTTCTTACTGCTACCGAGTGTTATTTGGGTGAGAGAATTGTACGAAGAAGCAATTTTTTTTTAGAGGAAGTACTTCGTACACCTCATTTCGCCTTTAAACGATTTTTCAAGTTTAAAATAAGAGACCTACAAATCAGCAGGTACCCGCACGACCCCTCACTCGAAAAGTCTCCTTCCCTCTATCCACCATGATGCTCAACTCAAACTCAATGAGTCGTCTTGACTATAGTCATTTAGCGTCCAAAATGCGAAGCGGCACAAACTTTGGGGCTCTGACTCTTCCCATCTTCGATGCCTGTCGAGTAGCATCGAGACCGTGCGGACCATGAGACGACAATTCGAGTCCAACTTCACCAAAAACCCGAAGTTCAGGGAAAGCCTGCTGCTAGGAAGAGAACCTCCCAAGTCGACACACCAATGAAACCTTTCCGCAACCACCCGTGCGAATTGCTTTCGTCTTGCCAAAACTCACAGCTTGTCGGTAGTGACGGACCGAGTTAAGTCTCTTGCACCACAGACATCATGTCCACCTCACTGTTCAGGACAGGCACGGCACCTCGAAAGTTCCTATAACTATTTTTAAGCATACAGAGTGTCCCTTGCAGAAAAACTATAAGGTAGACGGCCCGCTCGCATAGAACTTACTGCATCGTGCATGCATGCTGATGAATAATCGGGCGAGCACTTGTTTCCGCTTGCCCAATTTGTTGCAAGGTCAGATGTTCAGATGAGTTCAGCTACGGGCTAGCGAGAGAGTTCGTCAAAAGTAAACGTGTGCAAAATCTACATCAGCATCAATTCCGACAAGCTCTGCCGTCTACTGCAAGAGCTTGTGTTCTGTCATCTTCCCTGCTGTCTGCTGTTTTACACAAACTGAATCCTCAATCCTGCTACGATATATCATCCATGGACATTCTGAGATTCTGAGGTGCTATTGTCTTGCATAACAACATGGCAATATCGTCCCGGCTTTCTGGTAATGCGAGCTTCTGAGGCTTGAGCTGGGAGTTGTAGGAGCACAGTCTGGTCATCCTTGCCACTGCACTACACTGGTAAACAAGTGTCAGAGAACGAAGCGGAATGTTCTGCACTGTCCTGAAGCTTACGGACACGCACGACGTGATGCTTCATTGGCGGTCTCCGATGAATGCCAAGCCCCTACCAATCCCCGCAATTTGGAGCCATTGGCCGTCGATCTCACCACCTTTCGACAACAACCCAGCTTCGTCTCACCTTTCCAGCGCGAGCTTCGTCGATGTCTAGGATTTTCGTAGCCCTTTGAAAGCAGTATCCTGTGCACTACAAGAGCTCGAAGAGTCGAGGAATCATTCGACCACATCCACAAGCCCTCCCCTGAATCTCTGTGAAATTTGGACCGTGCCTGGCACAATGTCGTCTCATTCTAAGGACCTTAAGGACACCTCAATAGCTACTGTTCTAGTCTCGTCTCGAGCAGTCATAGCAGGTCGAATTACGCCTGCAACGATAGTCATCAACAAGGCTGGCAAGATCCAAGCAGTCCATACCACCATCCTCCCTGCTCAAGACTTCCCCACAGGCACTTCCTACCACGATCACAGCCCACATCTCCTCCTGCCCGGTCTAGTCGATGCACATGTACACCTGAACGAACCAGGAAGAACAGAATGGGAAGGCTTCTATACAGGAACCCGAGCAGCAGCATTCGGTGGTGTCACGACTGTCATTGATATGCCTCTGAATGCTATACCACCTACGACAACGGTTGCCAATTTACAAGAGAAGGTTAAAGCTGCAAAGGGACAATGCTGGGTTGATGTAGGATTCTATGGTGGTGTAATACCAGGGAATGACAAGGATTTGAAGCCATTAGTCAAGGCTGGTGTGAGAGGATTCAAGGGCTTCTTGATTGATAGTGGTGTAAGATGATACTGCCATCTTACGGCTGGACATTGCTCATCTCTCTACAGGTCGACGAGTTTCCTGCCATATCTTCAGAGGATGTCGCGAAAGCAATGATCGAGCTTGCAAATGAAGATACAACACTTATGTTTCACGCCGAGATGTTGCCACCTATAGCGGACTCTGTCGGCGACGATGTACAAAAATCTGATCCACCACTTGCGCCTACAGGGCCACTAGACGTATACAAAACGTTCCTCGACTCGAGGCCGGTAGCTTTCGAAACGTATGCCATCGATGAGGTGATCACCTTGGCCCATCTCGCACCTAAACTACCCCTCCACATTGTTCACCTCTCAGCAATCGAAGCAATACCTGCATTAAGAAAAGCACGAGACAATGGCGTCAAGATAACAGCAGAAACATGCTTCCACTATCTATCATTAGCAGCAGAAAACATAAAGAGTGGGGATACGAGACATAAGTGCTGTCCACCAATACGTAGTCAATCAAATCAGGACGGACTATGGCAGGAGCTCACCAAAGGAGATGACTTGGATGGTGTAATAAAGACTGTCGTTAGCGACCACTCTCCATGTACACCCAACCTAAAACTGCTTCCTGTGACAGTAGGTGGTAAGGACGGAGACGGAGCAGCCAAAGACAAGGAACGAGGTGACTTCTTTGCCGCTTGGGGTGGTATCTCAAGCGTAGGTCTTGGGCTACCTATCTTGTGGACGGAAAGATGTCATGGACGACGGAAGTTCGAGATTGAGGATATTGTCAAGTGGTGTTGTGTCAATACAGCCAAACAAGTTGGTCTTGAACGACAGAAAGGTGCTCTGGCCGAAGGCTTCGATGCCGACGTGGTGGTGTTTGACGACGAAGCAGAGTTCGTGGTACAACCGAGCACGATGCTCTTCCGTAACAAGTGCTCGCCTTATCAAGATAAAACGTTGAGAGGTGTGGTTAAGGAAACTTGGTTGAGAGGACAGAAGATCTTTACGAGGGAAGAAGGGTTTAGAGAGCAGGTCGGTGCTACTGGACAATTACTGCTCGAACCTAGAGGAGGAGCAGCATGAGGATAGTCAATGGGATTAGGATATTCCAGTGAATATGCAGGATCTGGAGATTATATGAAAATGAGCATGAATAGAGCTTGTTTACCTCTTTACAGTCTTCACGCCTTGAAAAACGATCCCGATCATGATTCACAGACTCGCAGAAGTTACTTGACTTCAGGACATGATTGAAGAAGAAATGGTCGTTATATTGCTGCATTTCGGACTTGCCAGTCACGTGACAATCGGCTTTTGACCGTGTTCCACGGAAAGAGCATCTTGGCTGCTGTTGTTTTCGCCGCATATAGACCGACAACGAGAAGCTCGTCCGATTCTTTACCTTCTCACTCCTCCCTTCGCGCCTTATTTACGAGCTTTGGTCTGTTGTGTCCTAGCTCATTCCCTTCTTGTCCTTCGACATCACATCTCTCGTCAATATGCAGAGAATCCTAGCGCCACGCGCCACCTCCCGGCTTCAACATCTTTCTCGCCCCATCCGAGCTTTCCAACCAGTACCTTCGTTCGTTGCAAGGAAGACAAGCAGAGGATACGCCACCGAGGCTGGTGTGTACTACGACGAGGCCGTGTAGGAGGCAATATACTGATTCAGAATATAGAGGAGAAGGACCTTGTTATCATTGGCGGAGGTGTCGCAGGTTATGTAGCAGCTATCAAGGCCGGGCAAGCAGGTCTGAAAGTATGCTTCTAGAAAGAATCACCACGTCTTACACACCCTTACACATTTCCAGGTCGCCTGCATAGAAAAGCGCGGAGCACTCGGCGGCACATGTCTTAACGTCGGCTGCATCCCCTCGAAATCACTTCTCAACAACTCCCATATCTATCACCAGATCCTTCACGACACAAAGAACCGCGGTATCGAAGTCGGCGATGTCAAGCTTAACCTGGCGCAAATGATGAATGCAAAGGATACCTCTGTCGCTGGATTGACAAAGGGTATTGAGTTTTTGTTCAAGAAGAATAATGTCGAATACATCAAGGGAACTGGCGCGTTCGCTGATGAGCACACCATCAAAGTCAACTTGGTTGAAGGAGGCGAAACGAGTGTACGAGGAAAGAACATCATTATTGCTACTGGTTCGGAGGCTACACCGTTCCCTGGTTTGACTGTTGACGAGAAGAAGGTTGTGACAAGCACCGGTGCTTTAGGACTGAAGGAGGTCCCGAAAAAGATGATTGTTATCGGTGGTGGTATCATTGGTCTTGAGATGGTGAGTCATGAAAGAATGCAGTTTGGGAAGGGTCCGGAGACTGATCGTAATATAGGGCTCCGTATGGTCAAGACTTGGCGCTGAAGTCACAGTCGTTGAGTTCTTGGGACAGATTGGTGGGCCTGGTATGGATGCTGAGATTTCAAAGAGCATGCAAAAGATCCTTACGAAGCAGGGCATGAAGTTTAAGCTCAACACTAAGGTCGTAAAGGGAGACGATGGCGGTTCTGGTGTCAAGCTCTCCGTTGAGGCTGCAAAGGGCGGAAAGGAAGAGACTGTAAGAGCAATTCCCCAGGCTTTGCGCTTGTCACCTTACTAACAGCTCTACTCTTTTAGCTCGATGCCGACGTCGTCCTTGTCGCCATCGGTCGTCGACCATATACTGCCGGCCTTGGTTTCGAGAACATTGGTATCGAATCTGATGACCGTGGTCGCCTTGTCATCGACCAGGAATACCGCACCAAGCTACCTCACATCCGCGTTATTGGTGACTGCACCTTTGGACCCATGCTTGCACACAAGGCCGAAGAAGAAGCCGCAGCTTGCATCGAATACATCACTTCCGGCCACGGCCACGTCAACTACAACGCCATTCCCAGTGTCATGTACACACATCCCGAGGTTGCGTGGGTTGGCCAGAACGAAAAAGAGTTGAAGGACCAAGGCATCAAGTACAATGTCGGTAGCTTCCCCTTCAGCGCCAACTCGAGAGCAAAGACGAACTTGGACACAGACGGTATGGTAAAGTTCCTGGCGGATGCTGAGACGGACAGGATCTTAGGAGTTCACATCATCTCCTCTGCGGCTGGTGAGCTGATTGCCGAGGGCGTGTTGGCATTGGAGTATGGTGCGAGCAGTGAGGACGTTGCGAGGACGAGCCATGCTCACCCGACGTTATCTGAGGCATTCAAGGAGGCTGCCATGGCTACTTATTCGAAGGCTATCCATTACTAGAAAGGAGACGTATGAAGAGTGGTAGTAGCATGGCTAGAATGTCGGAGTGGTGGTAATCGAGGCAATTATAGGACTAAGAGCATGGGACTGTTCTAGTGAAAGGCCTTCACAGTAGACCTGGTTTCTTGAGGAGAAGTAGGCGCAGCGGTTGGTGCTCCTGTTATATAGAGTGCTCGGACTCTACAACTTTTGTACAACAAAACTAACGGTTTTCCTTCTTTCCTTTCTTTCACCACGAGCGATCTTCATCCTGATTTCATCCTATCTATCATTTCAATAGCTACAGCACTAGCTACAGCACTAGCTAACCCTGAAATAACCATTATCTACACCCACCCAGCTAAATAGCCACGCCATCCATGCCTACCATGCCAGTTTCCGTTACACCTCACAAATAAAGCCGAATCAAACCATCATACCCATTCCAACTTCAACACCTCCCCTACAAACTCTTAATTCCCATGAAAAATCGATTCTCCAACAACGTCTCATCACCCAGAACCAACTCCTTCATTTTCCCGATTTGTTCCTGCCTACTCAACCCCTTTCCTTGAACCTCATCTTTCCACCGCTTGAGCACTTGTTTGAGCAGTTTCGTGCCTTCTGCTACTTCTTCTTGGGTAGTTGGCTGATTCGTTTCATCAACCATTGTAGTATCCACATCCACATCCGACTTCACCCTGGCAATCTTGCCTTCAAAATCCTCCAACTCAGCCGCCTTTCTCTTCGCCATATTGATGACTTTTTTCGGGAATCTCACGAGCTCAGCAACATGGATCCCGAAGCTCTGATCACTGACACCAGGTTCGACACGATAGAGTAGCGTGACTTCTCTCTTCTTATTGTCCGTCTCCTCCTCACCATCCCCACTCACATGCGCCACAACATGCAAATTCTCAACTTTCCCAGGCCACCTCTCCCCCAACTTGGTAAGTTCATGGAAATGCGTCGCAAACACCGCCTGCGCACCCACTACACCCACAATCTCCTCCGCAATAGCCCATGCCAGGCCAAAACCATCATACGTACTCGTTCCCCTGCCCAATTCATCAATCACAATCAGACTATCTCTTGTTGCACTCTTGAGAATATTCGCCGTCTCGAGCATTTCAGCCATGAAGGTGCTTACGCCTTTGAGCTGGGAGTCGGAGGCGCCCACGCGCGCCAGGATGCTGTCGTAGATGGTGAGCGTGGCGCCAGAGGCACAGGGGATGAAACAGCCGATTTGGGCGAGGAGGGCGATCGAGGCCAGTTGTCGGATGTATGTGGATTTGCCGCCCATGTTTGGGCCGGTGATGATGAGGAAGGAGGGGCCTGGTGAAGTGGCTGCGGCGGTAGTGTCTGGGTTTGAGGGATAGAGACGGACGTCGTTTGTGATGAAGGAGACGTCGTCTTGTTGTTCGAGACAGGGGTGGCGGGCTTCGAGGAGTTCGGTTTTGCCGTCGATGCCTTGCGCTATACATTCGGAGGCGCGGGGAAAGAGTTTTGGGCGAGTGTATGGGATGGGTGCGTGGATGGAGGCGTGGGCGAAGGCGACGATGACGTCGAGGTGTGCGAGGACAGAGGCGAGGCGTTCGATGACTGGTGTGTATGATGCTGCGACGCCTACCACTTCGCTGACGAGTCCGGATTGTGTACGGTTGTAGTTTTCGGAGAGCTGGTCGAATTCGCGACGCATAGTGGCGAGAGCGGTGGTGGTGAAGTATACGCCATTCTTTTGTGTGGAGATTTCTTGATATTGCTTCTTGTTGCGGATGCAGCCGGCTTCGTTGCGTGTCAGACGTAATGACCAGCCATGCACGCGATGATTCTCGAGAAGGAGTTTCTTTTCGGGATCTTGGTTGAGATCATCGCAAACACGTTTGTGTTCGGCTTCAATGTCGTTGGTGAGCTTGTTGAGCTTCTTGCGGATGATTCGCAGACTGTCGTCGAACTCGGACTTGATGATGAACTCGTGACGATCAAGCGCTTCGAGGTCAACAGTCGTCTCAACCATTTCCTGCAACTTGTTGAAACTGCCTGTATATTCCTTTAACTTGTTAGTATAAGACTCGTCCAAAGCACCCTTGTACTGCTCATCCATGACTGCCTCGAATGTGCCGATGATGTCTGGTACTCTGATGGCGACTTGGTATGCTCTGACAACATCCTCTAGATTGGCCTTTTTCCGTTGGAATTTCTTCGCCAGTCTGTATAGATCTGGTATCGATTTCAGATGTTCCTCCTGCATTGTCTGCCGTAGCTCTGTATCCTCAATGAATGCCTCCACAAGTTGCTGCCTCTTCTCAATATCTTCCACGCTCATCAAAGGTTGCTTAAGCCATTGGGCTAATAATCTGCTTCCAATAGCCGTCTTACAGTGATTCAGGAGGCCATACAAGCTCATGTTCTTCGATCCATCTCTGGGTCCAGGCATCAAGTTCAAGGCCTTTAAGGCAGATGCATCAAGCTTCATGTACTGCGTCAAATCATGCTGATACAGCTGAAACTGTCCATAATTCGATGCATCCGTCATCACACCTAAGTACTTTATCAGGGCCGCCGCAGAGGCCATGGCAAGCTTGAGATCCGTTTGGGGCAGCATTCCAGCTGATTTCTCATCTCTTAATAGCTTCATCAAATCGTGCTCCACATCTTTCGTGCCAAAGTCACCTCCAGAACGTTCCGAAACAGTACAGCCACAGTTATCTGCAATGGCCTTGATCTTCATGAGTTCCACATCCTTGATCTTGGAATCCGCCTGTATCAAGCATTCCTTCACTCCCAGCTGAATGAGAATAGACTCGAAATTGGAGTAAAGATCGTTGTCCAGAAACTCGCTTACGCCCAACTCTCTTACACTAGCATCTGCAAAACAAACACCAACGTTGCGTGCTTCTGTAGCCTTTGCTGAAACTTTGACTGCAAGAATGATAGGAGCAGCATCGATATTGGCGCCGAGGTCATCTTCCACGTCTTGCAGATTTCCAGGTGAAGCTTGCTTTGTGATTTTCCAATTCATGCGCCCTGAACTTTCCCATATCTCTATTCTTTTCCCAAGCTTGAAGAGCGCCTCACGGAGGAAGTTGCGGAAGACGGTGACAGTCATGGTAACGGATGGAAGACCTGGTTCGCGGCCAAGCTGGCGGAGGACTGAGGTGGTTTTGTAGACCTTGAAACATCAACATGATCCTGATTAGCAAGATAGCACGCATTGTCCGAGACTCACTGTTTTTGCAATGAACGAGGCATCTTCACCATGAGCACCGTACCAGTCCCCTCTATCAAAGATGCGGATTGTTTCGCCATCTTTGGCAGGCAAGCCGTGAAAGAACTTGATGAAGCCACCTTCATCATCTACCTGTAGTATGTCTTAGCAGAGTTTCTCCATGCGTAGGCAACAAGGAACATACCTTCAGCTCCGGTCTCGAAGTCATTGCGATGTTGTTACTTTTCTTCTGGACACCGCTGTCATTCTAAGGCAAGGTAGACGCGAAGTCTCGCGTAGCCAGCTCGCGTTATGGTTACATAAACCTAGCATAGCTAATACTTCGTCCATTTTGGGAGATGATGAGAGTCACGTATTTGTACAAGATGTGATCAAAATGCAAATGTCTTTCATAATCAACTATCGAGGGGTATCAAAGAGTATTAGTGGTATGCCAGAGTAAAGTAGCAAAATGAAACGCAAAAGATGAAACATCCATCATTCCCATTAATCCGTGAAAACAAAGTCGACCCAATGTACGGTACCCATCCACCATCTCCTCCATGTACTGGCAAAATCCAACACATACAATGCTCAATGTAATCCTCCAATAGTACGGGTATAACCAGAACGCCGCGTTATGGCAAAATAAAGAAATCCTCCTTGGTATCTCTCAATCGCTTTACCATCCCATTCATCGTCACTGAATCATGAAAGTGTCGTTAAGTCGTCGTTCGCAAATCCACCGTCCGTGGAAGTCAGCCGGAAACCGCTACGAAGAGCGGGAGAAGAAAGGTGTGTGAGTAGTGCCGAAGATTTTGAAAGATTTGAAAATCGAGATTTTTGGATAAATCTTCCAGAGGAGACGCTGCGGAGGAAAGTGCAGTAGTCATAGTAGTTTAGGAGTAGTGGTAGCAGTGTGGCTGTTGCTGTTGCTGTCAAGGTTCTCTCTCTGTATCATGAGCAAAAAATTGACTGGCCCAGCGCCTCGGTTTCACTAAATCGTGGTGATCATCTATGTCCAGCGTCACTAGTGGCAGCAGCGACAAGCGCGTCAAGACGATGCATGTCGCCAGGTTGTGAAGGTTGTACAGGAGGAGATTGTACAGTCTGAGGAGCAGCTCGAACGTGTGGAGATTCGATCGGCGGCAGTGCGTAAACATTCGGTGCAGCAGCCTGAGTCTTATAAAACTGGTTAGCCAAAGCAGAAATGCAGCATAACATCTCAGCATACCTTGTGGACATCATCAGCGGGCATATCTAGTCTTGGATGGTCAAGATATCCACCACTACCAATTATTCCTGGCGCATATTCACCAGGATATGCTGCAGCTGGAGTAACAAGTCCTTCAGCACTACTGTTTGATCCTCCAGGAGAACGAGATGCAGCAGGTACGACTGTCTCTACTGCCGCAACAGGAGGTGGTCCGTGATACCATCCAAGTCTTTTTGCGTTACGTGAAGTGAGCGGATCATCAATCGAGAGAGGTCGGGGGTGCTCAGTGGTCTGTCCTCGAGCAGCATCGATAACATTTGGTCTTGCGTTCGCATGATATGAAGATGGTGGCATAGCTGTGTTGTGAACCGGAGCCGACGGAGCTAGCACCTGGAAAGTACCGGGAGGGGGAACTCCTGACGAAGTTACTGGTCTGGAGGGTACGGCTTGTGGTGACGCATCTTGACCACGATTAATCTCCAAATGGGTGAAACCAGAGCTAATGGATCCCCACGAGTCTCGATGAGCGTGGCGTCCAGTCTCGGTTGGACGGCTCGGAGACTCGTAAGCTGAATGTCTGTTTGGGTTGACATCTCCCGTGGATGATTGACGTAGAAAGCTATCAATGCCAGGCAGTCTGATAGCCTGAGTAGCAGCTGGTTGATTAGCCGTCATCGGGACATGATCATCTGGAGTTTGATAGTAACTAAGACCGCTAGTTGCTGGTCTACTGCCGTACTGGTTGCCAGGATGCCAGGTTCTTCTCCTTATGTCGCCCTCGTAAGCGTATCGGCCACCATCTGGAAAAACGGAGTTACTCGGACTGGCGTAACCACTACCATTCTGAGAGTAAACCGAGGCAGCTGAGGACGGAACCGGGTTGTAAAAGCTTGGACCAGGAGGATAGCCTGGAGGACCCATCACCATGGCAGGCGCTTGTGAGGCTGGAAAAGTCAGTCTCCTGGAAGCTGCCTCACCTCTATTAGGCATGGGAGAGCCTCGGGGGATAATCATATTGGGTGAGGCAAGTGTGGAGGGACTGCTTGGACCATACGAGAAGGCTGACGAAGGTGTTCCATATCCATTGGGCGAATCGTTATAGTAAGTCCTATGACCTTCAGGTCCACCTGCTAGACTGGTATCAAGTGTAAGGCCAGCTCTGGACGGTGACATTTGCGTCATCACAAGGGAGGGCGGACGACGATCGATTGGTGAAGCGATGTCAGAGACAGAACCAATGCTAGACTCGGACCAGTTACGACTATGACCTCTTGTGTGACCACTCATAGAGCCTCTGGATCTGCCTGTAGGAGGACGCACACGATCAGTACGAATCTGTCGTTGGAATCGAGTACCTGTCGCTGCAAGCGACTCGGGTGGTATGTCTTCGTTGACATGTACTGTTTGCGCATGCTGGCGAAGATTATCAAGTCGCGTGAAGCGCTTGCCGCAATGGCATTGGAATGGTCTCTCTCCTGTATGCTTCCTATAGCAGTATTACCATCTAGGATGTTCTTGCTATATGCCTACTCTAGACTCACCTGATATGTCTTGCCAAATGCTCGCTGCGAGTGAAACTCAGTTGACAGGGTGGGAAGTCTGTACAAAAGAACCTCTGGCTTTTCTTCTTCTTTGACGCCGAGTTCATATCTGTTTCGCCCTCGGTGTCCTCATTCTCCGATACTACATCGTGCTCTGCATCTTCCATATCTACATCTTGAGATCCTATCGTGCGGGAGGAATTGCCCGAGTCTGATCTTCCAATGTAGCTAGTTGCAGCGCGAGCGACGTCAGCCAGCGGTGCCGCTATAGGTAGCGGTCTTTGTCCACTAAGGCCTCCAAAGTTATCGCGTGTAGGAGTTCTGGGGTCGGAATGTTCATTTGTCATGGGAGTCGCTGGATATGAGGGAGGCGCCATCATTCTGGGAGTCGTGGTGGCCATCAGATAGGCTGAGTGTAGTTGAGAAGTGTGTTGTGATAGTAAGTATTGAAGACTCGAGGGTGAGACAAAGAGGCGGTGTGCTCGAGGCCGAGAATCTGTGCTGCGGACGTGACTCTAATACTCTGAACTTTCCTGTTTTGTGATTCCTGTCAGCAAGTTGCGCTCCGAGGTGGGCGCAATCGAGACGAAGAGCAAAGATAGCGAGCAATTAGCAGTGGCGAGAAGGGCGATGCTTGCGTGAGGCGAAGCGGAGGAGAAGAGGTCGGTCCAGATGCATGATACGTCGCAGGCGTCTCAGGGGTTGTCCTTGACAAGTGACAGGGAAGCAACCACTACAGCTCTAGCGACGACGAGGTTGTTTACTGATGGTCAGAGGAAGCTCAGAACTGACAACGACGATACCGAAGGCTGTTGTCAAAGTGAGGGAGTGAAGACGACAGGTGATGATCACTTAGGGCGGGCTGGATTGGCTTGGCATGGCATGGCAGAAGCAGGTGATGACTACTCGGTATAACTAAGGTAGTCTATGTGACCGAAAAACCCTCCTACACTTTATACTGTCTATCCTTAGCATTTTGTCCTCACCGCCTTTTGCTTTGCCCTTTGCAGTTAGAGCAGGCGGCCAGCTATCGGCTGCGTACATGATACATCCTCCTTGTCAAAGTATAAAAGGGTGGTGTGGGACGTATCATAGACTAAGCTTGAGCGCGCCATCCAGGTCATTACGCAGTTGGCTTTTGGTGATTAGCCCCAATCGATATATTGCTTGGTACCGCCCTGTCAAGCGCCAACTCGATCGAGGCGAAAACAAAACGCTCAGGCACAGGAATCAGCCGGGTCCCTTCTCAGCTGATTATGCAAGGTCGCTGCCATCACATGAAACACCTTTCCGGAGCCCTTTCCCGTTACTCTTTCCTGTAAGACCTGCCTCCCTTATCGCATCCCATCGCAGCACAAGCACAATCATGCTGTCAGTGAGTTGCGGGGTGTAGTTGCAACGTCTTTCAGAAGCTTGACAGCATCGGGTTTCGCGTGTTGAGCTATTCCCCTCTTATCGTCATCTATATATATTTGGGATGTGCCGCCGATGCAGCTGTGACTCAGAAAACCTTGTACTACGGAGACACCATATCTAAGCGTTCCGATTGGCAAGATGTTTTATGCAGGTGTGCAGGCTGATGTCGATAGCGCGTGTGGCCCGTGATATCGGTATTGTTAGGACCATGACTGACAGCTACCTTACTGGACGATGATATGGATGAAGTCTGATGATATTTTGATGTGAAACATGATGCACAGTTCATGCTTGAGGAGATACGATACACAAGCCGACTTGTGCAACTATGTAGCTGTGAGATACCGAGTTCGCCATCGTTGCTCTAGTCTTCTCCTTCAAGCTTCATCACCCAATCTCACTCAAGTGGTCTTCACTAATATCATCATCGTCTAAGTCGTCGCTTTCATCGTCGTCGTCATCATCATCGAATTCATCGCCTGTGGGCGTAGAACGCTCCACAAGAGTTGGGTCTCTGACCGCGTAATTTGCAGTATCTTCCAGCCATTGCTTGAGATCGGATCCTCTGTATGACACCCTATCACGTAGACCACGAGGATCTCCAGTCAGGCCGAATGGGTAAGCTGGATCGACAAAGCGTGTCGGTACAGTCAAATTCGCCTCCGTGGGGGTTTCAGATGGAAAACCGATGAGCATGAAGGTAAGTGGGCAGGTTGCTGGTAGCGCTTCGGCAAGATCAGTGAGCAAAATGCTCCAAGTCGAGGCCTTCGAATGCAGGTCCAAATCAGCTATAGATTGAACAGCAATGCACACCTTCCAGAGATTTAGCGACGTAAGGTTTCTCGGCTTAGTGATAACTTGTCGCAGTGTTGATCTCTCGACCTTGACCATGCCTATAGCTGGTCAGTACTTTGGTCCTGAACATGAAGGCAGGTACTAGTTGTCGGAAAACATATCCGAGAGGTGTGTGGACGTAATCGAGCGCAATTATGACACCAGAGTGAAACGTTCTCACAAATTACCCACCTTAGCACTCGGCTAGATGTTGCACTTGCTCATGTCACAGAAATACAGGGACGTCCACACAATCATAAGGGTGCGTATAAGAAATGGAGTAAAACTAACCAAGATCGAGACCGGTGAGGTTTACGAATGGAACCAAAGAGATTGACGTCGGTTGACCTAGCCAATGCAGGAAATTATAGCCATACCACTGTTCGGGATCGAAGTTGAGTCTCAGGGTTGTGAGGTTTGGCGTCCTTCGTAGCAGCAGTCTTAGAGGAGCTTCAGAAATATTGTCGTCTGGATTGACTGTGGCATGCCTTGGAGCCAATCGGGGTTGCCAATTTAATGGGTTCACAACAATCTCTGGGTTATATGGTTCAGCGATGGTCAACATCAATGTCTTTAGACCTTGTAGGACGTTTTCGATGAGTGGCTCGACAGTGGTTTTTGAAAATCCGAAAGTGGTTGGTGGTAGTCCAATCCCATATGGTGTACGCTTTCGAAGGAACACCTCGATACTCTCTGGCTGGGCTTGTGCTCGTCCGAGTGCATGAAGTACCATAGGAAAGATAGTGTGGTTAACTAATGGGAATGAGCGATGATAATCTGCCTCCAAAAGTACTCCATTGTAAGACCAGCCATAGCTGCGCCAGCTTCCGTCTCCATCGCGAGTACGACCTCGCGCGGAATAATCGCGAAAATTCACCGTTTTCAAATTGGTCAACTTGCTGAATGCCTCCACTATCATGTTACAAGCCTTGCCGGTGGCAAGCAGCAACTCACTGCTTTGATGACCGTGTCTCTGCATCTCCTTCAATACCTCGATTCGACTTTGGCTGTTGGGGTTCTCGACTGGTAGACCATTAAGGCTGATGATGACCTCCGAAAGCCATGGTGAAAGAGTGGGATGATTGGCGATATCAACCAGAGCTTGCAGGCTGATCTCCTCAACCATGAACTGCCGCTTGGTGAAGAACTCACGCGCGAAACTTGAGAACAGTAGATGCTCTATTTGCTTGCAGGTCCTTCTCAGATAGCCAAATTCTGGAGTTGTGAGGTGATACGACACTCGCAGGAGAAGCTCGGGTGGTAGTTGCAATAAACTCATAGCAAACACGAGTACTTTCTTTAGTACAAAGGCTATGTTTCTAAAGGTGGCGAGGATGAGGAGTAATGTTATGAAAGGAACAGAATGAGCCAGAATAGGACTGCGCTTCTCCAACAGAGAAGCTGCAAGGTGCCGTGATGGCCGTTGAAGGCCGAAACCACCAATCAGATCGTTGATTCGCCACTAGTGCTTACTGCTGCCTAGATATGTGGAGTGTCTCTCTCTCAAAGAGAAAGGCCAATTATGTGTCAAGGAAGCATGTAATCTTCTAATTACTTAACATAGGATTCTCCTTCCTCTCAATCCTGCAGCTTCAGCACTTTGATACTCTCTCTTTGATCAATATTGAGGTGTGAGCAAAAGCCACCAACATTCTTGTTTAGTCAAGCGCTGCCTTGTTTGCGGGACTTGGGCGAAGCGGCTTCTGTTAAACATGTCTGACTATGCCAAGCTCAAAGTGCCTGAGCTCAAGGAGCTTCTGAAGAGCCGCGATATTCCTCTTACTGGGCTCACTAAGAAACAGCAATACATTGATGCTCTCGAAGCGAATGACAGAGGAGATGACGAAGAGGATGAAGTCAAGGACGATGACGCCACGAGCAGCTCAAAGAAGAGGCCAGCCTCCACTTCACCTCCTGAAGAGCCACAGACAAAACAGCAAAAGACCGAGCCAAAGGTGACTGAAGCACAAGTTGCAAAGTCATCTGCCATCCGTATTCCTCTTGATGACACTTGTAATTTGCCTATGTACCATGTTTATGTCGACCCGGGTGATGGCATCATCTTTGACGCTTCACTAAACCAGACCAATGCCAGTGGCAACAACAACAAGTTCTATCGACTCCAACTTCTTGCCGCTCGTAACAAGGATCACTTCCAGACCTGGACAAGGTGGGGTCGTGTTGGTGAGACTGGTGCCAATGCAACTCTAGGCAATGGCAGTCTCGAAGATGCTCTGAAGCACTTCAAGAAGAAGTTCAAGGACAAATCTGGCTTGACATGGGAAGACAGAGGATCAGATCCTAAACCTGGCAAATATGTCTTTGTCGAGCGCAGCTACGAATCTGACGACGAAGACGACCCGGCACCAGTCACACGGGTTGGAGCGGACGAGAGTGAAACCAAGCCACCAGCAAAGTGTACTCTGGAACCAGCTGTTAAGTCTCTGATGCAACTCATCTTTAACCAAGATTACTTCGAGGCATCTATGAACAACTTCAACTATGACGCCAACAAGCTGCCATTGGGTAAACTCAGCAAAGCTACTATCAGTCGCGGTTTCCAGACACTGAAAGATCTTTCGGCACTGCTCGATGATACGTCTCTAGCTGGAAACTACCAGCACTCGCCACAAGGTGCGATCGAGCATCTTTCCAACCTTTTCTACTCCTACATCCCACACTCCTTTGGTCGGGATCGTCCACCAATCATTTCATCCCAACTCATGCTCAAACGTGAGGTTGAGCTTCTTGAGAGTTTGAGCGATCTCAAGGATGCCCACAATATTATCAAGTCGGAGAAAGACGACGACGAGATTCATCCTTTAGACTCCCGCTTCAATGCCCTCAAGTTACAAGAGATGACGCCGCTATTACCAGAAAGCACCGAGTTTGGTGAGATCCAGAAGTACCTCCTCGATACCTGTGGCCAAACCCACCACTACAGCTACACACTCCGAGATATCTTCCGCGTTGAACGTCAAGGTGAATTGGATCGGTTCGATAAGAGCGCTTTCGCGAAGGTTGCCAGTGACCGCAGGTTGTTGTGGCATGGTTCCCGTGCTACTAATTTTGGTGGTATCCTGGGACAAGGCCTTCGTATTGCGCCGCCTGAAGCGCCCGTATCCGGATACATGTTCTCAAAGTAAGTTGTAAATGCCTGTTAAAGACAACAGTGTGCCCCCATCCCCTTCAGAAGCCTTGTCTGGACGTTAGCTGCGAGCCGCATCCTAGAAGAGAACGTACAAGGATTTCAATGAAGCTACTGGGCCCGTTAGACAAAGTGTTAGCGCAGCGTCCACCCCACCTCCTCCAAGGCCTCTTCCAAGTGGCGGCCCGTTAGCCGTATCCCCAAGAGTAGCGAGCGTGAGATCTCGCCATAGCCATGCGCGTACAGGAGGCCCTCCATCAGCCCAGCGAACCTCCCGCCCCTCCACAGCCTCGTCCAGGCGGCAACCGACCGCCGGCTCCCAATGCCTGCAAATCGATGATGTAGAATTTGCTGACAGTCACATAGGGGTATTTATCTTGCCGATATGTCCTCCAAATCGGCCGGTTACTGCTATCCCTATATTTCTGGTGGAGAGGCACTACTTCTGCTCTGTGAAGCTGAGCTTGGTCAACCAATGCAGACGCTTACCGCCGCCGACTACGAAGCCGATGAAAAGGCCAAGAAACAGGGCCTGTACTCGACGTGGGGACAGGGTATAACTGGACCAAGCAAGTGGAAGGATGCAAAGGTTGTTCATGAATCGCTTGCAGGCGTCAAGATTGTGAGTTCATGTTCCCCCTCATGATGTATAATCAGCACTTGTCACACCTCGAAGCGAGAGAGGACTTCCAGCTCAGTCATAGTTGTATCCCGCACTGGTCTGATCCCAGAGGTCGATAAGTTGAGCGTTTATATTCATCTTGAAAGAGGCTATCAGCATTCCTCACAACCTCAACTTTGAAGCTCGCCAGGTCGAAAGCGTTTAGCATCTCCCTCCAGCTTCTTTGGGATGCGACTGCAAAAGGGAAGTCGTAACGGCGCTCAAGCAACACCAGCAGTCTTCCCAACCTAGCTATAAACCTATTTCTTCCACCTTTGTGTCCTGCTGACGCATCTATTTCATAGCCTGACACGACAACTCTTCCAAGTGCTACTGGTGTGCCGAATGCCTATCTCCAGTACAACGAGTACATCTGCTACGACGTCGCTCAAGTCCGCCTACGCTATCTCCTTCGGGTCAAGATGTGATGTGGTGTCGAGATTCAGGCTTTATGGTTGTATTTAGGACAGTTGTATCACGTAAGGCACTCTTCACACCCTAAAACCAAGTTGATAGGTTTGATGAGATCTGTTTCCTGGAAAGATTAGTGTTTGAGATATAGTCTGATGTTTGTGTTTTCAGATTTCTATCTCTGGATTAGCACTCTTCACACCTGCGCTCGAGGAAGAAAGCACACCGAACTCAGCAACACCACTATCAGTCGTGGCTTCCAAGCACAAAAAGATCTCGAGGCGCTCCTCAGTGCCCCGTCTCATGCTACAAGTTCCCGATCGCACCTATCCAACCTCTACTACTCCTATATTCCTCACTACCATGGCACGATGCGTCTAACAGACCTTTTCAAAAGCAACATCAAGTATGAGGTTAAGCTTCTCGAGACTTTGAGAGACCTCAAGGACGCCCAGAACATTGCCAGCCGGGCGAAAGACAGCTGCAGTCAGGTCACATTGTCACATTATCTGCTTGCAGGATCGATAATGTAGAACTGAGACCAGACAACTAATACAATATCTTCCACACAAATAGTGTCAATCTTACTACCGTATGTACAAGAACTGCCCTGTGGTTGTCCTATTAGGCAAGAGTGGCAAGAAGGGGCTGTCGACGAGAACACGACTGATTGGTGTACTTATAGCACATTGTGATAGCAGTATTCTTCGCAGCTCGTGTAAAATTAAGCTAATAATGATATTTTGTTATCTTTTTCTATTTTCATCCTCGACCAGCGAGGTTCAGCAAGGCAAAGAGTACTATGCAGAAGGGGTAAAAGCAGCAAGCACGACCAGCATGATTTCCTCATCTCTGCTCTTCCCTCATACTTAGCAGCATATTGATCACACTAATGTTCCGGTTTCTTCCACAACACCACAAAAACCGGCTTTCCATTGTGCATCCCCGCCTTAACACCCCACCCCACAGCCTCAAGCCTCCTATCCCTCCCCAGCTCATCCGCCCACTTAACAGTAAGTCCCCTATCCCACTCCCCATTGCCCAGCTCCCTAACCTCCGTCACGCGGTATCGATCTTTGTTGCCACCGATATGCGTTAGAAACTCGCCGACGTTGTCGGAGGCCGGGAACTGCCACATTTCGAAACTGGGCTCGGGGATACGGCCGGCGAGGAGGTCTCCGAGGAAGGCTTTTTGCCGGGAGGAGGAACCGGTGGGCCGCATGAGGTTTATGGTGGTGCAGCCTTTTGGGCCGCGGGTCTCGACGCCGGGGATACCCATGGGTCTGTTGCAAACTATGTCAGAACTTGTGATGCAGTGTATGTGTGGGTGGTGTGAGGGAGGAAGAAGAAGAAGGGTAATACTCACGGCATACCTCCATACCCCCACGGCGCCATACCGCCTCCAAACCCACCCATCATCCCCCCACCATAAGGCATAGGCCCAGGCGGAAGATACTGCGGCGTAGGCTCACCCATACCGCCATTATTCATAGCACCAGGCCACATACTTCCCATCCCTCCCATCATCATTCCGCCCATACCCATGCCCATACCTACTCCCATCATATAAGGAGGCGGTGGTGCTCCCATTTGAGGAATTAAACCGTAATCGGCTTGCCAAGCCATTGGCGGCGGACCAGCTGGCGTCTCACCTGGCGTAGTGATGATAAGTTGTTGTTTCTCTTCGTCGGGAGGGGTGGTGGTGGCGGTGAGGTGGGCTTTCTTCTTGTGGCAGGCTCGAAGCACTAAGAGTGCGACGATGATGACGAGGGAGATGAGAACTACGATTGAGCCGGTGGCGATGAGGTGCAGAGCAATGGCGAGGTAGGGGTTGGTGGTTGGCATGAGTGGTGATTTTGCACGCGATGGGTGTTGCGCACCTGTGTGAAGGGTCCCAAGTGTTGTGGTGTGATTGAGTAAACTTCAGGTAGACTGGATGAACGAGTATACACAACGTCAGTAACGCAGATATAAAAACCAAAAGATAAGCCAGGAAGCATTCAAGCAGACCACATACCTTCTCGAGTAAAAAGATCTGTAAGCTTACTTAAAGCTCTCTTTATTTCGAGCAGTCCGAAAAGAGGGCGGTCAAGAACGGTGAGACGCACCAATCTATTTATGCTATACTCTCCCCTCACACAAAAGATATTACACCGCATCTCACCATCTCCCACAGTACTGCAACACTAGCTTGCACAGATGACGTGGACTCTGCTGGCACAGTGATACACGCGCATCACTGCCTTTTAAATCAAGCCACATAATATGATAAGAGCATATCAACTCGGCAACGACATAGCACGAACCGAGTCTTCAAGTCCTCGAGGCATCGAACATTCAGGGCATCGAGTCCTCAGCGCATCGAGGGCTTAGGGATAGCAATCTTCGATTCGAGTAGCTCGCACAAAAATGTACAGAGGCTTGAAACAGCGGTGTCAAAAGCTAAAGCGGCAGTCCAGGTCCCGCAGGGCTGTGTGCAACCTTCATGCCAAGGCAGAGTCGCACTAGCGTGGGACGAGCGCACAAAAGTCACAGAAACCAGGCAGAAAGACGCCAGCTCAATGATGACAATTGCAAGCAGAGCACGTTATCTTGCAAGCCTGAAGAGCACGTTATCTTACACAGAAAAAAGTGTTGTTTCAAAGACATTCATATTGCGAAAATCGTTGAGTGACTTTGAACGCAAAGGCGGAGTTGGAGAACCAGCTGCATGATGATCACTTAGTATTCCTTCTAGCCAATTATTTTACTTGCGTACTTGGTAGATCATAGCTTCGTCATCTCACAGCTAGCATTATGTATTATCAAGCGCATCGCGACTAGCATCAGAGCTCCTCTATCTCGGGCGAATGACCATTACCATATACGTTCGTGCCATTCGTGCCATTGATGCCTGGTTGATTCTGCAGAAGATTGGTGATATGCTGCTGGAGTCGGAGTAGTGTTTCTCGCTCTCGGCTTGTTAATTGTTCAACCACGGTCTCTTGCTTCTTTCCCACATCGCGAATCGAGTCCAGCTTGAAGGGCGAATCTGATTCTATTTCCTCTTGCTTGATCTGTTGCACCACTTCATCGGGTGCTTCAGCTTCCAGCACATAAAGCAGCTTTTCGAGTTCGTTAGTGCCAAGGTTGAGATCGTGGTTGTTCGAAGAGAATTGAGCGAGGTTGAGGATAGTCTTTCGCTCTTCCAGTCGTCGTTTGTTGATGTCAGCTATTAATGCGACTTGGTTTGCATGTTCAAGCTCGGCCGTCTGCAGTTGTAAACTTGCTGCTCGTTCCTTGTCCAAGGCTGTACGCAAAGCTCGATCACTATGTGGATGTTAGTGCTGAAGTCGCTGGAAGACCAAATATGATATAGCTCACCTCTTGCATCGGTCAATGAAATCAAGCTTGACACCGCGAGCTGGAACCTTGAACACAACACCTTCAGGCGACTCCTCATCTGTAAACTCATCCTCACTCTCTTCTTCGGCAATCTCGATCAGGCCATTATTCTTGAAACCTCGCCGTAATGCTGTATCAAGTATTTGAACTTTTCTCGGCCGGCGTATACGATGTGGCCTCGGAATGCCGTTGACGAGCGCGCCATCTTGAGCAACAGGATCAAGGCGGCGAAGGTCATGTTCAGTATGTAATGGACACATCCACATCGGTCGTGTTTTGCCATTGAGACCACGGTTCGGCACAGTAGAAAGGGGAGGATTTAGACAGTCAAGATGCCAGTTTGCGACACAATAGTCGCAAGGCACAACTTCACGAGGTCGAGGATTAGTATTGTCATGTGGTAATGAAGATTCGCCGCATTGATAGCAAAGTATGGTGTTGCCCTTGGCGTCTTTGAGCTTGCAATAGTCAGGTGGATCATCATAACCTAATCGACCTTTGTTTATGCTGTAAGAATAGGCTATTAGCAATGCAAAGAGATTTGGTGTAGTGCATGATGAGGTTCCCAAAACATACCTGGCTCTTTGAATCTGAGTCTCCACATATTCGCCACTATCACCAGTTCTGACACCTTCGAAATAATCCCTAATATACTCTGGTAATTTGAAGGAGCTCGGATTCTTGCCCAGGATGCGCCGCTGCAGCTCTGCAAATAATCCACGTGATAATTCGCCACCTTGGACAGAAGCTTTTGATTGACAAATATAACAAAACCATGGCTCCTCAAGAGTCGCATGTTGATCCAAAGGAGGATCTAAGCAAGTAAAGTGAAAGGATCTATCGCAACCATCGCAGCAAAGAAGGAAACCTGTGCCGCCACATGCAGAACAATAGTCGCTGTTTTCAGAGACCTGCAAGAAAGATGTAAGCTTTGAGCGTATGAAAAATCCACAGTAACGACGCAATGCACACCTGCGCATTGTGTCGCATCATCACATCACCGAAGAGGAACGCAACAAAAGAAAGAAATGTAGCTTACTTGAGACTTGGAATCAATATCGACCGAACTATGCCTCAGCTTGTCCGGTCGCGTAAAACCTGCAAACACTGCAGGCTGTCTAACTTTCATAGGTCTACATTTTCTATCGGTCAGCGCTTTGTTCTGCGATACAGGCGCAGGCATCAAAAGCGTGGATGAATGATGTGGTGATAATGGATTGAAGCGTTGATGGAGGAGGGAGAGGAAAGAAGGGGAAGTGAGGTAGCGGAGCGAAAAGAGTGGGCAAAGTTTCAGAACTTCAGCCCTACTCCTAGCCAACCAGAATTTAAGCGAGTTTTGTGCAAAGACACGCACGCGCCAACTCGTCAGCTAAGATAAAGTCTCATTTCGCACAAACGCTCCGCACCAACCCAGGCAAAAGAAGAAAGAATCGGAAAGCAAACGGGATAAAATGCAGGACACATACATGCATTTTTGAGAAATCCGGTTTCGTGCCTTTGTAGAAAAAATATCGAAAGTGGTATTGGAGGACTCACTTACGATATCTTGACTTTCGCGGTGGCTTTGAGTCTTTTGGGTGGCCGGCCAAGAGCAGTCGGAACCGCAGGTGGTGGCGGAGTCGCTGTTGCACCTTGACCTGATGCGTCGCTGTTTGCAGTGGCAGGAGTGATCTTTACCATAGCTTCTTGCGGAACGGGAATAGGTGGAGGCTTTGGCCCCTTGTTTCTTGCCCGACGTGCAACAGATAGTGGCTTGATTGGCAAAGGCTTGCGAACTTCGCTCTCGTTCACTTGAACATCATCAAAGTTTTTCCTCATTCTCTTCCGCCTTGCTTCGTTCTCCATGTCATCAGTGGCAGGCACATCGACCTCCATCTGCTGATCCACTCTGAAAGGCATGTATTAGTGTTTGGTCGAGGAATCAGGCAAGGTAGTACTCACTGTAATTCGAGTGGTGGAGGACCAGCAGCAAGCGACTCATCAACAGAAGAAAGTGGTGATGAAGTAGCTCTGCTGCGCGACGTAGCAACTTGTTCGCCACCCGAGTTGAGTGACGGGTCGATCTGCGAAGATCCATTCGCTGCACCAGCAGTAGCCTTGCCTTTTTGCTTCATAATGCCAGATGATTTTTGACCAGCAGCGATTAAAGCATCAAAGTTTTGGAAATTGACAGGTGTTGCTTGTTGAAAGAAGGAGGATTGCGACGGACCCACGTTCATTCCAGGCGACGAAGACCCCTGACTCGGCCTTGCATTTTGAGATCTGACCAATTGTTTGAGCTGCTTTAGCTTCCTATTGACAGCAGATCCTCTTTCGTGCAATGAGTTGTTGGTAACTGCAAAGCTGAGCAATGTCGCGAACTCTGGATCCTGTGCCGCTGCTGCTTGAAGTTGCGTAAGTTGGTATTCCAGTTGGGGTGAACCAGCCTGCTGTGCTAGTTGTACAGCTCCTTTGAATGACTTCTCGAACGGAGACTTGGAAGATGGTGTAACTCGAGCACTTCCTGAGTGCTGAGAAGGTGTGGTTTGCATCATGTTCTGCATTTGTGCTTGAGGTGCACTAACTGGTTGCGGCGAGACGACGGAGAATGTGCTTTGCATCGCTTGCATTGCCTGCATAGGCTGTAGAGGGTGTAGATCTTGCATGGGTGGTGAGGATTGGAAAGATGGCATTGGCTGTATCTGTTGCATTGGCTGCATAGGTGGCATTGGTGCCAACTGTTGCATCTGTTGCATCTGCTGCATTTGCTGTATGGGTTGCATCTCTTGCATTGGCGGCATAGCAGCTTGATAGCCTTGTAGGTCCTGGAGTAATTGCATCTGTTGCTGCATCGACTGAGGATATGTCGCGCTGAACAGGTTGTTGATCTCTGCATCACTGAATCCCTGGACTTCTGTAGCCTCTGTAGCAACTGCCATTAAATCTGGCGTCGAGCGCACATCGTCCATCATCATGCCACCCATATTCTGTGCTTGCATATTTCTACGTGCAGGATCTGCTTTGGCACGAGCCTTGACTTTCGATGTGGGCATTGCTCCTAAAGGCATCATTTGGTCTAGCACACCACCTCTTTCCAAACCTCTGTGGTCCATAAAGCTGGGTACAGCTGGACGTAAGGCGGGCTCATTCCAGGCATCGATAGGCGTGCTTCCATCTTTTGCAGACATCTTGCTCGTGATTTCGGTAATAAGTGAGTGAGTACTAGATTGTGAGCAGGCAGAGCGCTTCGCCGGCGAAGCCTCAGGCGACCGTGTCGAAAAGGAACGCGCGGCACTTCAATCGCCAGATGTTAGCTTTTGCGACTGTTGCGTGTTGGATTTCTTGTACAAACCTGAAGAAGTCACTTTCAATAAGCCGCAACTAGTTCTCGATTAGTCGCGTATGTGGGTTCGATATGGGTTGAAAAGGAGAAGGACTGGAAGCAAAAGGGCAGAAGAGGCTCCGCTTTATAAGGACATGGACCGTGCGTTCTCTGCCGGCGCCAATTCGCCTCTGTAACAAAACATATTTGAACACCTATTTAACTCAATGACCACGGTGTGAACGAGCGAATGCTAGTGGCAGCAGCAAGATATCCACGCGTTCTGGGCAGCGGTGACCATGGGTTTCACGCAAGAGTGATGGAGATGAAAAATCGTGATTTCACAATATGCTAATCACAATTGTATGCCATTCCTTTCAGACATAGATTGAAAGCAGGCATTACACACCATCACTTTCTGGTGATGGTTACTTGCGTTTCCTGAATGTTCAGGTGATTTTTAGTTTTGTAACAAAGCCTGGTGAAGGCGAACCATATCCTGCATCATCATCAAACCTCGCTATTACTCGTCATCCTCTTCCTCGTCTTCCTCATCAGCAGCCGTGGCGGCACCGTCTGCCTTCTTGGCGGGCTTCTTCTTCTTCTTCTTGTTCTTGCTCTTCGACCCAGTATTACGAGCAATTGGGCGTTCAAGAATCTTCAGGATCTCCTCGTCTGTGATTTTCTTGTCTGTGGTGTACTTGCTGAGATCAGGCTTTGGTGGCGCACTGAGAAGTGTGACACCGTTCTTGGTAATGGCTTGAAAAACACAATTAGCGCTAGCTTAGTGGCCAGGATGGAACGATCGTAACATACCGATTGTGGAGAAAAGCCTTGCTACAGGCTTATCATCCTTGTCACCAACAACCTCGTACTGCCTCACAACACCAGATCGTACACACTCCACGATACCAACCTTACCAGCGCGCTCGTCCTTCAACTGGCGCAAGCTGAAGGGAAACGTCTTGTGCTCGTTCACAATCTCAGATAGAAGCGCCCTCGAGCTAGGCCTCTTAAGCTGGTACTTAGTGTCCGTCCTCCTGTGTAGCGTCGGCCTCTTATCCAGAGTCTTTTGCTTTCCAGTTCCCAAGCTTACACCGATCTCCACACCCCAGACCTCGCCAACTTCTGGTAGACCTTCGCCCTTTTGACCCTCAGCAGGTGAGATGATAATCTTCTTCTTTCCTTCGATCTCATTGCGGTCGAAGACCCAGCAGGTCGTGCTCTCCACAATGTTGCAGTCGTAGCTCTTAGCCACCTTTTCTAGCAGTTGTGTAATCTTGCTTTGCGAAAATGCCTTCTCGACTGGTGCGGCCTTCTTCTCCTCTTCAGTGCCGGTAGAGAGCAAGTTAGGGGGGATCATAGTGCGAGTAAGTAGCTCATTTGCGTAGTAGGTTGCGAGGATCAAATCAGCCTCTCTCGTCTTTGCAGCTTCCTCGAGTTGTGTCTCTGACGCAACAATGATCGAGTCGCAGACGATTGTGCAGAATCCGTCAATCTGTGCACCGAGCTGAATCTTGACGACTTCATTGCCCTTGAGAGTAGCCTCTGCCTCTGCGGCGTCGGTCGAAAGCGGTGTGTATGGCGTTACGTATGAGCTGGGGGAGACAGTGACGGGATGGCCGACACCTTTGCTGAGCTTCTTGTTGCCTTTGTAGACCTTTCCAACTTCCTCGTTGAGTAGTGCATCACCCTTCTGGCAGATCTCGAGGATCTTGGCACCTTCAGTACACCATCCTACATAGCCCTCATCAGACTTGCTGCTCCTATTGTATCGCGGTGTGACTGCTCACCTTTGACAGCCTCAAGAACCTTTGCGGAGATTTGCGCAGCAGTCTTGTACCTTTTTTTGAATGTCAATATGAAGATCTTTCTAGCGTCCGATGTCGAGGTAAATTACTTGGTCAAGGTATCTGGGTTGTTGAGCGAATAATCTGGCAAACATTAGCGCATGTGTGGTGATATTACGCTGCCATGTACACACCGATCTCAGCTGCTTGTTCGGCCATTGTGAAGTAGATGGTCGAAGTCGAGATTTTGTGTGAGTGGAGGATGTCGTGTGCGAGAGGACTTGTTTCATGACGTTTGAGGGGTTCCTCTCCAGCTATTTTTACCCCTTGCTGATCTCGACATGCAAACAACAGCAGCAGTGAGCACAGTATTGGCTAGATGTGGTTAATCTATTAGATTGTACAGCTAAGCCTATTTATGCAACATGCTGCCTGATATCAACACACTATGTTCTCCAACACCGATGCAATGAGTTGTTTTTTGCCTTGCCATTCTCCCATACCTCCGCCCCAAGAATTCCTGGACAAAATCGAGTATGATACTGACATAATGGTCGCTATGCTTTGCTGTGGGCAAATCCGCAAGTCGATTATCCTAACGCATTATCTCTGGGACGTCTGATTCAGGGCTGACAGCACGCCGCCATCACTAGGTGGTGTGAATTGAGTCAATGCAGTCATGCAATGCCTTCGGACGCAAACCTTACTTCGTCTTCGTGGAGGAGGCGGCAGGTCGACCTGTTTGACCAGCTTCAGCCGGCTTCGTAGGTGAGGTAAGACCCATCTTATTTCCAGCTGCTGCGACAATGTTCCATGCTCCTCCACCAACCCACCTACTTTGTGTTGGCTGTGGGACCTTCGCCGAAGCTGGAGTGGTAGTTTTTGTGGGCTCTTGTACTCCTGCACCTGTAGCAGTGGGTGTGATCTCTTGCGAATTATGGCCAGAGATTTCGGTTTGTTTTGTGACGCCCAGTGATTCCAGTGGTGGGACCTGTACTGAGTTTTTAACTTTACGATTTCTGTCTCGTCCCTCATCTTCCATCTCAAAGAGCCCATCGTCGGTTCCGGTTTCCTCTTCCTCATCAATTCGATCACCAGCACTTCTTCCCATGCTACTTGTAGAGATAGTCCTGTCAAGCTTTTGACTGCCGTGAGTGGGCGCACCGCCTGCATTAGGGTGTAAATGCTCTCCGTCGGTGGCATGATCAGAGACATTCAAGCCACTGCTGAGTCGTGAAGCACGCAGCTGTTGTGAAAGCATACCTAGTCCACTTGGACGTGTGATTGGTGACAAGGATGCTGCAAATGATGGTTGCTCGTTGCTGGATCGTGTGCGATTTGTGGGAGAAGGTCTTGTGTTTGAAGTAGACAGTAAATCGGACTGAAGAGACGATTTGCGTAGAGGTGATCCAACATGCCCGAACACAGACGCACCTGGAGCTGATGTGCCGAGCTCGTTGTTAGTGTCTTCGCCTCGTGCTCTTCGAGCGAAAAGGGCTCCATATCGTGACGAGGGCGAAGCGTTCGAAGGTGAACCGACCGGCGAATTCGCGCTAGGAGAGCCAAATCCTGACAGACTTCGAGGGCGCAGACCTCCGTCACTATCTGCAGCTGGACGGGAGAACCGTCGTACCTTTTCCCTTGGGGTCAAAAGGTCGTCTAACGCACCAGGCACACGAGTGAGTTCCTCAGAGCTGCGCTCATCTGACGAGTCTTCTGGTGGCGGAGAAGGAGCAAGCAAGAATGGCCCTTGGAAACTTGAGGCGTACATGCCTGCTGCGGGCCGAAGATCCGAGTGCAGTATTCTGCGAGGGAATGCATCCTCGATAGCTGATGGTGACGAACCTAGGAGACTCAAACGGTTGTTGTTCTGCTTGTTGCCTGTCGTGAGATAGCTGAGGTTACCAAAGGCATTCGAGGTAATGGTTGATGTGGTTGCCGATGGTACACTAAGAGGCTCGAAGCCAAATCGCTTAGGAGCCGAAGCAGCTATTTGACCATCTCGAGCATGTAAGGGGATCGCTCTGTCATCGAACGATGCAGGAAACGCGGTGTCCACTGCTCGTACTGGAGGCGAAAGTGCGAATTGCGCCTCTTCTCGTGGCGACCCATATGGTTGGTTGGGGTACAGCCCTTCTATCATTGGCAGATGATCCTGCTGTCTCGATTGTGTAGGTAGGTATTCTTCTTGCATAGGTGCTGAACTTTGAAAGGCTGGTGCGTTAGAGTATCCTGTTGCATAAATAGCCTGGTTGTTTCCCTGGTTGTACTGCTTGTGATATCCAAATCCTCCTCCGTATTGCCCTCTCATTTGTACCTTTCGACCGTCTCGACCGTCTGGAAGAAGATGTACATTTGCACACTTAGCGCCGAATTTGCAGTTACCCTGTACCAGTATCAGTCATCTAGCCGCGTCATATGTGTACATCGCTCTTACTTTTGCAAAATACTTGCACGGAGCCATTGTGTCCTCCAGTATGTGCGAGAAGGGGCATGCAGTACCAGCCTGGCAGTTTCCCACGCGAAAGAACTTGCAGACAACACTAAACCAATATCAGAGTCTTGAACTATACGTAGACTACCAGATTAACGCACTGTGATGTATTCTTATTCTGAGCAGGAGGACTTCGAGAAAGCTGAGCATTACTACCATTCTCTTGTGCATTGCCTCGCTGCATCTGTCCTCCGAATCCTCCCGCGTTAGTCCCGTTATGTATGCCATTGAAGCCTGGAGGCATAGGAGCGCCTGCCGGGATTGATATGTTATGTGTCACGCCATTGAGGGCAGGAGACGGCGCGTCTGAGAAGGTACGTCGGTGATTTAAAGGATGCTGAGGCGAGTATGGCACGCCAGGATCCATGTCCATGGTGTGCACTTCAAGTCTCCTTCAAAGCAAATGGACCGAGGGCACTTAGGAGGAAGTGGTGATGGACGAATTGATGAAAGTGAGGGAAAGAGCGGTGTGGTGGCAGGTTGGAGGAGCAGGTATGTGCGTTATGTATTACTGTATGCGCTGTTGATGGTCAGTATTTCATCCGTATGCAGTGTCAACACGTAGACAGCTAGGCAGGTGGACAGCGGGGGTAGCAGGTGTCGAGTATATGATGTGCTGTTCATACTCGACATCTGAGCGTGTGTGCGGCTAAACGCTCCGAGCTCAGTATCTCTTGGCACAATGCTCACTCGATAAGACAAGACTGCAAAAACTGCAAGTAGCCATCTTTGAAAAGGCCGCTGCTAAGGAGCCAAATCAACATGTCAGAGCTCGGAAGGTCTAACGTATGTCAAGTTTCAATATGCTTCCCAAACTGCAACTATAACTTCGACTTGACCGCAAGCGCTTCGAATGCCGTCACCACACTTCCAGACATGTCAACAAGAGTACTCTTATTCTGCGTCCAATGATCCAAAGCTTTCCGTCCATTCTCCACCCCAACACCGCTCATCTTCCAGCCACCCACGCTCATCTCCGCAGGACTCTCGCCCCAAGTATTAATCCACGTGATACCTGCTTGCAGTCGTGCCACTACACTATGTGCAAGATTAAGGTCTTTGGTGAAGACTCCCGCTGCCAGACCAAGCGGTGTGTTATTGGCACGAGCTATGAGGTTATCGATGTAATCTGCTTTTAAGTCGTCGTAGGTCAATATGCATAGTACTGGGCCGAATATCTCTTCTGTGCAGATTTTCATGTCGTCCGTGCAATCTGTGAAGATTATGGGAGGGCACCAGTATCCTGTTTTTAGGTCGGTTCTAGCTAAACTGTCAACACGCTGACCAGAAGAAGCACCATCATACAGGACTTTCGCCTTATCTGTATGCTTGCCGTGCTCGATTAAGCTACGGACTTTCGATAGGTGAGTCTTGTTCACCAACGGACCGAAATTTGTGGACGCATCCATTGGTCTGCCCATTCGGATGTTATCGCGAGTCTTTTGAACGAGTGTTTGCTCGAAAGTAGATTTCATGGACCTAGGCACGAAGACCCGCGTTCCATTTGTGCAGACTTGACCAGAGGAGAAGAAGTCTAGTAATGTCAGTTTCCATAGTCATTATACTGCTAGCAAAGTTTATGACGTACTTGCCATCATCGCTCCATCTACTGCTGTCTCCAGGTCACAATCTGGAAGTATCAATAGAGGACTTTTGCCACCCAATTCCATAGTGACGTATTTCATGCCTCGGGCAGCTGTGCTAGCTATCTTTTGACCTGTACTAACTGCTCCTGTCATTGATACTCTACGATTTGTCAGTGACGTCCACTATCTATAGGCACAAACTCGGAATTGAGGCAAATACGCATCATTCTTATTCATGCTGCATGAGTAACTTACTTGGCAATCTCTGGATGACTGATGAGGTGGGCACCGACTTCGCCTGCACCCTGCACCACGTTGAAAACTCCAGGAGGCAGACCAGCTTCAGTGAAGATTTGAGCTAGGCGAATCGTATGCAACGGAGTATATTCGCTTGACTTGTACACCATACAATTGCCAGCTGCTAAGCAGGGCGCAGCTTTCCACTGGTTCATCGTCAGACTCTCTGGCTATTAATGACAAGACAGACCTCCATACTGTGGCAATTTGTATAGGATAGTTGAAAGCTCCAATACCAGCACATACACCTAGAGCCTCTTTTCGTGTATATATCCACGCGCTGTCTCTGAGTTGTGTCGTCTCTCCATTAAGTCCGCCACTTCCTACCAATCGTGCAAAGTACTCCAGCACTTCGGCGCCGGAGATAACGTCCACTGTAGAGGTCTCGCTGAAAGGCTTGCCCGTGTCTGCTGTTTCAATCGTGGCAAGCTCGTCATTGCGTTCGCGGAGCAAGGCAGCAGCTTTCAGGAGAATATTACATCGCTCGACAGCCGGTCGCCGTGACCAGGCTGGAAAAGCCCGTTGTGCTGAAGCTATTGCTGCATTGATGTCCTGGGGAGATGATTCATGGACGTTTGCGAGTGGCTGACCTGTTGATGGGTCTATCGTTGTGAAAGTTTTACGCGATATGGACTCTTGCTGCTTTCCATCATAGTATAATGTCACGTCTGGGTATCTCATGATTATTTTTGAAGTGGTGTAACTGTAGTCGGAATAGAGTATCGGCCAAGAGATATATGTTTACATGCCAAGGCCGAGTCAGCACGTTAGCACGATGGCGTGCTTATTTGCATCCATTTTTTTTCAGCTTCTTCAATCTCTTCTATTTCTTTTTCTTTCTTAATCTGTCGTGTGTGCTCTGATATTGCCCACGTGTCAAATCGGATTCCGATCGCTTGTGACAGGGAAAATTTGCATTTCTTCACACTGATTACTTTGATATTACCTTCTCTTATCTTTCATCTATCCACTATCTCTATCATTCTTACAACAACAACTACTACTTTACGGGCTTGTCTGAAGAATGACCACTGTGAACGTTCCTACGACTGGCACTGTCACTTCTCTTCCTTCTGGAACACAAACCTTTGACTATATAATTGTTGGTGGCGGCACAGCAGGATGTGTAATCGCTGACCGACTTTCATCATACCTGCCCGAAGCTCGTGTACTGGTAATAGAAGCAGGACCCAGTGATTACCAAAATGACCGAGTACTTCTTCTCAAGGACTGGTTAAAGCTTTTGGGTGGCGATTTGGATTACGACTATGGCATTGTCGAACAGCCACGAGGAAACAGCCACATTCGCCACTCAAGAGCGAAAGTTCTCGGTGGTTGTTCCTCGCACAACACTCTGATATCCTTCCATCCTTTTCAACTAGACGCTGAGAGATGGGAACGTGTACATGGGTGCAAAGGATGGTCGTTCGAAATGTTCAAGAGAGTCATCTCGAAGCTGAAGAACACTATCCAGCCTGTTCACGAAAATCATCGGAACCAGCTGTGTTTGGATTGGGTCAACTCATGCTCCAGTGCTCTAGATATACCAGTTTTTGAGGATTTTAATGCAGAGATTAGCAAGACCGGCGGTCTAAATAGTGGTGTTGGCTTCTTTTCCGTGGCGTACAACCCGGATGATGGTCGACGAAGCTCGGCGAGCGTTGCGTAAGTATTACCTCTGGTCTTCTACATTGCTGATAAAACTAACATACTGTAGGTATTTGCACGACATCATTAATGGAAAAATCAGACGGCCAAATCTAACTATTCTTACTGAAACATGGGTCAACAAGATCAACGTAGTGAATGATAAAGTAACAGGTATCGACATAACTTTTAAGGACGGCAAGCGACGACAGTTGTTCGCCAAGGCGGAGACGATCCTTTGCGGTGGTGCATTCGACACACCCAAATTAATGCTCCACTCAGGCATAGGACCTCGCAAGCAGCTCGAAGATCTCAAGATACCAGTGATCAAAAACCTACCAGGTGTAGGAGAATCCCTCCAAGACCACCCAGAAACAATCATCATGTGGGAACTCAACACTCGCGTTCCCGAGAACCAGACAACCATGGATTCTGACGCCGGGGTGTTCCTACGGCGAGAGCCAACCAACGCCGCCGGCGAAGACGGCAATGCAGCAGATATCATGATGCACTGCTACCAAATCCCATTCACCTTCAACACCGGTCGTCTCGGCTATCCAGGTCCTGCCGAGGGTTTCGCCTTTTGTATGACCCCCAACATCCCCCGTCCACGATCTCGAGGCAGGATGTGGTTGAACTCCTCCGACCCTAGCGAAAAGCCTAGCATCGACTTCCAATACTTCACCGACGCCGAAGACTACGACGCAAAAACCCTCGTCGCCGGCATCAAAGCAGCCCGGAAAATCGCCCAGCAGGCACCCTTCAGCAACTGGCTATTGCGGGAAGTCGCACCAGGTCCAGCATGTCAAACCGACGAAGAAATCTCCGAATACGCTCGCAGAGCCGCTCATACAGTCTATCACCCTGTTGGCACCACGAAAATGGGCCGTGCAGATGACCCTATGGCTGTCGTAGATCCCGAACTCAAGGTGTATGGGCTCAAAGGTCTACGCATTGCTGATGCTGGGGTTATGCCGGAAATACCTTCTATAAACCCAATGGTCACGGTTTTGGCGATTGGAGAACGTGCTGCGGAGCTGATTGCGGCGAGTGCGGGTTGGAGGGGAGAGAATGTGAGTAAGTTATAGATGACTCAAGTTTGTTGAGATGGGTTCGTCATTCACTACGCCAACATAAGATGCGTCAAGAATCTGAACGAATACACCTGTTCATGCATATAGAGGAGGAATGCAGTATAGGCACTACACTCTGAAACACCAGCTAGCAAAGGCGCACCCAAAAGCATAATAGGTTCTGCAAAAATATGGTTTGGAATGGCCACAAAGCTATTGGAAACACTATTCCATGAGATCTACCAATAGCCTGGGGAAGCTGCGATGGGAGTGTCTTCCACTACCATATAGACGCTCCCTCTCGACGATTGATCATCAGGAGCGAGGGAAGGCCATCGCCAGGGAAGTCGCTAGAGTAGAAGGATTGAAGAACGAGCATTCACGACCATATACATTATGGACTTTCTCATATATACCAAGATACTAGAACAATTTGCTACGTCCCAGAGGCTTGGCATACGAACTTTTTGCAGAGTTGGCATCGTGCTTGGGCTTTGCCTGCTGTGTGGTTTTGCTCTTCGATCTCGTCGAAGACGCCTTTGTTCCACTGGTTTTCGGTGTTGCGTTAGCAGTCGAAAGTCGCTTTACGAGCTCCAGTGGCGACTTCATCGTATCAATCAAACTCTGTGCTCGTTGCTTCTGGACACCATCAAATACCTGGTGCTCCTCCATCAAGCGCTGCAGCTTCTATGCAGCATCCAATCTCTGTTGATGTTAAGGTGTCTTAGGGGTAGACGGAATGACCTGATGTGATGTAAGGATTCCTAAGAGGCTCTTGGCGGTGATATGAATGTTAGCTGGTGTGATGTCGTTGGAGAAAAGAAGTTGTGGAGATTGCTGGAGGGTTTGGTTCGTGCTCTGAGACATATTACGATTGTGTATCTCACGACGACGATTTCTGGGATGCCTTGTTTGATGCAATCACAAATCTATAGATATTTCTTGGCTGGAAAAGATCGTGTACTATTACATGCGAGGCGCGACTCGGATGTCATATCAAAGGAATCTTGTCTTTGTTCGTTTGTTCGTTTGTTCGTTTCATAAGCAAACTAAAGTGTTGTTCATCATTCTCTATACGCGATGAGACATCTGGTAGCTCATTGACTTGCGCCCTCTTACGCTCTTACGTTAAGCCAGGCTTTTTGCGCCCCACCCAAGTTGACTTCCAGTGCGGCGTACTGTTACGAAGCTGCGTCGTAGGCTCTCCTCTCATGACCTTTTGGTGTTGCTTTCAATCGCCGTCGTGCGGTGTTGTTGGACTGGTTTACCAGAGGCCGATAACACTGCTGTGGTCTTGCTTCGTTCTGCTGTCCAAAGATAATTGGGTCTGAAAATAATATGCGTATACGATCCGATAGAATTTGTGTAACGCATCATCGTTAGGTCGTAAAATCACCATGTTCGTGCTCGATGTGAGCGACCAGCCATGTCATGACCTGCTCAAAGCTCAATCCATCCATGAGTGTGCCATCGTCTCAAATCCCATCTTATGTTTTGCGACGTACTGTATAGTAGCGGCTCAATTTCATCCAGCAGGCGGATTATTCCTACTCTTCCACGCCGTCCTTACTCCTGTGGCCACATCAATCAATTCCTGCTCTTCCACTCCATCTTCAATACTCTGTAACACCTTCGTCACGGTACTAGTATGATTTGCCTCTTTCTTATCGCCCCTGAATCTGTGAAAACGCCATCGATGTTCCGTATCCTTGTAGCACTCTACAATAGCTCCATCAAGCCCATCCTGTTGCTGTAGCGAGTGCAGCTTCATCTGCTCCCATTCCGCACCTGTGACGAACAATGTCGCGAATCGTTCGTCTTTTCCATCACCCATGTGCACCCACAGATCGAAAGTAGGCTTAGCTTCGTAATCAAACTGCCAGCCATTCGTCGTCGTGGTCACTGCGGAAGCATCACCATCCTCCTCAGGCCAAGGCGGGAACGTCAGCTCCAGTTTGAAATCAATCGTGTTCTCCATCGCCGGCTTCCACTTCAGAATATGTTCGTCCGTTCCAAATTTATACGGCGTTTCGCGGCACGTAAAGATCAGTCCATCATTCCCATGTTGCAGAGCGGGCAGTATGGTCTTGAACAACATCTCCGTGCCATAAGCGAACTGAAAGCTCTTCTGCTCGACAGCGAATTTGAACGCGCTGGCATCTTCAGGGAACTTCTTCTTCAGCATGGTGAGTGGTTTGTAGAGTTTCTCGAGAAAATAGGCAAGCCGCTTGTCCAGCGACCGCTTCATGATGTCCTGTCCATCCATCACAAGACAGTCAAAGACGAGGTATTTCATGACTTCGCGTCCATTCGCATCAATATCAACCAGCAGCTCGCCGTCCAGCAGCGTTTGCTTGTGGAAAGCGCCCCAGTCATGTTTCTCGGGATCAATTGGCTTGCCCTGCGCATCCATCGCCGGCAAAGGAAAGTGTAACCCCGGCACAAAGTAGTAGTCATTCTTGCGATCAATCAGATAGTGTATCTCGTTTCCTCTGTCGTCCACGGTGCAGTATAGCAGGCAGCGTATGCCGTCTGATTTCTCGCAGACATAGTA
>Ga0160429_1000457_pt1 | contig 37687 bp, 42 predicted proteins | sample SolpanmetagenomR_FD_108199 | JGI IMG/M metagenome (GOLD analysis project Ga0160429, IMG submission 108199) | Solar panel surface microbial communities from Lawrence Berkeley National Laboratory, California, USA - R | ecosystem: Engineered > Built environment > Solar panel > Unclassified ... | reverse complement strand
TTGCGGCTTTCTCTTCAGCGGCAGCCTCAGCAGCTGCTGCTTCTTCGCGCATGTCCGCCTCGTGTTGTGCGAGCAGATCTTTGAAGTATTTCAAGTCGTGACCCTCAGCTGCTACCTGATATGCGCCCCAGAGCTGCTTGGTCTTCTTGCCTTGTTCCGCATCCTTGACTTCATCGATATGCAGCGGCTTGAGGTCGACATTGGGCATCCAGGAGCTGTAAACATTGTGTCAATATATTTGCAAGCTGATCTCACCAGTGCAAGACTTACAACTCATTTGTGTGCAAGTACATGACTGGGTATGTGCGATCGCGCACGTTCTTGCCACCCTCTGCATAGTCCTCGCGATAAGTGCCATCAGCTCTCATCGCTGTGACAGGTCGATTTGCAAGCAAACTTTCGGGCAGCATGTCGTCGTCGCAAATGATTCCAGGCCATGGTGGGTAGCCCTTTAGTCTGGCCCAGTAGTAGTCACCGGGCTTGGCTTCGAGCTGCAGAGTCACAGTCGACTTTTTCTTGTTCAATTTCTTGGCTGATCCAGGACCAGTCGATGCTCTCTTCTTCGTGTCTTTCTTTGTAGAAGACGGTGCATCGTTGCCAGGAGCCAAAACAGTAGCACTGGACTCTGCTCCTTCGGCTGTTTCGGCAGCCTTCATATCCAAATCTGTCTCTTTCCCGGTATCTTGCTTGTCTTCAGCGTCGGCTGGAGGAAGGGCAGGAGCGTCAACATCTGTGGCAGCTTCGTTTGCTATCGAAGAATAGGGCATTAGTTCATTGGTTCAATCATTCTGCGCAATGGCATATCACACCCTTGGAAGTAGACTCGGTTGCAGCGGCATCACTAGGCTGATCGGTGGTTGTGTTGGTGTCAGGCGCGTTCTGCGCTTCGACAGTGCTTGATGTGTTTGGCTCTTCGGTGGCAGACATGTTTACGCGTGTAGCAGGCGGTGCGGATGTTTCAAGATAGGTGATTGCGCGAAAGCGAAGCGACTACGGGAGAGATGGAAAACGCGTCGACGGGACGGTGATAGTCGAAAGGCGCGATAGAGGATGAAAAGGGAGGTGTGGAGTGTAGCGTCGTTGAGGAAGACGCGATCGTAGATGCAACAAAGACGAATTGGATGCCAAGTGAGGTGTTGAGTGAAAGGAAGAGGAAAGAGAAGAGAAGGAAGAAGAACAGCTTTGGCTGGGGTATAACCGATGAGCCAATCACAAAACGCGCAACCAAAACTCCAAACGACCGACATCAATTTTATGCACCAAATATTGACCAAATTGTTTTATTTTTTTCATGCTAGACTCTGCTTACACTCTTACTACCTCCTCGTACTATCGCATCGACAAGACTGCAAATGTTTGTTTGATGTGATCCTATTGCCGAGAAGTCGCTTTCGGAGCGGAGGGAAATCGCACATCGACCCCTCTCAACGTGTGGGGCTTGGCAGTGATCTTAGGCTACTGCAAAGGTAGCCTTGCATGCAAGATCCATTGCTTGATCTTAAGTCTCGTTTGGTAGTTTCTGTCGAAGTACCATACAGAAACCATGCTGCTTTCCTGCTCTTACTAATGCACAATGCATATCGTCCCTGATGAGGCAGAGTCGAGCCAGATAGCTGAGTGCTTCCAGACCTGTGTCCTTACTCAAGATCGAGGGTTTACCAGAAGAGGGGTCAAACCGCTCCCTGATGAGCAGATACAATACCGAGATGGAGCGGACTGAAATTTGAGATAGCAAGCGTTTTGTCGAAGTCTTTCGATCTTCAGCTTTGAAATGGGCTGCCGAGCACGGCAGAAGGATGTGCAACCAAATATTACTCCTCGAAAGACTCGATGGAGTGATTTTTCTAAGACTCACAAGCACACATGCAAACTTATCGGAGTATCACTCGTGATGCACACTGGCTGAAATTGCATCCAGCATAGTGTCGAACACGAAAGCTCGTAACTTGTGTACTCTTGGCCTCACCTTCCACTAAACTCCTATGCCAATTGTATCTTGTCACCAGAGTGCGTGGGCCTTACCAAGATATCGTGAATTTTGAAGGAAAGGAACGATATGGGTATTACCTACCTGCTCTTAAGTTTCCTCTTATCTGATCCTTCTCTTTCTATTGTCTGCTTTCCATAGCACAACTCCTCTCACGGACATAGTTATTATTCAAGGATATATCCATCTGAAGGTGTTTGGTGCGTAGTGGCAAGCCTATGGTGTAGAAGAGGACATTCTTCGTCGGAAGTGGTGGTGGTTGTTGTTGTTGTTGTGCTTGTTGTCCCGCGGTAAAGCTTGTTGACAGTACCAGTCTGCTTCTTCACGCCACTATAGCAGACTACTGCACACTACCGCTGGCAGATCCGCACAGATCTGGACAGCGATAGCTGTCAGTAATGTCACGGTTTGAGGATGACTGCTGCAGGTTCTGCTGCAGGTTGAAGTGGCAAATTTGCGTGGTCCGCCCAGGGTAGCTCCGGAGCTCAGTCCGTCTGCGCCAATGTTGACTTCGGTAATGCAACCTACCTAAGCATTTCAACTTATATACTACAAGGTTGGTGCCATCGCGGTATGGACATCAAACCTTGTGCATCGCGCTTCTTCCGCCAATTCTACGCACTGAGTACTTGCTACAAGGCTCACAGGAGCTCTACTTCTAGTAATCTCGTCCAGTCTAGCAGACGATCAGCAGGAACTTACAGCAGAAACAGACCAGATCTTCGTAAAGGAGGACTAGCATGGAAGAAAAGACCAGCTATTTTGCCAGAAGATCGTCTTGCAGAGTACCGACACTATGACATGGTCACAGCAGATGAGCTGCGCACGAAAAGACGAAGACCGAAAAGAACGAAAATGCTCATGAGAGACTTCATTGACGACAGTCTCTACAACCCAAGCTATGGATACTTTTCGAAAGAAGCCGTCATCTTCAATCCTGGCGAAGCCTTCCACTTTCAAGACTTGAAGGATGAGACGGACTTTCATAAAGAGCTTGGAGAAAGATATACCACGTTTGAAGATGAATTGGATGTGAAAGAGTTTAATGATTCGAGACAGCTATGGCATACACCGACAGAGCTGTTTCGCCCGCATTATGCAGAATCAATGGCACGCTATCTCATTTCGAATTACAAACTCTCCTCTTTTCCCTATCATGACTTGATCATCTACGAAATGGGTGCTGGAAATGGAACTTTCATGGTCAATGTCCTTGATTACATTCGGGCGATGGATTCTGAAGTGTATGCTCGCACGAAATACCGCATTATAGAGATCTCTACACAATTAGCTGGGTTGCAAACAAATCGACTAGCTCTACCTGCTGCCGACTCGCATGGTCACGCCAGCAAAGTTGAGATCATCAATAAATCCATCTTCTCATGGGATACCTATGTCTCCTCGCCCTGTTTCTTCCTCGCACTTGAAGTCATAGACAACTTCGCCCACGACGTAATCCGCTACTCACCAGCCACGGAACAAGCACTCCAGGGCACAGTTCTCATCGACAACCAAGGCGAGTTCTATGAGTTCTACGCGCCCGAGCTTGACCCTGTTGCTGCAAGATTCCTGCGCGTTCGGGATGCTGCCTGCAACTTTCCGTTCACGCATCCTCTGCGCTGGTCAAGGATGATGCGTGGTATGCGCGCTAATCTACCTTTTGCGCCGAACTTGTCAGAACCGGAGTGGATCCCTACGAAATTGATGCAATTCTTTGATACGCTGCAGAGGTACTTTCCAGCGCACAAGCTGTTGCTAGCTGACTTTCACACATTGCCAGACTCGGTGCAGGGGATCAATGCGCCGGTTGTGCAGACGAGGTATCAACGTCAGACTGTGGCGGTGTCGACGCCGCTGGTAAGTGGAGAGAAGAGCGGATTCGTGCTACGAAGTGGTGCTAATGTGTTGATAGGTCCAGCAAGGCTACTTCGATATCTTCTTTCCTACAGATTTCGAGGTCATGGAGGGTATCTATAGGGCAATTACTGGCAAGTTGACAAAGGTGTTTACTCATGAGGATTTCATGAATAGATGGGCGGATGTTGAGAGAACTTCGACGCAGAATGGAGACAATCCTATGCTGTCGTGGTATCAGAACGCGAGTGTGATGACTACTGTATAGTAAAAGAGAGCTATGGAAGTAAACATATGCGTGCACGTGACAGATCTCCAGTTCAGGGTCTGATCGCTCTCACTTCAATGTTCCTCCAAACAACATTAACAACAACATCATTTTCATCTCTTCTCTCGTGTCGCGCATGCAGTCTACTTAGCGCATTATCATCACCACCTCTACCTCTACAAGTAGTGCTCCGAGATTCCTCCTCAAAGCAGCAAACACCACACTTTGGCACTCCAAAACACAACCCAACCACACCCCGCTCTCGCCATTCCAAAACATCCCGCTCGGAACCACGAACAATGTCCCTCACCGCCCCCGAAGTAACCCGCCTAGGCTCCGATCTCCAAAAAGCCTCCGCCGCCGAACCAGACGCCGTCCTCAAAATCCTCACCCAACTCCGCAAAGACGTAACAGCATCCGAAGACCTGCTTCGCACCACAAAGATCGGCATCACAGTCAACAAGTTCAAAACACACAAGGATCCGCAAATCGCGCGGGCGGCGGGAGAAGTTGTGGCGAAGTGGAGAAGAGATGTCAAGTCTGGTGCTGCGACGGCTGGGAAGGGCGGAGGCGCGAGTCCGGCGGAGAGTGGGAAGAGTACGCCTGTAGGTGGGACGCCCGTGAAGGAGGGTGGAGGTGCTGGGAATGGTGCGAATGGGAATGGGAGTGGAAGCGGGAGTTTCAAGGTGAATGTGCCGTTGGAGAAGAGGAGTTCGGTGACGGATAAGATTGATACGGACAGGACGGGGAATAAGATCAGGGATAGTTGCTTGAAGTTGATGTATGACGGGTTGGCAAATATGTCTGAAGAACGTGAGTCTCCTATAGTCCTCCTATCAAGAGATCGCAGCCTCACCCACTACACAACCACCTCAAACCCACCCACTAACCCGCACCCTCCTACCACACAGCACCAAGCACAATCCTGCCCCTCGCAACCGCCATCGAATCCGCCGCCCACACCGCCTACGCCCCCGAAACAAGCGACGCCTACAAGCAAAAACTACGCTCGCTCTTCCAAAACCTCAAAAACAAGTCCAACCCCGAGCTCCGTCTACGCATCTTCTCCGGCGACATCACGCCCGAGCGATTCGTGCGCATGACGCTCGAAGAGCTTAAAAGCAAAGTGCTTCAAGAAGAGGAAAAAGAGCTGCGGAAGGAGAATATGCATAATGCGATGGTGCCGCAGACGGAGCGGAGTATCAGTAGTAGTTTGACGTGTGGCAAGTGTCATCAAAAGAAGGTTAGCTATAGTCAGGCGCAGACGAGGAGTGCGGATGAGCCGATGACGGTAGGTTCTACGGTTTTTTTCTTTTCGTCAAATTGTTGGGTTTGATGTGGAAAGATGCTGACTTGTGAATACAGACGTTTTGTGTGTGTACGGTTTGTGGTAATCGCTGGAAGTTTAGCTGAAGAGGTGAGAAGAATGGGTCAAAAAGTAAGGTGGCGAAGGATTGGTCGAGAGATGCCCTGCGACTATGCTTCGATTAAAGGCGCTTTGGTACGTTCATCAGCATTATTGAGGCTTATAACCGGCGTCCTTCGAGGATTTCTAGAAAGACGAAAGGCAGGCCTAAGAGTTCTACAAGGACGAGGATGTTGAGTGGAGAAAAGGATTATGGAATTAATCCCAAGTCTCAGAATTAAAACAATACGTGAAACACGATTATGAATAAGATTAACGAAAGAGTCGAACAAACACAGTTACTCTGTAGCATGCTTGATTCGCACGCACACGCATGCTGCGAATGAGTGCTGGTGGTAGCAAAAGGTGAAGCATTCAATTTCATACATGTTTAACTGACTTGCATTTCGCAACGTGATTCCTCTTTCAGAGCAAGACCAACGAAAAGTCTGTTACCAAGTCCCGAAGCCACAAACGAGAAACATGCATGACGCACAACAAGATGGAAGGAACAGAAGTGGTCGGAGCACAGTAGCGTGTTTGAAATTAGGCACGCTGTTGTGCTTTTTGTGGTGCGAGCAATAAGGTAGTAAAAGGATAAAAAGGTCTTAGCAGCAATTTCTCATGCTTTGTCTTTAATCCTTGTTCGTTCTGCAATGTTGGATGCCTCTTTATTCTTCCCTGTTGGTCTGTACTGTATTTGCAAGTGGGTTGTCTGTGCTTATTATTTGGTTGCGGCATACAAAACGACTGGGCTTACAAACCTGCGTCGCTCACCACGATCTTTTAAGCAAAACGAAACGCTATCGTGGTCATAGTCATCTTGTCGGCTTCGGGGTCAAGACGCGCTAGCTGTCAGACATTATACTACTTCCCAAGCTCGCCGTGAAAGTGTGCGGTGATCCTAGTGGTAAGATTGACTGCGCGACTGAAGCAGCGGATGGATGGAGCTGATAAGATTCGTCTTGGGGAGCCTGCCTCGGCGACAGGTAGGTGGGCTCAACGGGAATGTCGGGCCAATTTGTTCTGAAGTGTATACTCTTGAGATGGAATAACATTTTGGGGGTTCAAAATAGTGGTCTGACATAGTAAAAAGGCTTATGGGTAGGGTTGAGTTGAGTTGTGCATGCCCATTCTTTTCCTTTGGTCTTGCTGCCATCTATGTATGCAACTTTTAGATTGCCGAGTGCGTGATGGTGCCGCTAGTGTAGGCAAAATGCGGAAAATTGTCATGGTAGACGCAAATCGCTCATCCTGCCATTGACACAAAGTGTTGCCAGTCACCTTGCACCTCCCCCCCTCCCTCCCGCCCTCATCACGGCCACCATCCCATCGCTTTCCAACTCTCCACAACCTCCCTCAGCTCCTCCCGATCCACACCCTTCCTCTGATAGACAAACCCCATCCTCCGCCCAAACTCCGTCCCATCAAGACTCAAATCTTTATCGCTCAACAACTCCTTCTCCATAAATGGACTAATCGGTCCCGATCGCGTAATAGTTGCCTTCTCTAACAGCTCCGCCCAAGGATCCATCAGCTCGTCGTTCGCACTGTTGACAATTGTAGAAAGTGATAGGCGAGCGAATGGTGAGAGGAGACTGGAGGTGAACGTGGACTGTATTGAGAAGTAGCTTGAAAGGAGACTGGAGAGGTGGAGTTGGGTGGTGGGTTGAGGCGAGGTTATGTTGAAGACTGGCGGGGGGCGGAGGGGTGGTGGTGTTGGGGTTGGAGTGGGCTGTATGGTTGCTGCGATTGTTTCTGTAGGAGGCGATGGTGCTGGCTGCGCTGGTGTTGGTGCTGGTACTGGCGGTGTCGCTGCTGATATTGTTGAGATGTCGTCTGTTGCGACTGCTGATCCAGCTTCTGTCCCATCTCCATCGTTGTCCGCAATTTGCGTCCCTCGAGCATCCTCCTTTGCTACAGAGTCGGCCACTCCAGCCTGATTCTCCTCCTTGCGCAAACTAGCATGTGTCCCCATCTCCGTCGTATACCACTCCGCCGCCGCCCAAATCGCTCTAGCCACATCTTCAACATGCACCGTATCCACCCTCAACTCCTTATCCCACAGCCATCTCATATCCTTGCCCTCCTCCTGATACACCCTTGCAGCACAACACGCATTAGCCAGCGGCGTCCCACAATACTTCCCATACACATTCGCCAATCTCAACACGACCAGGTTAAGCCCCTTGATCACCGCCAGATCTTCTTCCGCTTTCAATTTCCACTTCGCCAGTCGTAGTACAGGCTTGCATTTATCAGTCTCTTTCCGCGGTATCCGAGATGGAGCGTACACCTGCCCGGTGCTGAGTTCGATGTAGACTGGAATGTGACGGCGTGCGCATTCGGTGCCGAGGGTGATGGAAAGGGCATGCGAGCGAAGGCGATAGATGTCGTCGGGTTGGGAATAGCGTGTTTCGCCTCCGCAGTTGATTACGTAGTCGTATTCTTTATGCTGGTTTGGAGCTGGGCGAGTGAAGATGCGTTCTAGGTTCTCTATGAAGGAAAGAAAGTGGTTATACGTCTTGTCTGGAGTGGATGGATAAGCCTACTTACCCTTCCTCGAAGCATCCGCTTGTATAAACTTGCTGCGACTACATGCCTCGCTGAACTCTGGCGCCAGCCATGCTAGTTCGGGAAGCTGTTTGTCGACTATGCGCACTTCTGAAGCGAGGTTGTTGTTGTGAATATACAATGCTAGGAATCGACCACAGTAACCTAAGCCTCCGATGATGAGGACACTGGGCTTGACCCCGTTCTTGTGTTCAGAAGCAGAGGCTGTCGAAGTGGTAGTTGCTTTCTCGGCTTCAGGCTGTAGTGTTGATGAATCTCCAACACCGCTCTGCGCATGCGCTGCCATTACAGTGGTAATGTGTTGTCGCGAAGGAGGGGTGGGATTCTTTTACAGGCCATCACAGTCCTCAGCAGAGGTGGCACGAGCTTACATGTTGGCCTGGAGTCGAGGCGTGAAGAAGTCCGGCCGTCGAGATGGAGCCAGGCAAGTACCGAGCCTTGTTTTGAAGCCACTTGAAACAGATTTTGTGATGGATTATGCAGGGCACGGATACTTACATTATCAGGCTGTTTCAGAATTGACTAGAATCATAACACGAAGAGCGAAGGACGTTCATCATAGGTATGAAAGACTACTATCTGAGGAGTGTGTCGCATGTTCATCGTCTCCAGTAGAAGATCAGCGCTGCTCTAAATATACTGCATTCAAGCTATATATGTGATAACATATCCGAAGCTCTTTGAGCTTATGTCGTCCGTCTATTTGTTGTGCATGAGAGAGCACTTCCTTCATGAGTAATATGACGATCTCGATGTACTGGATGCTCACTTCTCCACGCTATGCTTCATTCAACTGCTTAGAACTCCCAGTCCTCCTCCACAGAGCGAATCGCCCAATCGAACTTCTCGCGCAGCGTCTTTGAGAAAAAGCGCTCAATAGGGACTTCGAACTTCTTTGCGAACACGACAGTCAAACGTGGATCGATGTAGTTCTGTAGTCTCGATTAGTACCGCATCAAGTCTTCCTAGATGGTGAACTCACAATCTTGGAAGTTCCGAGAGCAACCTCCTTGTTGTTCTCCTTATCTTCACTCTGGAGTTTCATCGCCTCAATACGCTGAGACAGCTTGTCCATGTTGCCCTCAAGCTTCTCAATAGTAGGACCTTTGCCTTCAGCTTCAACCTTGCCTGACTTGTTCTCTTTCTTGAACTTCTTCTCGAGCTCGTCAGCTACTTCAAGACGCTCATCCAGCTCCTTGCCAGACATCTTCTTGCCACCTTCAGCAAGGAGCTTTTCATTATCCTTCTCAAACTTCTTCTTGATCTTCTCGCGAGACTCCTCGACCAAAGCCTTTTGATGCTCAAGAACCCACTCCTGGTCAATATCCTCAGGAAGCTCAAAGAAATCAGCACCCTTCTTTTTCTTCATCTTAGGATCGACATCGAGCATCATTTGCTTGACACGCCACTGTTGGTAGCGCAGACCATTGATCTTCGTCTGCATCTTCTCCATCTGACCTGCATGACCAGCACCAACAGTCCTCTTGTGGTTACAGAGGATGGCTACCCTACGGTTGGCTTCATTGTAAGCGTTGACCTTTTCGGGGATCGAGCCTTTGAGACCTTTGTCACCCAGCTCCTTCAAAAGTCTTGCCATTGTCCAGGACGCGTTGTAGGTACGGAACACCTTAGCCGTGAGTCCAGGCATATAATTGCTGAGATGCTTATTAAGTCCGGATGTGTTGAGTCTGTCAAAGATATCATCTCCTTCGCCCTTTGGTGACTTCTTGAACAACTTGAGATTCTTGAAGACTTGGGGGTCTACCTCGACTTCCTGGTAAAAGCGAATACTATCTTTACCGAGAAAGTCAAACACGACAGTGCTTGGTGGCTTAAGTGTAACATGCTCGAACTTCAAAGAACAACAACCAACAGTATCGGCTTCGTCATCGCCCTTTTCGTTTCCAGCACGAAGGGCGAGCTGGTCGATGAGGTAGATTGCAGTAGCTCGCTGACGATCAGCCATCATGTCAGACTTCATCTCTTTCTGGTAGTCGTCCCTGATTCTGGCAATGTGCTTCTTCAATTCTCGCGCCTTTTCAAACTTCTTGAAGTCACTCTGGCCCTTCACGTCAGAGTTGGCTGCAAGCATGACGTACTTGTAAGCGCCATTGATATTCTCCTGCCACATTGCCAGCCATGTGCCCTCGTTGTCATGTTTGACCTCCTTCCAATTATGTCCCTCAGGTGGTGCAGGAACTGTCGCTTCTTTGCCAATATTGATGGTGATCTGCTCGGGTCGAACTCGCTTCTTGACTTTACCAGTCTTGGGATGCTCACCACGTCCTCGAAATAGCCCAGGTGGTTCGACACGGAAGTTACCAACCTTTTGCTTCCTACCATCCCACAGGCAGTACATGTAAGCAGCTTCGGCCTCGTCCTTTTCCTTTTTCAGTTCCTTCTTTTCGGCAGTCGACAAAGCTTTCTTCTTCTCACGTTCAGCCGTGTACCACTCAAAGATAGGCTTGAAGTCACATTTCTCAAACTTGGTAATCTTGACCTTTTTGCCATCCCTGTCAGTAGCATGTCCAGTTTTATCAAGGTATTCCGAGAAATCCTGGAAGAAATTCTTGTTGAATGTAGGATTCTCGACGTTGACAGTTGAATGTAGCATGCTGCCGTACATGCATGCGACCTCTTCTGCCTCCGGCTTGAGAGTGACCGGGATACCATCGTATGCCATCTTGACATGATTTGGTAGAGGCTCATATTCAGGAGGGAAGACGACACCATTGTGCTCCAGGGTGTCCCACTTCTTGGTGCCATCACTTTTCTCTTGCTCCCACCACCTATACTCTTCCTCCTCATCCTCTGCCTCGGCATCCTGCTCTGTCTCAACCTTTGCTGCTTTCCCTTTTCCTTTAGCTGCTGCCTTCTTTGGCGTTGTTTCAGTCTTGACCTTAGCTTTAGCCTTGGCTGGAGCCTTCTTTTTCGCTAATGGCTTGTCGTCATCATCATCACTCTCGTCTTTGACCTTTTTCTTAGGCGCTGCCTTGGCCTTTTTCTCCTTTGCTTGAATCTTCTTTGCTTCTTTTTCAGCATCGGCTTCGATCTCGGCCTTCTTATTGGCCAACTGCTTGCCTAGTGGTGCGTCAGAATCGTCGCTGTCGCTGAGGTCAGCAGCAGTGGCCCTTGCTGGCTGTGCTGTCTTTCGGCGCTTGCTCTGCAGAACGTCAATAACGAGCAAATGACAAGACTCGATCTAACGTACCAAGGGCGCATCGTCGTCGGACTCGCTAGCGCTGGCCTCCTTGTATGATTTGCCAGTGGAAGTTCGTGCCTTGCGCTTGCCATTCGTATCGCCATTGGTTGCTGCAGGCGTCTCTTCATCCATATCTACATCTTTATCCGGATGGCCATTCACAAGGGAGATGGCAGGTTTGAGGTGTCCATTTCCATTCGAAGTGCCTGAGGTTGAGTAGTTAAGAGGCAGCTCTGAAAGAGGATACGCGGAAGCCTCGCTCACCATTGACTCTCGACTTGCGAGCAAGTGGCGCGTCTTCATCGGAGGAAGACATAGTGATGGAGAATGGGAAGTAAGGTGGAGGCGATTGACGGGTGCGTCGATGATATGATCGTCTAGTTGAGAGAAACCTTGGTGGAGAGAAGATGGAGGGGTATGCTACAAACAGAGGTCTGCGCAACACCCTGGTGATAAGAGGTGAGATCCTGAAGAAGTAGTAAAAAAGACGAAGAGACAAAGAAGAGATGGAGTGAATATAGCGGGAAAGAGATAGAAAAGAGGAATGAAAGTGAAGCCTCGACGGGACTTTGCAGAATCCTGAATGCACGATCCACAAGTTCGGTATGGGGTTGAAAAGGGGTCAAGAGCGAGCTTCTGCAACCACGTGATCTGGATTCATTACAGCGTGAGAGGAAGCAGAAGAGAGTCAGTATGAGGGGAGTCGGAGGAGAGCTCGGTATAGATTGTAATTATTGCCATGAACAGAACCAGTCGCTGTGTTGTTCTGAGAGCGAGTTGGACGAAAGTGAGTTATGAAGGTCATGTGACTTAGGGTTGCTTTCCGTCGAAAGTTGAACCTCATCTCCCGACAGCTCTTAGGACGACGACGTCGATATCCTCTGCCCAAATCTCCCCTCCACCCCCATCACCCACGCAACGATGCTGTCAAGAGTTGCCCGTCCGGCTCTTCGCGCTGGCGCCGCTGTGCAAGCCACACGGTACGTCTCCCTGCTTGCGCTCTTCATCCGGAAAGAAAGACAGAAAGAACCAGCTCTCTCGTTCAGCCATTGGACTTTTTCCAGGTCAACGCAAATCAACACCAACTGACACACCATCTAGGCCCGCCGTCGTCTCATCCGCCAACTATGCCACTCTCCGCGAAATCGAAGGTCGTCTCAAGTCCATCCGCAACATTGAAAAGATCACCAAGACCATGAAGATTGTCGCCAGCACCAAGCTCACCCGTGCCCAGCGCGCCATGACTGAATCCCGCACATACGGTCAAACATCCAACCAGGTTTTCGACGAAGCTGAGACGAAAGTGATCGAAGGTGAGGGCAAGAAGAGCCTTCTCATCATCTGCTCGTCCGACAAGGGTCTTTGCGGTGGTATTCACTCTGGTATGACCCGTGCAACCCGCAGGATGTTGGCCAAGAACCCGGATCTTGACATGGTCATTATTGGCGAGAAGTGCAAGGCTCAACTCGGAAGGAGTAACGGCAAGAACGTGCAGATGAGCTTTGCAGGTGTTGGAAAGGACGTCCCCACATTCGCTGATGCGCAGGCTATTGCGGATCAAATCTCTCAACTACCTGGAGACTACTCTAGCATTCAGATTTTGTACAACAAGTTCGTCAATGCGCAGACATACGAGCCTACCACTGTTGAGGCTTTCTCCGAGGAGGCTATTGCGGCATCTCGTACGTTGATACCTATCACCGAACATCTACCATTGAAGTAAGAAGCGCACTGACACCATCCTACAGCTAACTTCGCCTCCTTCGAGATTGATGATGAAGTCCTCGGTAACCTCCGTGAATACGCCATGGCCAACTCTCTCTTCTGGGCTCTCGCCGAAGGCCACGCCTGCGAACAATCCGCCCGTCGTAACGCCATGGACAACGCCTCCAAGAACGCCGGAGACATGATCAACAGGTTCCAGATTCTCTTCAACCGAACTCGCCAGGCCGTCATTACTGGAGAGCTTGTCGAGATTATTACTGGTGCTGCTGCTTCCGAGGAGGGTTAAGCGTTCTAAATTGTATGATTTGTGTTTGGAAGGACAGCACTACTAGATCTCTGTTGTACAAAAGAAGAATAGCGAAATTAAGTCTGAAGAAGTAAAAACAGGTTGTTTGTGATTTCTGTGTTGAAAGTCAAGGCGTGATGCTGACATGAGATCTGTTGCCATGTTAGTGGAATAGAGAGTTTTGAATACTAGCATCATCTATTGCGAAAAAGAGATCGTGTGCCATTAATACACCCACCACCATCTCCAATACCCATTCTCTAACACCTGTTTTACTCGTCTTGATTTATCAGCGCTTGTTATCTTCTCACGAAATGCATCACAAACATAATGTCGACTTTCACTGTGTCTGCCCCCTGCAGTGATTGTGGCGCGTAACTCTTGCTCTTACTCATCTTCATGACTTGCTTTCTTTTGATGTTCGGATCGATTTGTGTTTCATGCTGGTTGTTTTTAGTTTGATGCTGCTCTGATGGATATCAGGGATTGAAGTAGGATGGTGGTGGTGGGTTGAGGTTGAGGTGGATTCTTAGGCTTGAAGAGGAGAGGAAGAGGGTGGTGGGGTTGCTTGTATGCGGAGAGCGGAGAAGTAGAGTTGTGTTGTGATGGTGTGTTTGGGTTGGGTGTATGAGATTATTGGAGGCGGGAGGAGACGAAGAAGGGTTTTTTATGTATTTTGTTATTGCGCGAGCTACCAAATTTTTTCCAAACGCTAGATCTGGGTATACCGTTCGCCAACGGAGCTAATCAACAGTATGTCCTTCCTCATCTCGATCATTTTCATCACAATAGCAATCATAAAGCGCCATAGTCTGCCTTCCCTTACCAAGTGCGACTCCTCGTCATCGTCCACCATATTTCTTTCCACCAACACGATGTTTCGACAGCCTTGGCACACCTCCATCCACCCTCTACTCTAATGACAACGACCTCTCATCGTTGCCAGCCACCTCCATCTCCTTTCCATCAACCTTGGCCAAGTCAAGACCAGGCATCCAATATCCGACATCCTCAGAACGCTCCTCCGTGTCAGCCTCTCCATCATCCCCCATCGCCTCTGCTCTCTCCGCTTCTCGGTGGGCATTGAGAGTACGCTGTTTGACTATCCTGTACGCGCGTATTGCCCTTTCCCTTCCACTAAGCCTTAGCCCACGTCGTGGCCTCACCCTTTCCTCAATGACATCTTTCTCCTCCTCGGAGAGAATCGTATCGAGCTCGTAACGCAAGGCGTTGTTGCTCTTTCTGAGCTCGATGATCTCTTTGGTCTTGTCATCATGGGATCGAATCTCGTCGAGCAGCTTCCCACGCATGACCTCGTTCTCCTGTGTAAGCTCGAAAATCTCCTTTGATTGTGAGAGAAGCTGTTGGTAAAGTCGGCGAATTGTCTCATCTTTAGTGGCGATGGTTTGTTCGTAACGCGCGGAGGTCGTTGTAACGGAGTTGGTGTGCTGGTTGGTGGTGGACGAGGCACGGGAGTGAATGGGGAGATTGAAAGGAGACATGGTGATGTGTTGAAGGATTGTAATGTTGGTGATTGAAGGTTTGGAATGTTGGTATTGAGCGTTCGAGGTTGCTGGTTTTCCGGAATTGAGGTTGGAGAAAGGATGATGGAGGCTGTTATAGACGTAGTAGTATATATAGTTTTCTAGAGGTCACTCAGTATTGTGAATTGTGAGCAAACAAACAAAGCTATTGTGTAAATTCGTGAACTTACTGTTATCAGACCAGCCCCTAGTCCAAGTCCGTGAGGAGCAGTAGGTGCAGGCATGCTGAAGTCACGGGATCCTGAATGTGGAGTGTACAAACTTGATCCAGGAAGTAGTGTTGAGCCTACTCCAATGACAATGACCTCTCGTCATGTCTTGACAAATCCATGTCAATCTCCACTCCATCAACCTCACCCACGTCAAGGCCAGACATTCCCCTGTCGAGATCCTCCCCACCAGCACCCTCCTCACGCCGCAAGCCAACCCTCTCCTTCTCGCGCTTGGCATCGAGAGCAAGCTGCTTGTTTCTCCTAGATGCGTCGATCACCCTGGCCTTCCCCCTAAGCACAGGAGCGCACTTTTTTCGTAGCTTCCTTTTATTATCATCGCCATCGCTGTCGTTATTGGAACGAATCTTGACGAGCTCGTCACGCATTCTGTCGAGCTTGGTGCGCAGACGATCATTCTCCTTTGTAAGCTCGATGATTCTTTCGCTCTTTGAGAGATCCTTAGCGTAGAGTCCGTTGATAATTTCATCTCTCTCAGCGATGACATCTCTGTAGTGCTCGGTGGTTCTGGCCAATTGAGACTGTTGGGAGCCATCGAGGTGATTGGCGAAGGGGATGTTGTCGTGTTTAGCAGTAGATGTGGCGGTTTTGGCGGGACCACGTGAGTGGATAGAAAGGTTGAAAGAAGACATCGTGATATGTTGGAAGTTTGGAATTTTGTCTGAGGTTTTCGAAGGTGAGGTTGAGGTAGGGATGATGAAAAGCACCAGAAGGCTGCTGGGGACGCGGCGATATATATGTTCTTGTAGAGGTCAGTGAACAATGAACATGCTATTGTGTAATGTTGTGAGCTTACTGTTGTTATCACCATCACTACTATTTGGTGAACGTACTATGATCATCAGCATCACTATTAGCTGGTACCGAGTATCGTTTTGTGGAATAAGCAAGATTCCTAGATATGTCGTCCTTCTCTGCCTCGTCCAGCTCTCACTCCAAGTACAATGACCTCTCGTCATGCCTTGTCGAGACCATTTCCTCCTCTTCCACCCCAGAGTCAACAACATACATTTCTTCATCGAATATCACCCTATCAGTGTTCTCCTCGACACTCTCCTTCTCCCGCTATGCATCAAGAGCACGCTGTGTAACCTCGCCCTTCCCCTAAGCACAGGAGCGCGCTTCTTTCGTGGCATCCTTTTCTCGTCATCCGCATCGTTGTCGTCATGATTTTGGAGCTTGTCAAGCTTCTTAAGCAAAATGCTGTTATCCTGTGACAGCTTGATGTTTCTTTTAATCTGTTCAAGGAGCCTTTCGCGAAGTCGATCGATTGTTGCATCCTTTTTGGCGTCGGTTGCTTTGTAGCGTTGTTCGGTGGTGCTGGAAACGTGATGTTGCTGAGAAAGGGCGACGTGACGGGTGGAAGGCTCGGAGCGTTGTGTAATGGAGGTGGTGTGGTGAGTGGAAGCGGAGGAGATGATGTTGGTGGCGGCACGCGAGTGGATAGGGAGGTTGAAAGAAGACATGGCGATGTGTTGAGAAGTTGTGATGTTGGCGATGTTAGTCGAGATCGTTTGAGGTTGTAGGTTGTTCCAAGATAAGGTTGGAGAAGGAGTGTTGAATAGCACAAGAAGGCTACTAGGGGCGTAGTAGTATATATAATCTTACAGAGGGCAGTCAGCATTGTGATGTATGAGCGAACAAAGCTATTGTGTAAATCTGTATGAATTCACTGTTATCATTATCATCACCACACTAGTTACTATCATGTGTCGTTTTGTGGAGCATGGAAGTCTTTGTGTGAAGCGTGAAAGATCGGGTTGTAAAGCATGAAAGATTCCGCAAGAGCTTCAGCAGCCCTCACTCGGTGATCGTACTCTCACACAGTGAATGGTCGGAGCGAGGGCGAACACCGCCCTAGCAGAGTGATCTGGCGGCTTGGGAAGCCTCGATGGACAAGAGTATTGACCCCTCGAAGAGCTGTGGACACTCGATGTCTATCTCGATGTATCTACCAGTTTGTGTGCTTGATGTCTTTGTGGATCCAGTAGAATAGCGCAGACTAAGCCAGACAAGCAAAGCCCCGATAGAAAGTAAAGCCATGATAAACGCATACCAGCGCGTTAGAGGAGTAGTGTCCACAGCGGTCGCGCTAGCGAACTCCCTCAAGGTGCGGCCGATTGCGACCTGTTGAGCACGATGGGCTTTCGCAGCAAGCCGGTGCTGTTCTTCGGCACACCTTTGCTCTTCAGCTTGCTGAGCGCGCCTTTACTCTGCAGCGGCTGCATTGCGGCAAACGGTGCCCCAACCGTGCGCTGATTACATCATGACAGAGGCAGCTGGGCTGTTCGAGCTGCATGATCTGACCATTCAACGCTCTCTTGATTGGTCTGAATTTGCACGCAATGCTAGCGCTTCCTGAGGCCAGCAGGCATCTGTCCTCGACAGAGCACACAACCGAGATCAAAGACTAACCCCGAAACAAGCTCAACGCAAAGTCCAGCAGATGGCATTTCAACTGCATCGCCTTCGACATTTTCACAGAAGTCCTCGGCCTTTGCTGAGCACTTTTCAGCAAGCGCCAAATATAAGACATGAACCAGACATTGTAGACCACCAAGCTGAAGATGACAAGAAAGGTGTTTTCTAAGGTATGAATAAGCCGTCGACGATTTCGGAGCGTGCTTCACCATACGGCCTATTCCTAACGATGAGTACGATCTTTACGCAAGCAATAGCTATCGCGATAAAGATAGTGCGGCTGATACACTTCACAAGCCTATTGTCCAGTGAAGTTGACCGTTCCTAACCAATAGCGTGCAGATGAGTGACGCCATACTGCGTACTAAGAATATGCTCTTCGGTCTGCCAGTCCTGGCTTCTGGTGGTTCAAGGGCTCCGAACGACGGTCGATCCAGTATAACGTGTTGCGCAAGACTGGATAGAGCATGGTAAGCTCGTACTCCAGGTTTTGGCGGGCGAGGGCGGGGTCGATGAATGCTGCCTGTATAGTATCGAGAGTATATGCTGCTTTCACTACGTCGGCATCCAATATCTGTGTTGTGGCGTTTTCTGTGGATCTATGTGACACCCGCTCCACAGATGGTGGCTGCATGGTGTTGTGACTTGGGTTCGTGGGTTTTGCAAGTGTCCATGCCAGGTAACTTGTAGAGTGTACACGGAGTGCCTTTGCTTGTAGGTTCACCGCAGCGAGGCTTCGAGACCGATGCTGAATCTGCAACTTTCTGACGATTTCTGGAAGGAGCTGAGTCATTCAATGTCGAATTCCTCAAAGCACGCGGACCAGCTGGGGCACCTTGGGCTCGAACATCTGCCTTATGCTGTTCTGTAGAGGTGGATACTGCGGCCATGGAGTAAGCTTGGTCTTTGTCGAGGCCTTGCGACATTCCCTCAGGCGTTCATGCGGAATGTCCTCAGGTTATAAGCTAAAGGTCGGGCAGACTTGTACGACTGCGCGTCGATGCCAGGCGCTGATGGCTGATGGTAAGTTCTGTGAACCGATATTCTCCAGATCTTTCGTACATATACAACCTTTCGGAGGTCTCCATGGTGAGGATATTATCGTGAAGATCGGAAGGTAAATCCTTCTCATGCGTGTATTGTGGAAAATATTCCTCGCGGTTGTTGCTAGCGATCCTTTGTCTTTGAGCTCCTTGATCACGTTCTGTAGTATCGCTGCTTCACGAAAAAGTGCCCTCACATGAGGTGGGTAATGACCTTTCATGATGTTCGCGTAGTAGATGACGAGATCGGTCCAATCCAGGGGATGGACTGCTGTAGTTCGCCTCCCGATTTTGGTGACAAAGGATTCAGAAACTGGATTGGTGGCCTCGAGGCTTTGTGCTGGCATCTGGCTTCTACTCGCCCCAGTCAGCCTTCTCAAAACACTTCTCCGCTCTTCCTAGCTCTTCTACCATTTCTTTTGTGTCCTGGCCCACACCGCCTGGTATTCCACATCTTCTCTTACGCGTGATAGGTTCCGTTGTATTGAGACTCTTGTGAGGGGTTAACTTGGGTTAACTTGGGTTGACGAGGGGTTTTCGATGCTGATGACGCCGATGTTGCTCGCATGTAGCTCGGTTGAGACTTAATGTGAAGATTCCCAGGTGGTGTCTTGGCTTGATGGTGTGTGGCTTGATGGTGTGAGGCTGGTAAATTTCCCAGCTCTCCAGCCGTGTCCTCAAGGTATTCTTCATTCATCAGAACGGCAGGCAGTCCACGTCTGGTTGTACTGTATCCAGATAGAGGACTTTGCGTGTCTATGGCATCGGTGGCCGCTCGAGACGACTGAGCTTGTATCAATGCCTATATCCCATACGGCGACGTGGAAGGTGATACGGTGATACTCTTTCGCAAGACCGCATATAGAGGTTGAAGCCTGCATACGATGATGGTCCCGCCGAAGCTGCAGCTCCGTACCGGCATGGATGGATTGCCTGGCGTATATATATAGATTCCTGATGAGTCAGTATCATGGACTATCGTCAAGGACGCTATTGTGAGGTTTCATGGACTTACTAGGAGTAAGAGTGAAAGGGAGAGCACATTGTGACGAGTCGCAAGTAGCTCGAGTAAGTCTACATCTTATCCTCCTTGGCAACAGCCGCATTGAAAGGACTGAGTACCTCTCCCAGACTGAGTTGAGTACCTGCCTCAATTCGGCGATCGTTCGTCCTTCTCCTCAGCAACACGTTCAACATGCTACTGTACCGGGTCTGTCCATGTTTTTCCTCGAGCCGAATCGTAGAAATCTTCAGGATCTGCGAATACCTTGAGAGACTTCATTGCAGCTGAATCAACGTTTGAAGCGAGTTTGACACCACGTCGAGCTCGGAAGCTGGCCAGTTCAGAATGAGTCCGGAATCTGGAGGCTTGATGACCATGAAGCAAGGTTGGCTCAAGTGCATCGACAGTGTCGTTTGTGGGCTTTGTTGAAGTATCATAGGTCGTGTTAGGACTATCAGGAGTGTCATTGCAAGAGGGTGGTGTTGTAAGACATGACCAGAATAGATACCGAAAGGCTGCTGTGATGATAAATGGTTGGAAGAAGTTCGATGGTGGCTGGAGTGGGAGGAGTGCTGATACAATCGTCGTGAGGAACGTTGAGAACGTGGTCGACTCCGGAATATGTGCACTCAAACGGATTTAGGTAGATCGTGTAGCTTGGAGTATCATCGTTTTGCCAGACCTGCTCTACCACCTCGACCAAAACGAATACTTGGTGGTACAAACTTGAGCGCGGACATGGAATCCACAAGCTTGTCAACATCATCTTCTTTTTGCTCTGACTTGGACGGAGTTGATTCATGCTTTCCGTCATTGCCAGTACGCTGATCTTCTTCGTCTAGATCAGTGTCGCTGTGTTCATTTCGAGTCGATGCTTTGGAGTGCGTTTGCTGTTGTGTCGAAGGAGCACTGTCTGCAGCGCCTAGTTTAGTGTTGGGTGTTGAGACATTGGTTTCCTTTGGCCCGTAATTAGACCTCAGCATTGACCCTCCTCGTCTTGGATTTAGCCCATCATTGACGACGAAGAAGTCATAGTCTCTCGGAAAGCCATGTTTGTCAACAAGATGTAGTCGTCGTTTGAAAGGTTCTATGCAGAGCTTATCACAGTCTTCCACAAAGCAAGCATACTATAAGCATATCAGGAAAACATCATCCAAACTAGTAGAAAAGCGCCATCGCACAATCTTGTCACCTCTTGCTCGTCTGGCTTCATTAATAGGGTCATGATTCTCGGCAATGTGAAGCTTCAGAAACTGCTCGCTTGGAAAGTTCTTGTTGCATTCGGAACAGCGATTAGAGTGCGCTTTGGCATAATGGATATCGTAGTCTTCATACGAGGAGAAAGAGATGGGTGTTTGATGAGGTGTAAGAGAGCATGATATTATGGGCGTTTGCTGGTTTGTTCGATCTAGCTGCAGAATTTTCGACGTGTTTTGTTCAACATCTGACTGCTCGTCACTTAATGAACCTGCATCATCGTCATCTCTTTGCCTCTTCGCCATAGCAACAACAGAAAGGCCACTTTACATACGAATTGGAAGTGGAAGTGATGTTCGTTTGTGTCTGTTTCAAATGTCTCACGAAGTTGGCACGTGACAATTCAAAGACTTGGCACCGGAAAAAATCCGCGATGCCACGATCCCTCTCTCTTCCTCACCGTCGCTCCCCCAAGCTCAACTTTCGAAAGTCTTTGTGCCAATCTCCAACTCGACAACCACCCCCCATCGCCCATCATGTGTATGTGTCCTCCACTACATTCGCTGTCAGCGCTCCTTCCAGAGCTTTATCGCTGATGCAAGCATTTTCTCCATAGCTCTCGTCACCGGCGAAAAGTCGAACTTCCAGTTCATCATCCGTCTCCTCAACACCAACGTCGATGGAAAGCAAAAGGTCATGTACGCCTTGACTAAGATCAAGGGTGTTGGTCGCCGTTACTCCAACTTGGTCTGCAAGAAGGCCGATGTCGATTTGACCAAGCGGTATGTCGGAAGAAAATCCTGATGCCCGCCATAGCGCAGAAAGAGGTTATGGCTGGAAGTAAGAGGAAGAAGCAAAAGCTGACAGAAACATTCTTCAATACAGCGCTGGTGATCTCACCTCCGAAGAGCTCGAGCGTATCGTCACCATCATCCAGAACCCTCTCCAATACAAGATTCCCTCATGGTTCCTCAACAGGCAACGCGATGTTGTCGAGGGCAAGGACAGCCAGATTCTCGCCAACGGTGTCGACAGCAAGCTCCGTGAGGACTTGGAGCGTCTCAAGAAGATTCGCGCGCACAGGGGTTTGAGGCACTACTGGGGTCTCCGTGTCCGTGGTCAGCACACAAAGACAACCGGCAGAAGGGGAAGGACTGTCGGTGTCAGCAAGAAGAAGTAGATGTGTCGCTGTTTTGGGGCTGGGCAAGAAGGATGTGGTTGTTATGGCTGGTTTACTCATGACACGTGTTTTTACTACTACTACATGGTCAGGATCTGGCGGTGACGCTGTGGAAGAAGAAAATATTCCAAATGCGAATTCAATCCGACTTTCACGCCCGTACTGCTGTTGGTTCTCGAACGTGATTGTTAAGCTGTCGGTTGTCCACGTTCGAACGTGATCGCAATAATGGTTCGACCATCTTATAACATTACTCGACTTGGCTTGTACACTTCATGTCATTTCAGTCAACGAATTACTACAGCTTCCTAGCAACCCAATGACTCGGTTTATACGTATTCAGCAACATCGACCTCTGATTCTGCACATATCCCGCACTAAGCCCACCCGTCTCATTCACTTCAATCTCAAATCCAGACATTTCCACAATCTTCACCACCTCCTCATTCGTCAACTGCACACTTCCACCACCCGCTCCAATTTTATTCTGCTGCTTACTCGTCTCCTTCTGCCCCTCACCCTCCAACTCTTTCTTCTCATCATCATCCTTCTCCTTCTCCTTCTCTCCAAAATGCCACAACAGCGGTCCAACATTAATCCACCACCCGCCCTTCCTCAAACACTTCTTCACCGTCTCCACATAACGTAGCAAATTCGGCGCCGTATCAACAAAAAACACAGTCGCCACCGCATCGAAACTGTTTGCATACTCTTCCTGCTCATAAACATGCGTGAAATCTCCAGTCGTCATACTCATGCTGCCTCTCAGCGGTTGACACGAGGCCGGATGCACGTCCGGCACCAAAACATGCACCATTTGGTCGGCGCGGCTGAGGTGGTTGGAAAAGGTGTGCGCGAAGGGATAGAGCGCGTGTTGGTTTGTTGCGGTGGTGTGGTTGAGCATGTAGGACGAGGTGAACAGTTGGTGGTAAGAGAGCTCGTTGCCTTCTGCATCGAAGCCTGCCTGTGCAAGATCAAACACTAGGCGGCCTAGTCCGGCACCCGGGACGAGGATGCGTGCGATTGTGTTGGAGGATGTATCACCAAACCTTGCCGCTAAATCCTGCAGCACAGGTGCATAACATGCCTGCCTCTCCACATGGCCTTCAGCGCTCCAATCGCGATACAATTGATGCAACGTACTCCGTGCCTTGTCCAGATCAATTTTCGTAGTCGTGCCTTCCCACTCGACGGTGCCCTGCAGACCCAACGACGCCAGAGCACTGTCCAGAATCGCATCTGCTATATCTGCGTTTGCGTCAATGGCGTCGTCAACGCGGTTTATTGTGTCCAGGTAGGAAATTGGTGGGGCGGCGAGAAGTTCCCATTGTTCGCGAGGCAAGGCGTAGAATTGCTGGCGACGTGCGTGGGTTACGTTGTAGTGTGCTGCGCGGCGGTAGTGTCTAGTGAAGAGGTTGGCGGTGTTGTCAGAACGAAAGCGAGATCGGCATGTTTTGGTTGGATTTCTTGCTTGGATTTCTTGCTTGATGAGTACTATAGTCCTTCTCCTTGCTCTGTGGGTACACCGATATATTACACGTAGGCGTCTGAGATGGAAACTGAACAGCACGTAGGAGCCTCGTGGTGGTAAGATTGTTCTTACTTGAAAGAGTCGAGCACGGAGAAGAGATGCTTTTTTTCCTCTTCGTCTGAGAAGATGTCATTGTCACCCTCCCATTCTTGCGTTGAGTCTGTGCTCTCTGCCATGATGACTACTCGTCTTGGTTTCAGGAATCTTCACGGATATGGTATAGTCTATTCACAAGAAAGGACTAATATCGCAGTATTTGCTTTGATCAGAAAAGACTCCCTACGATGTCATTGAAACGAGGGGCTTCGATGCGGGGCTGTTTCAACTTCAACAATTTTTTATTTCAACGTAGCAATCACCACAACACAACACAACCACCTTCACTTACACAACCATGCCTTCCTACAAGCTCCTCTGCCTGGAGAACCCTCTCCTCGACATCCAAGCCGAAGGGTACAGTAATCCCACTGCTCCTCTACCTCAACCCCCTCACCCCACCACTAACACCCCTCCCCAACTAGCGAGGACCTCCTCACCAAATACAATCTCAAACCCAACGATGCCATCCTAGCCGAAGACCAACACAAAGGCATCTACGCCGACCTCCTCTCCCGCAACGCCGTCCTCCTCGCCGGCGGCGCCGCCCAAAACACCGCTCGCGGCGCGCAATACCTTCTCCCTTCCTCCTCTGTCCTCTACCTAGGCTGCGTCGGCACCGACGACGCCGCAAAGACCCTCGACGACGCCTGTACCAAAGCCGGTCTCGCAACCGAATACCTGCGCACGCCCGACCACCCCACCGGCCGCTGCGGCGTCGTGATCTCAGGACACAACAGATCCATGTGCACGGACTTGGGCGCCGCGAACCACTACAACATCGAGCACCTTCAGTCGCCCAAGATCTGGGCGCACGCCGAAGCCGCCGAGCTCTTTTACGTTGGCGGCTACCACTTGACCGTGAGTCCCGAGGCGGCGCTGGCGCTCGGTGCGGAGGCAGCGAAGCGGAACGTGCCGTTTGTTTTTGGCATGGGTGCGCCGTTCATTGCGTACGCATTCCAGGACGCGCTGGACAAGGTGTGGGAATACACTGACTACACGTTTGGCAACGAGACGGAAGCGACTGCGTGGGCTGAGGTGCACGGACTCGAGACCAAGACGACGAGTGCGGATGACATCAAGGCGATTGCCAAAGCGATGGCGTTGTACAGTAAGAAGAATGAGAAGAGGGCGAGGACGTGCGTGATTACGCAGGGGACGGAGCCGACGGTTGTAGCGGTTGCGGATGGCAAGGGCGGTGTGGAGGTGAAGGAGTTTCCAGTGCATGTCATTGCGAAGAGCGAGATTGTGGATACGACTGGTGCGGGTGATGCGTTTGCTGGTGGGTTTTTGGCTGGGTTGGTGGAGGGGAAGGGGTTGGATGTTTGTGTTGATATGGGCATGTGGTTGGCGGCGAAAGGGTTGAGGGAGTTGGGGCCGAGGTATGTCAGATTTCTGGTTTATCGTTGTGTTGTTGTGTTGTGGTGTTGTGATGTGTTGTACGGCAATCTTGCAAGACGAGCACGACATCCAATCCGGAAAAGACAAAGCAAGCACAAGGAGACCAATCCGAAACACGTCAAGCTCGATTCACTTCTATCCCTATTCTCCGCGCAAGAAAACAAAGCATACATCCTGACCACACAGCTAACGCACAACTTCCAGCTACCCCTTCCCAAAACAATCCTACCAACCCACTTCCTCCTCCACCTAAGCAGCGACCTGAACTGTCTCCAGCATCCTTGTCCTTCAACACTACTTCGACCTCGATTCCATCCTCAAACGAAAAAAGGGTATTTGCATTTCCAGGGCGTTCCGGCTAGACCCTGACAAAGGACGTCATGAGGAGATGACATTGCTTCAACAGCAGAAGACCAACAGACTTGGTTTCGTTGAGCCATTGTAGATATAACGACACAAAGAGCCATCGAATGAAAATTAGTTTCACCGAAATCCTTAAAATCTTCACTTGATCGGCTTCGGTCTACCAGAGCCAATGCTGGCGATGGCGGTTGAGACCGGCGTCGTAGGGCCAGCTGAGAATGACATTTGGCGTTCGTAGAATGGCGATGCAATAGGACCAAAAGCAGCTCTCTCAGGGGTACCCCAGCCATCCCCAGTGCCGACTACAGGGCTACCTCTGAAACTTCCAGCTCTACCCATTTGACTGTCACGTCGTGGAAACATCTCCCCGAAAGTGCCATTGCCCAAGTTACGATCCAATAAGGACTGTCTGTTAGACCTCATTGTGCTTTGACCATCATTAGGTGCGAATGTGCTCCAAGTATTATCAGGCACCCAGGGTGAAGCAAGACCATTGTCTTGTAGCCACGGGGATGGAATAGCTTCTGCAGAATTGATCCTAGAATGACGGTCAAGGCCAGGCGGCACCAGGGGTGTCTGTTGGGAGACTGTGCCTGGACGTGATTTACCTTGGTAGAATTGCTGTTGCTGCTGAGGCGTACCCCAACCTAGAGATCCAGCATGCGCTACAGGTGAGCGAGGAGCTTGCTGAGCTGTGCTTGGTGAATGCAGAGGACGCACTGCGTTATGACCGACACCGAGAACAGTCGACAGAGTCGGTACTCGACCAGGTGAAACAGATAGATGACCAGACTGTGCATGACCACGAATATCGAGTCGATCATCGCCAGCTTGAAAACCAGAATTGAACGGAGAAGGGCTGTTATGAGAAGGAGGTGTCATAGGACCTGGGCGCAGAAAGTCCTCTTCATCGTCTTCGAGTCCAACCAAGCTATCGACCATAGCATTGGCTTCAGCTTCGAAGTCATCTTCTAGAGACTGGGGCTCGTTTCTGGCTGCAGATAATTGAACGACTTCATTGGTAGCTTTGAAGTCGATGCTGGGTACGGAAGTCTGAATTGGGTTGGATTGTCCCATCATAACAGAACCTGGGGAAGAGTGAGGTTCGCTGGTGGTTGCCGGAACATAGACAAAATCGGGCGTCTCTGCGGCAAATTTCAAAGGTGCACGCTAGCAAGTAGATTAGTAAATAGAATGCATGGACAATATGGGCACATGGCTCACATTGTCGACCACTAACGCCACTCCCACGGTGAGAAGGTCTCTAAGTCGGGAGAGCATCTCTGTACCAATGTTTCTCTGTTGAGTGGGCATTTCGTGCCACTTCGGCCTTAGTCCGCGCTCATTGTACCAGACATACTGATTCTCATCACAGTGTAATGCTTTGAACCCGATTGTATCCTCATCTTCGTCGAGCATGTACACCAGGGGAGACGGTAGACGATCAGGCGCGAATTTGGCGTTGATTAGAGATAAATTGCGAGCAAAGGCTGACCAGAGCTCGGCTTGTAGAGGAGCGAATGACGGGTCAATATCGTTGGCTAGTACGCTGATGTTCTTGAAAAGCCAGGAGCTGTAAAGTCGGAGGACAGGCAGGACACGTTGCATGGTAAGATTAACGCAACCAGCCAATGGTTGTTGGTTCACACGTCCTGTCTCACAAGCCTTCAATTCATCCTCGAGGACGAGGAGGAGGGCTAGAAAAGTACGAATATTTAGACGCAAGAAGTAGAGGTAGGATTGAATAACATCCTCGGAGCCTAGGGGTGTGTTTTAGCACTCACGCAAGCTGACAGACCTTTGATTACGAACCTTCGGATTTAAGCAAGCGGTCTTGTGCAGCATGACCGGCAGCGATATTGACAATGACTAATTTCGCAGGAGGCGCTTCAGCTGGTTCCTTTTTCAACTCCACCCTCAATTGGCTGATAACCTCAGCCTCCAGCTCATCGCGTTCCGAAAAAGCTTTTCCATGATAGTAGGTAGAGAGAAGTCTGAGAAAGAACGCTACAAGTCCTTTCGGCAAAGAAGCTCCTCCCGTCAAGGTTGGGATCGTGCTGAGCTCATTCTTCTTCCAAGCATCACTAATCTTATAGAATGTTCTTCTCAGATTCATTTCCGCCTGAGGGTGAGGTTCTTCAGCGGAAAGAGCTCTGTAGAGCTGGTAAGCCGCTCGGAAGAGGTTGTTGTCTGCTAGTGCAAGAATGGCAAGTTGATTGTGTGGTATGCCAGAGCTTGGTAAGACGCTGAGGGCTAGTTCGTAGAAGCCAACTGCTGGTCCCCAATTCCGTTCCTTGCCAGCCAACTCGGACTCACGGTAGCGTGACAAGTCTCCTAAGTGAATGAGTGTGGTATGAAGGGAAAGTAAGAGTTTCTGGCGATGGACTGAATGTTGTGGACGGTCGGCCTTGGCGGGACCTGTAAATTGTTATGACTTGCTATCTATATACTTGACCAGCTTCGTTAGAACTCACTGTCGCCGCCAACCTTTTTGGCAGCTCGCTCGAGTTCAGGCACGTTCCCATGTATTGCAGCGAGTTCACGTATGTAGCCTCGATAAAACTTCTGAGCATTCTTGATGAAACGCAAATAGCTTCCTTCGAGTTTACGACGTGCGACGACCGTAGGCTCTTTCGAATTTCTCAACTACGATATCCTTATTTAGCAATCCTTCCTCAGATATAGCCAGTATAGCCTGGGGTTTACCTTTTCGAGAGCAGCCCGGTAGTAGGTGTTGACCTTGAGGTGACTATCCCAGATACGATCTTCTGCCCGCTGAGCAATGGCAGCCTCGAAGTCGTGGAACAGCGCCGTAGTAGCAGCAGCGCACAACTTAACCAGGGTGTCTTCGACCTGCGAATGCGACACATTGTTCGCGGCGAGCTGAGTACTCAATAGTTTTTCGACATTTCGGCAAGTATCAATTGCTTTCTCAACAGTGATGTCCATGCTGAAATGAGATTATTTGCATTTGCTGACCCCACGGTCCTGTGAAGACTGGGCTAAGCGAAGGCGAAGGCGGTGGAAAGCGTGAGACCCCCGAAGTAGTACAGCATATCGGTGGACTGGCAAGTCCCTCTCAAAGCGGGACAAGTGGTGCGGTTGATCGCGCGAAAGATTGAGTAGATGAAGGTGTGCAAGCGGGATTAAGTTGAAGGGACAGCGTCGAAGCAGAGTGAAGTAAAGTACCTTACTTGTAATTGCTTTGAAATGTACAATCCAAAGGCAGTTGAGGTGGTGGTGGTAGTTCGAGAAGTTCGATCGGCGGTACTCGTAAAAGTCAAAAGGGGCTCGTCGTGCTTCACCCACGAGAAAGTGGCAGTTGCAGTTGCTACTGCTGCAAGCTTTCATACCACTTAAGTCGATTACGAACTACAGTGCACACAAACAGGAGGATGAAGGTTGATGGAGCGACTTCCATAGGTCTATGAACATTCATTATGCATCATGTCGATTTTCTCAGTCCCTACAAAGGCTCTTAAACCCTCTATACAATTACATAGCTTTCTGCTCGTGACTTGACCTCCTTGGAGAACGAGACATCCTCTCCTTCGTTGATCAGTGTCACAGAATCGACCTGGGTCTTGTGTTAGTCATGTTGCTAATGGTATATTGGCTAAGAACACTCACATCAACATCAATGAATGGCTTCGTCTTCGAGAATCGTACAGCCATGGGAAAGAAGCCCTCGTCGCTATCCGCCTCTGCTTCGAACTCGAAGGACCCATTCGGCGTGCTCTCGTCCACGGTGCCAATATGCCATTCGAGTGCGTCGCCCGCGACTTCGTACTGTGCATCAAAGCTGCCAACCTGCGGCTCACTTCCTGTAAATGGGATGGCTACTGTAACATCTTGCAGAGAGTCGTCGCCTGTAAGCTCATATTCCACAGTGATACTCCAATTACCTGCGGATCCTTCGCTGACCCAGCAAGTGAACGTGATAGGCAGGGTTGCTCCTGCTCCACCTGCTGGTGCTTGATATCGCCATCTCATTACACCAATAGATTGATTCGCAGGGAACCCACGGCCTGCTTCCCTCAGTTGCACCACTTTCGTACTGTTGAAGAGTGGTCGATCTACCTTTGGATGCGTGTTAAACTGAACTCCTTCTCTGTTGGGCGCTGTGAGACTGAGTTTGACTTGCGTGAGTGACGGATCAGTGATGCGCAGTTGCAGGTCACCCTTGACCTCCATTGACTCCACAGCTCCTTCGCGGCTAAGACGGGCTGTGATCGTCTCTGCAAAGATGACATGGATTGGTTCTTGACCGTCCAAAGCACTTGGAGCAGAAGTTGGTGCCGGTCGACTGAGAGCCAGGGCCTCTGCCAGTGGGTTGATGGGTGCAGGTGACACTTCTTCTTCCGGTCCAAGGTCGCCGCGGACCTGATCGTACATGTTTGTTGAGCGAGACTTCTTCCCAAGCTGCATACCCTTACCCAATGGAGCTGCTGATGTTTTACGGTTCTTTTCTGCTGCATAGCTGTCCATGTTCTCTGACACTACTGGTTGCGCTGGTGGAGTATATGTAGGGTAGTTTGGTGTCCGAGGCATATTCGCAGCTCGAGCAGCCCCAGCACGTTGTTGGTCTCTTCTTTGCATCTCCAATTGTTTCGCTTTGAGCTTACGTTGTTCGTTTGCCTCGAGTTGTTTGTTCTGTACTGATTAGCGAAGAGTAAGAGGCTCGGTTCAGAGGCTTTCTTCACGTACAGATTCAATAATCATCGCTACCCTCTCTTCGTGTGATTCCATTTCCAAGAATGTCTTGATTTGCGGCAAGGTTAAGTTTTCCCTGTAACCCAGGTTGACCAGCTCATCGAAAGCACTGAGAAGCTCAAAGGCATTACGCAAGATTTCTCGCTCGTCCAGACTCCGACAGATACTACTGACGACTTGCGCGAAGAGATGTAGGGAGTCGATGTCTTGTAGGATATTCGATTGTCGGTTTGTGATGAGGACCATATAGAGCTCGTCAAGTGGTTGATAGACGTAGCGTACATTGTCTTGCTCGACGGTCGTGTGTTGATTACCAGCACCCACGAGCTTTGGAAATGAGGCCAGCAACGCTTCTACGCGAGATCGTTGCATCTCCCTGAACTGTCGGGAAAGGACAGCTTTCCCACCGCGTGTACATATCGAGGCTACAAGGACAACCTGGAGAGTATATTAGCCATGTTCTTGACAGTTGCACCTCTGAGGACGCACCATTGTGAGATTCGCAGCTTCTGTGAAGTACAATGTTATAAAGACGAGAGCACTTTGGAGCGCAGAGAAACTCCAAGACAATATGTTCAATGGCTTCCAGAATACGTAGACAACAAATAGTGTTGACTTTAGCATTGGCCAGCTTGTTAGAGACACGGCTAGCCCCTGGCTCGGTCAAAACTCCGAAATTGACTAACCACCTCAAGTTTGATGTGTCACTTTCATCCTTTGTCAACATCAGCTTTCTGTCTCACATTGCTTTGTCAACAGCTCTGCCTCTTCGTGACGACCGTGACCTTGCTGTGATGTTTGCTAACCTATTACAGCGTACTAACCATAGCGAAGCTTGTCTAACACAAACCTTGGACCCAGTGTGCCCAGCCACACAGTAAATCAATCAAACTATCCACACAAACAAGCGGAATCACCATATATCGGTTCGATACAAGAAGACTTGCACAAGTGTCTCGAGAGCAGCTATCTGTCTCTCATACTGCCACTATATCTGCTCCCTTTCTGTAGTAGTGTGCCATCGTGACAGCGTGGCGCACAACGACGTCGTTCTCTGATATTATTCACCTAAGCGCATGGCGACTTTTCTGACACACTCTCATCACCCTTTTGCTTTCTCGCTCAACGACGATATAATGGAGCTTTCCTCTGGTGTTCCGGAAGTGGACAATCTGGATATCGACATCGACCTGGGCGATGGTATCAGTCATGTTGGCACCGACGACCTAATGCATGATGAGGATACGCAAGACCTCTTGGCTCCTGTCGATGACGATGAGATGGCAGATGACTATGAAGACCACGGCAACGATGAAGATGGCATGATGCAATACGATCTGCAAGAACCTCAAGATGAGAACCTCTACGACATCGGCCTTGATGCTGAAGGTGATACCGAGCTCGTCGAAGCAGTGATCGACTCATATGATCATCCGTCAGTGGTTGAAGAGCCTGATATCGATCTTGACGCCTACGATGGTACGAACGAAGATACAGAGTTGGGACATGAATACGGCGAAAGTGCCGTAGCACAGATCGATGATCTTGATGTCGATCAGGCCGAAAGTCTAGCAAGCGCTCATACAGTGGATGTGGTCGATGCAGGACACATCCAGATTTCCGACGCGAGTATACAGACGTACGAAACAGAACAACCTGTCAAGACTGAACAAACCGAACAGGTTGAGATCCAAGACGTAGCCCGGACCGACTCCCAGCACACGTCCGAGACCAAGGAAGACCACCTGGAGCTTGAGCCCCAACCCACGAAGAATGCCACTGCCACTGATGATATCAACAAGATCACTGTAAATCCTGTAGTGGCTAACGATGAGTCGGCGTTACAGACTATAGACAATGACCCGCGCCATGCTGAAATCAACACATCACAACAACAGGACACCGATCAACACGTAAAGTCGCTTGTGGCTGCAAACGACACTAATACGTCGCAACCGCCAGTAATTGTCTGTTTCCGTGATAGCGAACTTTACCTCTTCTCAACGAACGACCAAGATCCTGGCACGTGCTTGCTAGAAGACGTTACTCTTCTTCACTCTAGCTTACAACAATTGCTGAAACAATGTAGAGCTGTGCTGAATGAACATATTGAGCCAGGCGATACACTGGAGATGGACATTGCGGAGCTGGGACTCATTCTGAATGAGGTGAGCTTACCTGTCACTGGTCACTCGATTATAGATACTAATGCCGTACAGGATTCCAGCGGCGCAAATGTCTTTACCCTCGCCGACATCGTAGATATCTTTGTGCAACTATCTCAGAATGACGGTGCTGACATGTCTACGCCACTATACATCACCTTGTCCACAAAACCTTCCTTCAATGCACGTATGGAAGAGCTTAGTGCTGCCGTAGCACAGGGTAAAGGCTTATCACAGCTTAATCCGGAGGCACAAGTATTTGAAGAGTATGACAACGAGGAGCCCGAAGCTGTAGTAGACGAACAGCCGATACCTGATCTACCCCATGCCGAGGAGAAACAGCAACAGCATGACGTGGTGGTGGAAGTGCCCATACATGCAGGCGACGAGATCACAGAAGAGTCAGAGATACTTGGACCAGAGGTTACTGATCAGCAGACTGAACAGGAATCTGAACAGCAGACTAAGCAGCATCCTGAGATTGATGACACTGCAACACACATCGAGGTCCCCGATACTTTGGAGGAAGCGGAAACGACCTCGATGCCGGCTTTGCCTGAGCTATCTGAAGAGCAGCCACAGCAGGAAGATCTTCTGGATTTTGAGGATGAATATGATGAGACGCAAGAACAACAGCGATCATCCGAGGAAGATCCGGCATTAGCGCATCATCCAGAATCGCATCTGCCAGCAACAGCTTCCATTAACCCTGAAGATGAAGTCAATGCAGAGATCGAAATCGAAATATCAGCTATTGAAGACCATGATTTATCCCAGGCGGATGGACACACAGACGACATCGATACACCAAAAGTCGACACTGAGGAGCTGGAAACACAACCTGCTAACAGCGACGAAGACTATGACGACCTTGATGAGGACAACGAACAAGATATACCCGGTGACGATCTGACTGCCAATAAGCCTGATATAGTCGAAGCGGCTGTACTCGATGATCCGACAATCGGGCATGCCGAAGCAACGCCAGAACACAAAACGATCGAATCGACACAACAACCAGCCAGCACTCGCAAGAGATCGAGGACGGAGTTGGAAGAACCCGAAGCGGCGCCCTCCAAGAAGCAACAGGTGTAAAGTTGAACCTTGCCAATCAGCAGACTCAACACACGCATTCGCATATGATAAGACCATGCCAAGTCTTGGTGAAATAATCTCTCGATACTGGAAAGGCTGCATGCCTCTATGTAGGTCTTTTACTCATCGTGGCAATTCTGCCATCCTCCCGGCAGCGGAGCAAATGGATAAGAATATTATGGAGTAGACAAGGATAATCGGCAGCAAGACCGCTCGATTGACAGCAAGGTAAGTTGGCTGGAATTCTCATTGTCTGTGTCTCTCTTCTCTCTTTTCTACCTCTTCTGCATCTTCGCCAATTTCAATCTTTTCCTTGTTGTGTCTTCTATTGGGGGTTGGACCGTCTTTCTGGTTTGTTAGACTCTGGTGATGGTAGGAGGAGTATCAGTCTGAGCAGGAATATTCATAATGTACTCTAGATCATGATCTCACACGGGAGTTGGCTGGAAGGAAGGTGTGGCTTGACAACGCACTGGATGATAGGTTTGAGCACTAGCACGGACAAGATCAGGGCCGCTTAGAGCTAGCAGATAGTATAATGAGGGAGGCTTTATCCCAAACATGTTGTACTGATTGCGTGCCGTGAGTTGGTTTCGAATTCGTCGTTTCGCACCCCTTTACAATACTAAATTAGACTTTGACATGACAGGGGCTAGCTTCGTACCTCACTCGTTTGAGTCCAAATATTGGACTATGCGCATCCTGCCAACGACAGCGTACTGTACTAGATATTGCTACTGAGGCTGCCGCTGCCCGAAAGATTGAATCTCACCTTCCGCGCTCAGACCACCCCGATATTACACCTCACAATACCAATTGCGCCAATTGCACTCGAATTGCTGGTCCATTCGTTGTGCCCCGACTGCGCTGCGTGTACGTCAACTTAGACAATCACCACGTTCGCTCTGGTTCTATACCGTAATTACATTGCCGCCCCCGAAAGATCTTGAGAGAGCGGAAAGATTCGTCAGTGGAATACAAGAAGAGAAAGGCATCAACGCTTGGACAATCCACGATGGTGGAGGATAAGTACGTCAAGAGCATCTGTCTGGCGGCTGTGGAGACGTGCAGAGAAAGAGTACTGATTGACATTCAATAGGTATATTGGATTGGGGTTGGCAGTATCCTCCTCGCTTGCCATTGGTATGTAACATCATCATTCTTGATCGGGTCGTGTGCAGGACTGATTGTACATTCTGCGCAGGAACAAGTTTTGTCATTACGAAAAAGGTACATGACCTCAGGGAAAAGACACCTAGCACAAGCAATGGGTTGCGTGGGGAGTCGAAGATGGCTGATTCTAGATTATAGGGTTTGAACGACGCAGCGGCGAAGCAAGGATTCGAAGGTGAAGGTTTTGAGTACCTGAAGAATCCTACTTGGTGGATCGGTATTGGGTCGCGTAAGAGCTCCGTGGTCCAATGTTGAGCCATTAGAACCACGCCTCTAATATGTCGCAGTTATCCTCGGAGAGTGTGCAAACTTTGCCGCATACGCTTTCGCGCCAGCGATTCTAGTGACTCCATTAGGAGCGTTGAGTGTCCTTATCGGGTAGGCAGTTTGAATACATTCTCTCTTTTTCATTTTGTTGACATTTTCCAGCTCGGTACTTGGTTCATACTTCTTGAAAGAGACGCTAGGCACGTTAGGCAAGCTTGGTTGCGCAACTTGCTTGATAGGCTCCGTGGTAATCGTGTTACATGCGCCACCGGATCCTGACATCCAGACTGTCGATGAGATTTTACAGCATGCCATTCAACCAGGTAAGGCTTATTTACCTTGATTTGACCTGCATATCTAACACTGCTCATTGTTAGGTTTCCTGTTGTACTGTACTTTAGTGGCGGTCTTCGCCAGCGTCATGATCTATCGAGTCGCACCAGTACACGGAAGGAAGAATCCCCTTGTCTACATCTCAATCTGCTCAACAGTAGGATCAGTCTCCGTCATGTCCATTAAGGCTTTCGGTATTGCCCTGAAGTTGACATTAGGAGGCAACAACCAGTTCACACATCCATCGACTTATGTTTTTATCATTGTCGTGGTAGTTTGTATATTGACGCAGATGAACTATTTCAACAAAGCGTTGAGCCAATTTTCAACGAATATGTATGTTAATTCCTAGAATCTTTCTACGGTTCAAGACTGTAGTTGGCTAATATCTCACAGAGTCAACCCTCTCTACTATGTCACCTTTACAACCTTTACCTTATGCGCATCCTTTATTCTGTTTCAAGGCTTCAATACCACCGATGCGGTAAACACCATTTCACTACTATGTGGTTTCCTTATTATCTTCACTGGCGTCTACCTACTCAATCTTTCTCGCGATGACCCGGATGGTCACCACCTCATCGCACAAAAGGAGGATGGTAGAAGGAAATCAATCTACGATGACGACGCAGTACCCACAGATCCTCTCAGTGCCTTCAACTCGAGAAGGAGCATGCAGCTACGGCATAGTGGTGAGCATGCGAGGAGAAGCAATGGTAGCATCAGTCAAGGGGAAAGAGGGATACTCTTCCACAACTACGATATTGAGGATGGAAGGAGGTCGAGTGGAGTGTATGGGCTGGATGACTTGGCGAGTGATGATGAGAATAGTGGTGAGGAACTTGCGGGGATGTCTGCGCCTGGCGGCAGGATAAGAAGTGGAAGCCATAAGCGATAGCAAGCATCATGTCACAGCATAGCCAGTTAATTTACCACTTTCCAATGCTGAAACACACCCTGATTACTATTCACGGCTTACGTAGATGGACGACGTCCGATACTCAGCTGAAACACTGCCAACATTTTCCAGCTCTCTTGCCTTTTCTAAACGTATTCAGGCTCTGCTCTGCCATATCAAGGATCGCACTGCCCACCAATCTGCGTACTCTTCGAAAATCGAGATGCCAGTACAAGATCTCCTCAAGGGCGGGTGGTGAGCATACAGCAGCATGACTTCCTCCAAGAACATGATGCTGATTATCTCTCAAGGCATCCCGGCAAAGACAAGAGTAGCAGCAGTAGCTCTAGCGGCGGAAGTAGATGGATACCCTCAACCCCCGACTTCAAAGGCAAAGACAAGATCGTACCGCTCTCCAACTCATCATCTCCTCCCATAATACACGGCACTAAACAATCAATAGAATGGCTACCTTGGTCGCGGCGAGCGAAGCGACCCAAAAGGGACAGAACGAGGCCTGAATCACACTTCAACGCCACTTCACGCTCTTAAAGATCCGGCTTCTTTCGCTCCACCACCCAAACACGTCGCATACTATGGTCCTCAGCCTGGCCAACAAGCCCTCCCAGCACCAGCTGCTCAGCAAGCAATTGAATATGCGCCGCAAGCCGGATATCAGCAAGAATACCAGCAAGAGCAATATCAACAGCAGCAATACCAGCAACCACAGCAACAGTACCAACATGTTCCCCAAGCACTAGCCCGTCCCACACCATCCCTCCCCTCGCGCCAACAACAACAACAAGAAGAAGAAGAACCCGCCCCCAAACTCCCCCTCGGCGCCGAGCGAAAAGACAAACCCAAACCACCCTCCTACGGAAACGGCATCCCCACCCCCCTCCCTCCACGCAACCCCGCCGGCATCCAAATAAAGCCGTGGCAACCAGGCCAGAAGCGCGAGAAACCGACTGATTTCCATCCGAAACCAGTCGAGAAAACAATGACCGCTACGGAACGGTATATGCAACGGACACGGAATTACAATAAAGGTGGCGAGGGCGCTAGCTGGGGTGCTCCATCGCCAGCAGCACAGCAGCAACAGCAGGGGGAGGTGCAATATCAGAGTGCAGAGGAAGTGATGGAGGAGGCGAGAGATGAGGCATATCACATGGATACGACAGGTCTATCGACGACCAACTTTGCTCCACCACCAAGACTCTCTGCTGCCCCAAACACAAATCCAAATCCCTCCTCTACACGCGCAAATCCCGCACCACCACCTCGCGTAACAGGCGGCTACACCAAACCAGCCCCGTCATCATTCGCGCCCCCTCCTTCGGGGATAGCAGCGACAAGTAGAGCAACGCGCCCAGTACCCACACCACCGCCCCGTCTCCCAGCACGCCAAAACTCGAATCCGAATGAATACACACCCGCACCTCCGCCAAGCTATACGGCTGTGGTTGAAGAGCCTGAAGTGGCGCAACCACGAGGTATGGCGGGGGGTTCTGCAGCGGCGCAGGTGAATGAGCTACAGGCGAGATTTGCTAGGATGAACCCGGGTGCAGGTGAAGCAGTGGGTGATGGGGCGGGCCAAGCGGCGATGAAGAAGAAACCGCCGCCTCCGCCTGTGAAGAAGGCGGGGTTGGCTGCTGCTGCTGGTGGACAAGGTGGAAGTGGAGGACCGCCACCACCTGTGCCGTTGGGGAGTAGACCTAAGTTTTAGATGTTGT
>Ga0160429_1000456_pt1 | contig 37707 bp, 37 predicted proteins | sample SolpanmetagenomR_FD_108199 | JGI IMG/M metagenome (GOLD analysis project Ga0160429, IMG submission 108199) | Solar panel surface microbial communities from Lawrence Berkeley National Laboratory, California, USA - R | ecosystem: Engineered > Built environment > Solar panel > Unclassified ... | reverse complement strand
GCCGCGCTTCAGTACGGCTGGTCGCGCAACGTCCTCGAGCACCACCTGGCCACCGAGCTGCACCGCCGCGAAGGTGAAGCAGCCTCCAACTTCGTCACCCAGCTACCCGCCCTCGACTCCGACCTCGCCCAGCAGCTGACCCGCGACCCCTACGTTTTCGAGCACTTGGCCCTCACCAAGCCCCGAGCCGAACGTGAGCTCGAGCAGTCCCTGATGGACCGCCTGCAGGAGACCCTGACCGAGTTCGGACACGGCATGGCCTTCGTCGGCCGCCAAGTCCGCTTCGACGTCGATGATACCGAGATGATCATCGACCTGCTGCTGTTCTCCGTCGAGCAGTGCCGCTACGTCGTGGTGGAGCTCAAGGTCGGCGCCTTCGCGCCCGCCTACACCGGCCAGCTCGGCGCCTACGTCGCCCTGGTCGATGACCGACTACGGCGCCCGGAACGTCACGCCCCCACCGTGGGAATCCTGCTGTGCACCGAAGCATCCCGGGAGCAGGTGGTGCGCTACGCCCTGGCCAGCACCGCGGCTCCCGTCGCGGTCGCGGCTTACACCTACGACACCTTGCCCCCAGAAGAACGGGCAGCACTACCCGACGCCGCCACCCTCACAGCCGCCATCACTTCACCGGAAGCCGGTGACGACCACCGCGGATGACGTTCGACCCGCTGGGGCCAGCGGGTGCAGAACACGTTCTGCTGCAGACTCATCGATCTCGGCCGCGCTGGAAATAACCATACAGAATGGTGCTTCTCTATGTTAACAGCGCAACGATGCTTTCACCCAGAACTGGCGTGCTCTGCTTGTCCCGTCTCCTACAGATGTCCCAGTCTCAGTGAACCTGTCCCACGTCTCAGTCTTGTTGTCCCACGTCCCGGCTACTCGTCCCAGCGACTGCTAGCTGCGCTCTGCGCGTCCAGCACCGGCGGAGCCCTCTGGCGCTCGGACCGACAAGCGCCTGACCCATCGCCACCGGGCTGACGACTCACTGCTGGGCAGGAACCCTGGCGGCCGCGACGCCGGCCGCCAGCAGCACCGCCCCCAGTCATCGCCTCGCGGTGACCGTGCCTTTGATGGGTACGTGAGTCCGTCGTCGGACGAGAGCATGCGAGGTGACTTACTCCCCCGCCGGGGGGACGACGTACCGTCATGTCGAATTGCGGGTGATGAACCGGAGGCCGCGTTATGCAGCACCGGTACCCGAAAGCACTGACCTCTCAGAGGAAGATCCCCGCTGTTGCCGTGGACACTCGTCGGCGGGCGCTCACCTCGTCATCCTTGAACCGGTCGACAGCCCATGACAACGCTAGGACCAGCTCGTAGACCTCCCCGGCACTCACGGCACCCGTGCTGCCGGACTTCTTCGCCCGGGCGAGGAGATCCTCCGTTCGCGCCAGCAACGGGTCGCACGCCGACTGCACCTGTGAAGCGGGTTCTTCATGGGCACTGGCCAGGCATTGGGGCAGGTCGTGCCAGATGCGCAGCCGCCACGTCAGCCGCAGCATCCACTCCGCCAGCGCTTCGCGCGGCGTGCAAGTGCGCGACAACTCCTCCGCCTCGACCAGCGCCGCGGCGACGCTGTCCTGGATGACCGCGGCCAGTAGGTCCTCGCGGGTCGCGAAGTTGCGGTACAGGGTGGCGTTGCCGACGCCGGCGCGGGCGGCGATGCCGTCCAGGGAGGTGAGCACGCCGTCGGCCTCGAAGGCCTCCCGTGCGGCCCGCAGGATGGCCTCCCGGTTGCGCCGGGCGTCGGCGCGCAGCGGTCTCGCCGCTGCGACCCGGTCCGCGCCGCCCGTCCGGCCGGACCCCTGCTCGACTTCGTCCGGCACTGTGGCCCGCCCTCCGCCTTGACTAAGTGAGGACTGTCCCCACATGCTTCGCAGCGGGGACAGTCCCCACTTGACGGAGGAGTCTAGATGAACCACCCCCTCGGCGGCCGCACCGTGCTCGTGACCGGCGCCAACGGCGGGCTTGGTGAGCAGTTCGTCCACCAGGCCCTGCAGCGGGGCGCGGTCAAGGTCTACGCCGCGGCACGCACCCCGAGGCCCTGGGACGACGCCCGCGTCGCGTCGCTGGAGCTCGACCTCACCGACCCCGACCACGCCGCCCGCGCCGCGGCGGCCGCCCCCGACGTCGACCTGCTCGTGAACAACGCCGGCATCGCCCCCGCCGGTGACTCCATCGCCGGCCCCGAGGAACAGCTCCGCCAGATCTTCGAGACGAACTTCTTCGGCACCCTGCGCGTGGCCAACGCCTTCGCACCGGTGCTCGCGGCCTCCGGCGGCGGGTCCCTGCTCAACGTCCTGTCCGCGGCAGCCTGGATCAACGTGCCCACCGGGTACGCGGCCTCCAAGGCGGCGATGTGGTCGGCGACCAACGCCCTGCGGGTGCAGTTGCGGGGGCAGGGCACCCAGGTCGTCGGTCTGCTCGTCGGGATGGTCGACACCCCCATGGCCGCGCGCTGGGACGTGCCCAAGGTCAGCCCCGCCAGCGTCGTGGCCCAGGCCTACGACGCCGTCGCCGACGGCTCGATCGAGGTTCTGGCCGACGACACGACGCGCCACCTGAAGTCGCGGCTGCACACCCCGGCCGAGGAGCTCTACCCCTGGCTCGACGAGCAGCTGGCCTCCTTCGTGCCCTGATCACCGGCTCGCAGGACGGGTGACCTCCGGTCAGCGAACCAGATCACCAGTCCTTGCAGACTTCGCGGTCATGCTGCGATCCGCGCGGTCGTGGCCGCCCTGCTCTTCTCCCCCGGCAGGTCCTAGCGATCTTCGACTAGGACAGGTTGGCTGAGACGAGTAGGCCGCCGGCCGTCTTATACGACCCGTCTCACCGCTGGTCACTTACCCGGGGCTGGGACAGGTCAGGTGAGAACGGACACTGCTGCTGCGGCGACGACGACAACGCGACAAGTCGACGGCCTGCACAGAGGCATGACGCGAGGCTCGCCGAAGTCACTGTTTGTAACCCCCGCTACATCCGCCGTGACGGGGTCTTCGACAACAACGTGCCAGCAGCTCGGGGCTGCGACGCGCCGACACTCCCAGGGCCGCGCCCCCGCGCCACCGAGTACGGCTCGGCGCGTCAGAGCGAGGTCATGCACCCCGACCCGTACGATCCGCCCGGTGACCAGCACGCTCGTCGACGACGGCCGGCCCACCAGCACCAAGCAGGATGCGGTCCGGCTCCTGCTGCTCATCCACACCGCTTCGGGACACGTGCCGACGCCCCGACCCGCCGAAGCGCCTGCCGACGCCGTCGCGGTGCTGCACACCCAGGTACTGCTGCAGAAGCTCGACTTCTGGCTGCGCAACCCGGACTACCTCGCCAACGAGCTCCTGACCAGGTACGAGACCGACGGTGACGCGGGCGACCTCGACCTGGCCGAGCACATCCTGCTCAGTGATGAGCCCGAGGTGCGTCGCTACCCGATGCTGCGCTACCTCTTTGGGGCCTACGAGCCGCTGGACACCGCCCTGGCAATGCTCGCCGCACCCCGCTTGGTCATCAAGCGGCGAACGCGCCAGGGCTCGCGCCCGCCGCTGGACTACTACCTCACCGAGCAGGGCCGTCACATCGCCCAGACCATCGTCGCCGACGTACCCGAGCTCGCCTACTACGTCGAGCGGTCGGCCCTGGTCGCCGACCTCGCCGCAGGCCGACGCGGCAGCGCCCTGCGTGACGTGCAGTACCTGCAGGAGGAGTACGCCGAGACTGCACTGGGCGAGCGAATCGGCGGCATCGCCGCCCGCGCACGAGACCGCCTCGCCCGGTTGCGACCCGCTGACCAGGACGGTGTGGTGGGTCAGCCGTGACGCACCTGGCTGAGCTTGTCGATGCCGTTTACCGCAAGACCGGCCTGCTCGCAGCCGACGTCGAGAGCGTCCTGCTGCTGCACGGTGTCCCCGAACACCCGGCGGCATCGCCCACCGGCCGTCACCTGCAGCTGCACCGGCTTCGGGTACGCGGCATGAAGGACCTCCCCACCGGGCCGGTGCCCATCGACCGCACCTTCGACCTTGAGACGGGGGTGACCGTCATCGCGGGGCCGAACCACTGCGGGAAGACCTCTCTCCTCGAGCTCATCACGCTGATGCTGCGCGGAAGCACCCGCAACCTCCAGCCCGATGTCGCGGGGTGGCTGCGCTCCGTCAGCCTCGACGTCCAGGTGAACGAACGCACCCTCGGCCTGCGGCTGGCCCTCACCGACGGGAAGGCGGTCGCCGGCACGATCCTGGAGGGCGACGTGTCCGCTCTGGCCGGCGCCGATGACGACCCCAACGGCTGCGTCGTCGTGGAGCGCACCAGCGACGAAGGCGGTTGGCACCAGGCACTCGAGACCCAGATGCTGCACCGGCTCTCACTGGAGCCACTGCCCTCGTACAAGAAGATCGCCGGGCGTGAGATCGGCGTCGTGTCCTCCCATGGCTGGGCCGCCTACTTCGCGGCGCTCTACCCCCCAGCGGGGGCTTCCACTATCCTCCTCGGCCCAGACAACAACGCCGCCGGCGTGGCACCACGACTGCTCGACGTCTTCCTGGACCTGCCGGGCGCTGCGCTTCGCGCCCGCCTGGCTGCCGCGCTCCGCCTGCTCAAGGCCCAGGACGACGTCCGCCGCACCCACGCGGGAGCCACCGCGAAAGCCCTGACCGACACGACAGCTGCGGCACGCACTGACCTCGAGACGGCGCGAGCTGCACTACGCGCCGTGGAACCCGGGGCGGATCTCGACGCTGGCGCAGCACGTGTCGCTCTGATCGCCGCTCAGGCCGCACACGACTCAGCGCTGACCCGGGCGACGGAAGCCTCAACCGAGCTCGCCTCTGCCCATGCCCTGCGGATCGCCGACCGCAGAGCCCTGCAGTCCCTCATCGAGGACACCGCCGCCGGCGCGTTGTTCCACGGGCTGAACCCGCAAGCGTGCCCGCGGTGTGAGAGCAGCATCGACGAGGACCGCCGCCGGCAAGAGTCCGACGCGCACACCTGCTCGGTTTGCGCCAGACCCGTCCCCCAGTCCAACGACCCGGAGGCAGCAGCCGAACGACGCCAGGACGCCGAAGAGGCGGTCGCGGCCAGTGAGCGCGCGGAGCACCTGATGGGGCAAGCCGTCGAGGCGGCTGAGGCACGAACTGTTACGGCAGCCACCGACGTCGAGAAAGCGCAAGCTGCCTTCGACCGGGCTACTGCAGCACAGGACGACAGCGGGCTTGAGCAGGCCCGTCGCGCCGTCGCGGTCGCCGAGGGCGCCCTGGCTGCGTTGGAGTCCGTCCAGATCACCGACACTGAACAAGACGTCGCAGTGATCGTCCTGGACGCGGCCCACGAGGTTCTGACGACCACGGTGGCGGGGGCAGCCGAGGACCTCTTGGACGAGCTCAACACCGACATCGCCGACCTCGGGCGCTCCTTCGGCATCGCGCGACTGGAGACCGTGAACCTCAAGCGCAACCTGCAGATGCCCGTCACCAAGGGGGGCGGCTACACCGGCCCGTTCGGTCAGCAGAGCGCCGGGGAGCGGCTGCGACTGCGGTACGCACTACTCATCGCGTTGCTGCGCATCGGACGGCGGCGCTCCATCGCGAGCCACCCCGGGCTACTGCTGCTCGACAGCATTCGAGCCGAGGAAGTTCAAGACGACGACGCCACCCAGCTGCTCGCTGCTCTCGTCGAGGTCTGCCGAGACGAACCCGGCCTGCAGATCCTCGTCACGACCCAGGACACCTCCCTCGCGGGGCTCGTGTCGGAGCCACCAGCGACCATCAGCCCCCTTCCCGGCCAAGACGCCTTCTTCTGACCCACTGGCTCCGAACCACGACGACGAGGAAGGATCTGCGTGAGCGACCCAGTGCAGCGGCTGCACGACCTGCTCGACGACGCGCAGACCCGAGGTCTTGAGGCGTCGGTGTCGCTAGCCGACCTCGGCGGCCTCGACGAGGTCGTCGATCACGCTGGTGACCTCGCCGTGCACCCCCTCGCCCCGGTCGCGGCGAGGGTCCTGATCAAAGCCGGGGCGATCGCCGACGAGGCGCTGACCAGGTTCGCCCGTGCAGTGCCCGCACAGTCCAGCCTGCTCGCTCTGCACGACACGTGCGACGCCTTGCTCGCTGACGCCCGCACCGTCGAGGTGGCCGGCGCGGTCCTGCACGACGCGCTCGTGCCCTCGTTGGAAGACCGCACGCACCAGCCGTTGCTGGCCGCGACCCGGCTGGAGGCAGCGCTGCGCCTGGTCCTGCTCGGCGCCAGGCCCGCCTGGAAGGTTCTGGCCGCACTCACCGAAGACGTCACGGCGATGCCTGAAGAGCACCGAGACCGCCTCCCCCGCCTCCTCGGTGTCTTCCTCGACACCCCCGCCGCAGACCCCGGACGCGCCGACCTGCTCACTCAGCTCACGCAGCTGGCCGACCTCGACGCCGATGACGCCTTGGCCGAGCTCGGTGCGCAGTCCCTGCGCGAGGCCTTGACCCAGGAGGAGCCCGAGCTGGTCCGCGACGGGGTCCTTGGTGCTGCGGCCATGTTCGACCGAGCCGTCGAGCGCGACGAGGCCCGTGAGGACTGCACGGCTCTGGCGGCCTGCGCGCGAGCCGTGGTCGCCTTCGCCGACCGTGACGCTCACACACTGCACGCTTCGGCGTCGCTGGCCCGGGCAGCTTCGGCCACGCTCGCCCTCAACCTGCGGGGATGCATCTGCGTGAGTGGACCGCGCCGCGGCGAAGTGCGCAGAGCGGGTGGCTGTCGCTGGCCGCAGCGCTCGATGCGGCGGCGGTCGAGCTGGAGCACGAGGCGTTCTTGGACACCAGCGAGGCCGTTGTCGCACTGGCCGAGGCCTACGGCGACCTGCGCACCGTCTCCCCCGCAGGTCATGCGGCAGCCCGACTGGCTCGCCCCCGCATCGAGAACGATGTCGCACGACGCTCTGCGATGATCGCCCAGCTCGAACGAGCCGTTGCCGCCGATCACCGCAGATCCCGCCCGGTCCTGCCCTCTGGAGCGACCGCACTGCTGGCCGCCGTCCGCGGTCACACCACCCACTCTGACCCTGACGGCGACGACCCTGCGGAGGCCGACCCGGCCCTCACCTCCGTCTCTGCGGGGCCGTTGGCCGAGATCCTGACGGCGCCGCGAGCCCAGGCGCTACTCGAACAACACCCTCAAGACAGGCCGGGCATGGAAGCCCTCGCAGCGATGCTGCTCGCCTCGGACACCCTTGGCCTCCTGCCCGACCACGATCCCGTGCTGACCATCCTCGAGGAGCGACTGATCGCCGACCTCGAGCAGAACGACTACTTCGTGGGCCCTGCGCAGCAGGACTTCTGGCAGCTGACCAAGCTCACCATCCGCTTCGTCAAGGACACCCTCGATCGCGCCGCACCCTACCTGCGGCCCTACGGCGTCAGAGCTGATGCACCGCGCGAGAAAGCACTACAGGACCACTACGCCACCTGGATCGGGCTCAATCTAACCCGGGTCCACACGGAAGTCCGTGACCTCGGAAGCGGACGTGCCGACGTCCTGGTCACCATGCGTCATGGCAGCGAGTTCGCCATCGAGATCAAGCGGGATTTCATCAACGCCACTCCGGCTGTCCTCGAGGCCAACTACCTTGGCCAAGCACTGGAGTACCAAGGGACACGCCTCCCTCTCGGCGGCCTTCTCGTGCTCGACCTCACCCAGCACGGTGCAGTGACCCCGCACCTATCGGACCTGCTGTGGGTCGCGCACCACAGCCCGGCCAACGGGACGGTCATGCGCACCGCCTTGTGCGGCGTCGTCGTCGGCAACCGACCCTCCCCATCACAGGTGCGCGTCTGAGGCCCGAGAACGCAACAGGGTGGGCGGTCAGAAGGTTGGCGTCACCACCGCTCGACAAGGCGCCGCTGGTGACGTTCACCTTCCCGTGAACCACCGTCACCGTGGTGCTACTTGTCCAACCGCCACTGATTTCGCGCTGGGTAACTGGGCGCCATCATGGCGTTGGCCACCTCAGGAGGTCACTGCTGTGCGCCTTCGACGTGCTGCTTGAGCGCCTGGCCCATCAAGGTCATGCTCGCCGTGATCCGCTCATGCAGGCCGCGGCGCCGGAGGGGAACCAGGACACCCCAGAAGCTCTCTTGATCAACCAACCGCGTGCTGCCGTCACCGTGCGCACGCAGCCGGAAGACGTGCTCACCGCGGTACAGCAACGGGGATCGCTCGACGAAGCGCCAGCCCATCGTGTGCTCGACACCGGCCCGGCTGATGGTGACGTCGATCGGGGTCATCCCCGAGGACAGCGCCACATGGATGGTGATCTCATCGCCTGGGTGCAGCTGTGTGGTTCCCAGCCGAACGCCTGTACTCAGATTTGGTTCTGCCGAGGTCTCCCTGGAGCCCGGATAGGACCGTCGAAGGTCGACGTGTCGGATCAGGGGGTTCCAGGAGTCGAACGTCGACAGGGAAGCCAACGACGCCCAGACCTCTTCGGGGGGCGCTGCGATGTCCGTGGTCACGCTCACTTGGATCATGGTTTCGGCGTGCCTCTCAACTTGGTCTCGTCTGTGCCCAACTTCCATGACGGGCCACGTCCGTCAAGCGTGATGACGGCTCGGTCGCGCGTGGGCCGCGCTCCGTTCCGCGGCGACCGCTGACGCGCTTGATACCTCCGCGGTGAGCCCGGGAGGGCAGTCGGCACTCCTGCGGGAAGAGGTGTCCCCTGCTCACCGAGCGTTCATGGGCATCGGCGCGTGAGACCGCCGTCGACGAGGAGGGTGTGGCCGGTGGTTGAGCTCGCGGACTCAGAGCACAGCCAGAGGACGGCCGAGGCGATTCCCTCGGCCATTCCTCGACGTCCGAGGGACTCCTGCAGGGTGGCGGCCTGACCTTCCTCCTGGCCAGGCTCGATGGATCGAGTCACCCCTGATCTGTCGATGACGCCGTGGGCGACGGCGTTGACGCGCACCCCTTGGTGGGCGTGGTCGAGCGCCACCGCGTGGGTCAGGCCTCGGAGGGCGTGCTTGGCCGCGGTGTGGGCGGCCTGCCCGCGGATGTCGATGACGCTGGCACATGAGCTGGTGTTGACGATGGCGCCACCACCGGAGGTGAGCATGAGCGGCACCTCGTGGCGCAGGAGCAGGAACACGCTGCGCAGCTCGGTGCCCACCACGCGGTCCCACTCCTGGACGTCCAGCTCCCCCGCGGGCGCCGGTGCCTGCTCGGACCCGGCGTTGTTCAGGGCCACGTCCAGGCCGCCGAACTCCGCGACGGTCCGCTCCAGGCAGGAGAGCACGGCGGACTCTCGGGTGAGGTCCGCGCGCAGCTGAAGGACGGCGGCGGCCCCGGCCTCGCGGGTCAGTCGTGCCGTGGTGGCGTTGCCTTCGGCATCCACATCGACGAGGGCAACCCTGGCGCCGGCCCGGGCGAAAGCGACGGCGGTGGCCCGGCCGATGTCACTGCCGGCCCTGGTAATGAAGACCGACCGACCTGCGAGATCCGGGTACGGGTTCGGCGTGTGGGCGACGGCGGACGTCATGGTGATCGCTGACCTCTTCCACGGTGCGGGTGCTCACCCGCCTGGCCCGGTAGGCCGGCGGACGCGACCGCCCAGTGGCGGTCGCGTCCTGCGCGGATCAGGGGCGGATGAGGACCTTCAGCGCCTTGCGCTGGTCCATCAGCCGGTACGCCTCGGCGATGTCGGCCAGTGGCAGCTCGCGGTCGAAGACGCGGCCGGGGTCGATGGTCCCGTCGAGGACCTGCGGAAGCACCGCCTCGAGGTAGGCGCGCACCGTCGCCGGTCCACCGGTGAGGGTGGCGTTCTTGCCGAACAGGGACGCGAACCCGACGGGAGCGTCCTCGTACTGCGGGACGCCGACCCGGGAGACCACTCCGCCCGGGCGCACGACCGCCACCGCCTGCTCGTAGGCGGGCATGTGCCCCACGGCTTCGAGGACCACGTGGGACCCTTCACCGCCGGTGATCTCCATGACCCGCGCGATGCCCTCCTCGCCCCGCTCGGCGACCACGTGAGTGGCCCCGAACTCCTTGCCGAGGTCGGTGCGGTCGGTGTGGCGGCCCATCAGGATGATCGTCTCGGCGCCCATCTGGTGCGCGGCCAGGACCGCGGACAACCCCACGGCGCCGTCACCGATGACCGTCACCGTCATGCCCGGCCCCACGTTCCCCGCCGAGGCAGCGTGGTAGCCGGTGAGGTAGACGTCGGAGAGGGTCAGCAGCGAGGGCATGAGCGACTCGTCGGTGCCTTCGGGCACCTTCACCGCGGTGCCGTCGGCGTAGGGGACGAGCAGCTTCTCGGCCTGGGTCGCCGAGGGCGCCCCGTCGAAGAAGCCGCCGTGGACGCAGGACGTGGTGATGCCGTCCTGGCAGAACGCGCAGGTCCCGTCGGACCACGCGAAGGGGACGATGACGGTGTCCCCGACAGCCAGGGTGGTGACGTCGGCACCGACCGCCTCGACGACGCCGATGGCCTCGTGGCCCATCCGCCGCCCCTCGGTCGTGCTCTCAAGGTCGTGGTAGGGGTGCAGGTCGGATCCGCAGACACAGGCGTACGTCACGCGCACGAGGGCGTCGGTGGGCTGGCCGATCACCGGGTCGGCGACCTCCTCGACGCGGACGTCTCCGGAGCCGTACATGAGGGTCGCTCGCATGGTTCTTCCTTTCACCGCGGATGGTCGTGCTCGTCTCGGCCGGGTAGGCAGCGCAGGGGGCGGGGCCGGTCCGCACCGCACCCACCCGCGCGTCCTCGAGGGTTCACACCCGAGGAGGCCAGCCGGTTCGGGTGCAAGTATCCGCGCGAGCAGAGGTCCTTACCAATCGACCGGGGTGCCCTGACAGGACACCCCAGGACTGCCGCGACAGGTGGCTCCTGAGCCCGCTCCGCGCGTAACTTCGCCGGGGATCTTTCACAATTCTTGATGGGAGCGTTGAGATGCCGATGCCGATGCCGACGTACGACTTTACCGGCCAGGTCGCCCTGGTCACGGGTGCGGCGATGGGTGTGGGTCTGGCTACGGCCCGCGCGTTCGCTGAGGCCGGGGCCTCCGTCGTGGTCTCTGACTTCGATGCTGACGCGCTCGACACAGCGGTCACTTCGCTGCGAGAAGCCGGCCACGAGGTGCTCCCGGTGGTCTGCGACGTCAGCGACGAGGACTCGGTCGCAGCGATGGTGGCCTCCGCCGTCGGGCGGTACGGGCGGCTGGACGTGGCCTACAACAACGCCGGTGTGCAGGTCCCCCGGACCGACCCGGCTGATGAGGAAGGCGCTGACTTCGACAAGGTCACCGCGGTGAACCTCAAGGGAATCTGGGCGTGCCAGAAGTACGAACTGGAGCAGATGCGCGCCCAGGGCTCGGGGGCCATCGTGAACTGCTCCTCCATCGGAGGGCTGATCGGCAACCCCGGTCTCGCGTCGTATCACGCGACGAAGCACGGCGTCATCGGCCTGACCAAGAGCGCGGCCCTGGACTACGCGGGCCGCGGGGTGCGGGTCAACGCGGTGTGCCCTGGCACGATCGACACCCCCATGGTCTCGACCATGCTGGACAAGGGGGCCTTGGACATGGACGCCTTGATGGCGGTGACTCCCATGCAGCGCCTGGGACGCCCAGAAGAGATCGCGCAGGCTGTGCTGTGGTTGTGCAGTCCCGGAGCCGGGTACGTCACGGGGATCGCCATGCCTGTCGATGGCGGGTACGTGATCCCCTGACCGCCATGCGCACCATGCAGGCTCGGCGAATCCGAGCAGCACAGACCTGTGTCACGTTGCCGTGCGTCCCCTGTGATGCTGCGTCTGCCACCACTGCAGACAGCTGTCGAGGAACTTTCCGAACACACCTCCGAGGTCCAGCCCCGGATCGGCAATCCATTGCAGTTCCAGTCCGTCCATGACGGCGAACATCAGCCGCGCGAAGAAGTCCCGGGCATCGCTGTCCACAGCCACTAGCGCGCCGTCGCGCGCTCCCTGCTCGAATGCTTCGTCGAACTCGGCGATGGTGCGTCGGTAGCGGGTACGGACCCACTCTCGTGCCGGATGTTCGGGGTCGGACGCCTCCGCGCACAAGGTCAGCAGGAGTTCCACCAGGCCTGGATCTTGGTCGTGGTGTTCCATGGCGCGTCGCAAAGACTCCAGATAGGCCACCCCTTGGGGAGCCAGTGCAGGCGTGGACCGGTCACCGGTCACTTCATCCCAGTGATCCAAGACGGCGAAGAGCAGCTGCTCCTTGGACCCGAAGTAGCGCAGCAGCGCAGCCGCGCTGACCCCGACGTTGTCGGCGATCTCCCGCAGCGACGCGCCCGGGTAGCCGCGCCGACCAAAGACCACAGTGGCCTCGGCGACGATCTGCCGGCGCCGCTGGATGCCATTGCGGTAGGGACCTCGAACACCGGCACCGGGCACAGCGGGATCCTCGGCGGATGCGGGCGGCCCCACCGATGGCGCGGGTAGCGCAGGTGGCAGGCCAACCGGTGCTCCCACCGGACCCTGCCCGGTCCAACGTTGTACGCAGACGTCGATGAGCGCTTCGCACAGTGCGACGAGATCGAGGCTGGGTTCAGCGATCCACTGCAGCTCTAGCCCGTCCAGCGCTGCGACCAGCCAGTGCGCCTCCAGCTCACGTCGGGCCGGGGGGTAGACGGGGACGCCCGCGGAGCGCTGCAGGACCGCCAGGTTCTCCTCGGCCGAAGCGATGACCCGCGCGTAGCGCTTCCGGACCCAGGTGCTGGCGGGGTGGTCGGGGTCGGTGGCCTCAGTGCAGAAGGTCAGGAAGAGCTCGATGAGCCCTGGGTGCTGCACGTGGTAGCGCATGAGTGCGCCGAAGGACCTGAAGTAGTCCACCCCGGAGCCGAGCTGCTCCCGCTCGCTGAGCGAGTCGATCTCGGCGTCCCATCGGTCCAAAACCGCGGCGAGCAGCTCCTCCTTGCTGCCGAACAGGCCCAGGATGCCGGCCGGACTGGCACCGACCTCCCGGGCGATGTCACGCAGTGTCGCCCGCGCGTAGCCGTGCCGGGCGAACAGCGCCGAGGCCGCTTCGACGAGCTGGCGACGTCGTTCGATGCCGTTGCGGTAGGGACCGCGCGCACGCACCGGCTCGGCCGCTTGGCTCGTCGTCATTGCCCCTCCCCCGCTGCCCCCACTGACCTGCCTGCACCGACGCAGTCTCTCCTGCGCGCTCGGTGTCGCGACCGGGACCCCACCGTAATCGCAGGCGACAGGGGGCGATGTGGATCGGACCCTTGACGAAAGCCGAACGAGGCTTTACGTTACTGCCCAAACCTGAACGATGGGTCATGGTTCGTAGGTCGAGCCGCCCTCGTCTGCACTGCTCGTCTCAATGTTGAGAGGACCGCCCGTGACACCTCCCCCGCCCGCCGCACCCCCCGCACACCCCTTGATCGGGGTGGGCATCATCGGCTCCGGCCCGGTGACCCAAGCCATCCACCTACCCACGCTGGCCCGCCTGCGGGACACCTTCGCCGTGCGCCACGTCATGGACGTCGACCCCGCCGTGGCCGAGCAGGTCGCCGCCCGGGTCGGGGCCCGCGCCACCACCGACGTCGACGTTCTGCTCGCCGACCCCGAAGTCGACGTCATCGCGGTCTGCTCGCCACACTTCTTCCACGCCGAGCAGGTGGTGGCCGCGTGCCGTGCGGGCAAGAAGGCGGTGCTGTGTGAAAAGCCGTTCGCCACCGACTCCCAGCAGGCCCGGCAGATCGCCGAGACCGCCGGCCAGACGGGAGTGCCGGTACTGGTCGGTGCGATGCACGCCTACGACGCCGGGTGGCGCGCCGCCGTGGACTCCACCACGTTCGCCCCGCACACGATCCGCTCCTCCATCGTGCTGCCGCCGAACTCCCGGTTCGAGGACTTCGCCACCGAGGTCCTGCACCGACCCGAGTTCGCCGGACCGCCTGATGCCGCGACCGCCATCACTAACGGAATCCTCGGCCTGGCCGTGCACGACCTGCCCCTCATCCGCGAACTCCTCGACCGTCACGGGCCCGACACATGGCGCGACCTGCACGTGGTCTCGGCCGAACCCTTCGCCCCCTTCGGGTACCTGGTCGTGGCCTCCGCCGGCCCGGTCACGATCGAGCTGCACGCGCTCATGCACGGCGGCTGGGCGCCGCAGTGGCGACTGAGCGCGATCGGAGCCGATGAGCTCCTGGACGTCGAGTTCACCCCTTCCTACGTCCAGGCCGGCTCGGCGACCGCGAGCATCACGCGTGCGGGAACCACCACGACCCACGCGCCGGCGGACTACAACGGCTACGAGGGTGAGTGGCGCCACCTGGCCGACGTGGTCCGCGGGGCCTCGGCGCGCATCGGGCTCGAGGCGCTCATTCACGATCTCGAGTTCGTTCTCGACTTCGCCCACCAGTCCGCCGAGGTCGTCCGCACGGAGGTTCCCGCGTGAGCGCGCCACTGAACACTCCGCTCAGGGTGGCCGCCGCCGAGCCGGCCCGCACCGCCGGTGACGTCGACGCGGTCCTGGCCTCTCTGCCGGTGTCTCTGTCCTCAGCAGGTGACGAGACCGCGAACCTGGTCGCCATCGGCGGTGGTACGGGGTGGGGAAGTGCGCTCGAGCGAGCCCGCGCCGGCGGTGCGCGTGGCGCGGTCGTCCTCTCCCCCGGCCCCGAGACGACGCGCACCGACCTTCTCGTCGTCCTCGACCGGGAGTTCGCCGGCCGACCCGGCGTGAACACCGCACGCGCTGCGGTCGCAGAGACGGGGAAGGACGCGCTTCTGGAGGTCCGGAGCACCGTCGCGCCTGCGACGAAGTCGGTCGACGTCGTCCTGGAGCAGCTTGCCCTGGTGCGCGCGGTGTCCGGGTCCCCCGTCGCGAACGCTCGACTTGTGCAAGGATCGACCAACGGCTACGTCGTCCGCGGCCAATCCGCCGACGGCCGTGAAGTTCTACTCACCGCCGAGCGAACCACCGCCACCGCGCCGCAGGTCACCGTCCGCGTCATCGGTGCCACCTGCGCAGTTGCCATGACCATCCCCCAGTCGCTCACGGCTCGCCCGATGAACGTCGTGGTGACCGATTCCTCGGGGGCCCGGTTGCTGCCGACGCAGTGGGAAACCTCGCACCGCGCCGCCTGGCGGCGCCTGCGCGATGCGGTCACTGGCGGAAGCGTCCCGACCGAGCTGGATGACCACGTCGCCGACGTGAGCGTCCTGAAGAGCTGCCTGCCCGCGCTGCTGTCCTGACTCACCCCCCCCTGCCCCAAACGAACACCACCACCAGGAGACCTGCAATGTCGCACCCCCTGCACCAGAACCCGTCCACGCCCATCACGCCGAGAGGCACCACCACCCGTCGCGGATTCCTCAGCCTCAGTGCCGGCACCGCCTCCTTGGCTGCCCTGGCCGCCTGCGGTGGAACGGGGGGCGGCTCCGCTTCCGGCGGTGGGGGTGACACCATCGCCTTCTGGGACATGCCGTGGGGGGAGCCGGCCTACAACACCGCCGCAGAGAAGCTCACCACGACCTACAAGCCGACCGGGGAAAACCTCCCGGCGGAGTACCAGACTGTCCAGTGGAACAACTTCACTCAGACCTTCGCCTCCGCCATCGCCTCCAACACCGGCCCTGCCGTCTCCACCGGCGGCGGTTTCCAGGCCTACCAGTACGCCGAGCAAGGTGCCATCGCCTACGCCGATGACCTGCTCGAGACCTTCAAGACCGACGGCATCTACGACGACTTCCTCCCCGGCACGATCGAGCCCTTCAAGTCCGCCGACGGTTACGTCGCCGTCCCCACCCAGATCGACATGCGTGTCTGGTGGTACCGCAAGTCCATCTTCGACCAGGAAGGCCTCACCCTCCCCACGACGTGGGAGGAGTACCTGACCGTGGCCACGACCCTGGCGGCCAAGGGCTACAGCGCCTACGGCACCGGCGCTGGCGCAGGTAACTTCAACGGCAGCCAGGGGCTGGTCACCATGCTGATCAACAACGGTGGCGGCTTCTACAACACCGACAACGAGCTCGACTGCGTCACCGACCGCAACATCGAGACGTTGGACTTCGTCGCCCAGCTGCGAAGCGCGGGGATCATCGACCCGGCCGCAGTGTCCTACACCACGGACAACCTGAACAGTCAGTGGCGCGACGGCAAGGTCGCCATGGGCATCTTCGGCGCCGGCCTGGACAACGAGATCGGCGACACCAGCGGTGACCTCCGGGTCGCGACGCCCATGGCTGGCCCCCACGGCGACCTCGGCTGCCTGCAGTACCTGAACAACATCATGATGTACAAGAACACGCCGTCACAGGCCTCCAGTGAAGCGTTCCTGCTGTACTGGTTCAAGAACTACGGCACCCTGTTCCAGCAGAAGCTCCTGAATGGACTGCCAGTGCTGCAGTCGGTCGTCGACCTGCCCGAGTTCCAGGCCGAGGCCCAGAAGGCGGAGATCATCAAGACCTGGCAGCCCATCGGTAAGACGTTCGCGGCCACCGGCAACGTTGTCAGTGCCCGGGCAGCCGCGATCGATGGAGGACAAGCCCTGAACGAGTTCGCTCAGACCGTCCTGTCCGGCGGGGGTGACTCCAGGGCGACGCTGGAGAAGTTGCAGAAGGACATCGAGGCGCTCTGATGTCTGCCTCTGTCGAAGGCGCGCTGGGCAAGGCCCGGCGCGGGGTCGGTGTCGCCGGCCCCGGCCGGGCCGGCGCCCCGCGCCGAGGTATGCGCCGGGGCGCGCTGACACTGCTGCTGCTTGTCCTTCCCTCGATACTCCTGGTGCTGCTGATCAACGGCTACCCGCTGGTCTACGCACTGAATCAGTCACTGCACAAGGGCAGCCTCATCGCCACCGGCGACTTCGTCGGCCTGGACAACTACGCCAACGTCCTGACCTCGGACGCCTTCTGGGCCGCTGCACGCTTCACCGTGGTCTTCACCGTGGTCGGCGTCTTCGGCTCCTGGCTCCTCGGCCTCGGCCTCGCGCTTCTACTGAAGACCCGCATCCCCGCGTCCGGCACTTTCAAGGTCCTGCTTCTGCTGCCCTGGGTCGTACCGGTCGTCGTCTCCGCGACCGCCTGGAACTACCTCGTCGCCACCCCCAGCAGCCCGGTGCCGCGACTGGCTGAGGCCCTGGGCCTGGGAACCCCGTTGTTCCTGGCCAACCCCACCCTGGCCGCCATCACCGTCTGCCTGTTCAAGGTCTGGGTCTCGTTCCCGTTCATGATGCTCATGACGAGCTCAGCCCTCACCTCAGTCGACGGCACCGTCTATGAGGCCGCACAGATGGACGGCGCCAACCGCCGCCAGCAGTTCACCGGGATCACCCTGCCGCTGATCGCCCGATCCACCTACATCTCCTGGATCCTCATGACGATCTTCTGCGTCAACGACTTCCCGACGATCTACCTGCTCACCGGCGGCGGCCCCGTCAACGCCACCACCTCACTGGTCGTCCTGGCCTACCGCACGGTCTTCCAGAACTTCCAGACCGGCCCTGGTGTCGCGATCGCCTTCCTGATGACCGCCACCCTCGTCGTCATCTCCGTTCTCCTCTACCGCCAGATCAGGAAGTCGGCCGTCGAATGAGCACACCAACCCTGGCCGCCACCGCCGCCGGTAAGCCCCGCAAGTCCCGGGCGCCGCGCGAGATCATCCCCGAGCGCGAGCTGAAGGGCCGCTGGTGGCGCTTCGCCCTGCTGTTCATCGTCACGGCCGTCGTGCTCATCCCCGTCCTGGTCACCCTCGTCCTGTCCTTGCGCCCCGGCCTGGGGTCCTCGGCCACCGGGTTCACCCTGGACAACTTCATCACCGTCTTCCGAGACACCCTGACCCCCACCTGGCTGGGGAACTCCCTGGCGGTGGCCCTCGGTACCGTCGTGGTGTCTGTGGGTGTGGCTGCTCCCGCCGGGTACGTCCTGTCCCGCGGACGGTCCAAGGCCGTGTCCAGCTACTCGCTGCTGTTGTTCGTCGTGCAGTCCCTCCCGGTCATCACGGCAGTCGTCCCGCTGTTCATCCTGTTCGCCAAGTTCGGTCTGGTCGACAACCTCAACGGCATCGCCATCATCTACGTCGGCGCGTCCATGTCCGTGGCCACCTGGATGATGGCCGCCTACTTCGACTCCATCCCGACGACACTGGAGGAGGCGGCGTGGATCGACGGGACGAGTGTCTTCGGATCCTTCACCCGCATCGTGCTGCGCAACTCCCTGCCCGGTGTCCTGTCCACCTCGATCTTCACGTTCCTGCTGGCGTGGAACGACTACCTCGTCGCCATCGTCTTCCTGCGCTCCAGTGAGCGGTTCACCCTCCCCATGGGTCTGCAGTCGTTCTTCCAGCAGAACGCCACCGACTGGGGGTCGGTGATGGCCGTGGCCGTGGTGATGATGCTCCCTCCGATCATCGTCTTCGCGACCCTGAACCGCTACTTCTCCGTCGGCGGTATCGGTGGATCCCTTGCCGGCCGCTGACCCACGGTTCAGTAACCACACCGCCGGAGCTCTCGGAGACATCGCAATGGTCTCCTCCCTCCGCCCGGCCTCCGCCTCCTTGGAGTGACACCATGCCCACCATCTCCCTGCAGATGTACTCCGTCGACGAAGCCTTCACGAAGGACCCAGCCGGTACCCTCGCCCGACTGCGCGAAACCGGGTTCACCACGGTCGAAGCGTTCAACTTCGTCCACCGAGCCGAGGACTTGGCGACCGCCTTCGCTGAGCACGGCCTCTCCGCGACGACGGGGCACGCGTTCTTGACCTCCCAGGAGGTCCTGCTACCAGACGGCACGACCCTGAGCGCACCGGCACACGAGGACGTGTGGACCGCAGCCAAGCGTCTCGGGCTGACCACGGTGATCGATCCGTACACCCACCCCTCTCGCTGGGAGACGGCGGAGCAGATCGCTGAGACCGCCCGGGCTCTGAACGCGGCCGCTGCGGAGGCTGCGCACCACGGACTGCGCGTGGGCTACCACAACCACGGCCACGAACTGGCCGCTCAGGTCGACGGCACGTCGGGGCTGGAGTACCTGGCCGACCTCCTTGACCCCGGGGTCGTTTTCGAGGTCGACCTCTACTGGGCCGTCGCCGGTGGCGCGGACCTGACCGCACTCCTACACCGGCTCGGTGAGCGTGTGATCGCCGTCCACGTCAAGGACGGCCCACTGCCGGGAGACGCCACCACCACCCAGGTCCCCGCCGGCCAGGGTGACGTGCCACTGATCGCCGGGCTGAACGCCGTGAAGGCCCTCGAGTACTCCGTTATCGAGTTCGACGGCTACAACGGCGACGTGCTCGACGCTGTCGCGCAGAGCTTCACCTTCCTGCGCGACCTCGGCCACTCCGCAGACTGAGGACATCCACGTCCGCGTCGGCATCGCACGAGTGCGTGCCAGCACCGATGACGGCACCACTCACGGTGCGCAGCGTGGGCGGCTCGAAGACCCCGGCTCGCGCCGGTGGCGTCATACGCGCCGCCGGTGCGGGCGAGGTTCGTGACCATCGCCAGCGATCCGGTTCCACGGCACAGGCGGCTGGAGACGGAAGGGCTCACCTTCACCGACGTCGTCGTAGCGGTTCGCCCAGATGCCGGCGCGGGTGCCGACGAATGGGGGCACCGCGATGAGGTAGCTGAGCTCGCCGGAGGCCACCGACCTCCCCCGCAGAGGCGACGCCGATCGGAGAGTCGGAAGCCCCTCCCATCCCCGTGGCGTGCTGTGACTGGTGCCCACGGTCAGGGTGCACACCTCACGAGGGGCGAGGGGTTGCCAGCTAAGCCGGTCTCAGCGAGCGGCTGGCGAGCAGGGCCAGCAGTAGGGCGGCGGTGACGACCACCAGGGCCTGCAGGACACCCAGGCGATCGCCGAGGAAACCGATCGCCGGCGGACCGGCGAGGAAGGCGCAGTTGCACACGGAGGCCACGACGCTGACCCGAGCGGCGGCCAGGCGGCTGTCGGTCTCGGCGTCGCCGCCGGCTGCTGCGCTCAGGGCCGCGGGCTGACCCAACGCCACCCCGACGCCCCAGAGTGCGACACCGAGGTAGGCCACGACAGGGTGCGGTGCGTAGACGAACAGCAGGATCCCCAGTAGTCCGAGGACGGCCAGGACGCGGATCACCGGCACGCAGCCGTACTGGTCAAGCCACAGGGGTCCGAACCAGCGGGTGAGGGTCATCGCGGTGAGGAAGACGGCGTAGGCCAGGGCCCCGAACGACGGTGAGAGACCATAGCCGTCGATGGTCGCGACACTGATCCAGTCGTTACCCGTGCCCTCGGCGAAGGCGAAGGCCAACGCGCAGACACCGATCAGGAGGGTGCGCGACTCCCGCCAGGCCAACCCGGGCCCTCGGCTTCGCCGTGCGCTGTCCTTCTCGGGCGGTGAGCTGGGCGAGGTCGTGGGCGTCATCGAGGGGTCCTGGCTGATGACCTGGTCGGGCAGGAAGCGCCGCACCTGCAGTGAGACGACGAGCAGGACGACAGCTGCGACCACCACGAGGTGCGCGGCGACCGGCACCTTCAGCGCGATGGCCGCTGCCCCCACGCAGGCACCAGCGACGGTTCCGATGCTGAAGAACGCGTGGAAGCGGGACATGATCGAGCGCGCCAGACGCCGCTCGACGATCGCGCCTTGAACGTTCATCGCCACTGACCAGGCGGCCTGGGCGAACCCCATCAGGAACAGCCCCACCACGACGGGGAGAACGCCCACCAGGTGTCCCAGGGCGATGGTGCTCAACGCCAGAGCCATGAGGGCTGCCATGGCCGTGACGGTTCGGCGGGTCCCGTACCGGGCGACGATCATCCCGGACACCGGTGGCGCGATCAGGGCGCCCGCCGACAGCGCCAGCAGCACCAGTCCCAGCTGTGAGGCATCTAGGTGCAGTCGCTCACGGACCTGCGGGAGGCGGGAGATCCAGCTGGCGAAGGCGAAGCCGCAGCCGGCGAACACCGCGCAGGTGGCCACCAGGGCTGCGCGCACACCACCCGCGGACGGCTCGTGTGCCGTGGGGACGGAGACGAGCGGGTCAGTCACGCTCACTCGCTCGTGCGGTGACCGGACCCCGGGACGAGGTATCGTCCCGCCCGCTTGTGGAGTGGCCACTGCGCCGTGGCGCGCCGCGCCGCTCGACCACGATGAGCGCGATCAAGGGGATGGACACGCTCACAGCGAAGAGTGTGGCCACCGCCGGTGCCGCGATGATCCCGCGGCCGCTGGACAGAACCGAGCCGATGACTGCGGTGCCGGCCGCTGTCCCCACGTTGAAGACGGCGGTGGCCATCGCACTGGGCAGGACCGATGCCGGCTGACCGAAGCGGACGATGAGGCCGATGAGGACGGGATTGGCGGAGAACCCGGTCAGCCCGAGCACGGTGAAGAAGACCAGGACGAGAACCGTCGATGACGTCGCCGCCGACAAGCCCGAGGACGTGGCGGGGGACGTGGCCGCGGAGGCCGCCCAGATGCCGGCGCAGGCGAGGAGGCTCACGGTGGCGGTGACGGCCGGTGTCCGCAGCGGCCGGCGGTCACCGGCGCGCCCGCCCAGGACCGAACCGATCGAGGCGGCCAGCCCGAAGAGCAGCAGGGCCACGGGCACTGCTGACGGCGTCAGGGCGACCTGATCGGTCAGCAGTGGGGAGATGAAGCTGTAGAGGCCCAGGACTCCGGCGTTCACGCAGGCGCAGACGGCCAGGGCCAGCCAGATCCGCACGGAGCGCAGCGCTGACAGCTCCGCCCTCACCGAGACGCGCGGCGGTGGCAGGACACTCACGGGCAGCTGCGCCGGCTGGTCCAGGCGCACCCGGGCCATGACCAGGGCCAGCACGAGCGCCAGGACGGCCAGGGCCCAGAAGGGTCCGCGCCATCCGGTGGCCTGCCCGCCGAAGGCCCCCACCGGGACACCCAGCACGTTGGCGAGCATCCCCCCGCCCAGGACGACACCCAGAGCCTGCGAGGACCGACCGGGTGGGGCGATACGGGCACCGACCACAGCCGCGACGGCCCAGAAGGCCCCCGTGACCAGGGCGCTGATGAAGCGAGCGAACAACAGCACCATGAAGCTGGACGTCAGGGCCACGGCAAGGTGACCCACCGCGAAGACCAGCAGGGCCAGGGTCAGGGTCCAGCGCTGCGGGACCCGCAAGGTCAGCAGAGCCATCCCCGGGGCGCCGATGATCATCCCCACGGCGAAGACGGTGATGCTCAGCCCGGCCCCGGCGGTGCTGACCCCGAAGTCGTCGGCGATCTCGGGCAGCAGCCCGGCGACGACGAACTCCGAGGTCCCCATCAAGAAGGTGCCCGCGGCCAGGGCGTAGACCCCCCGGGGCAAGGAGGCATCCCTGCGACGGGGGGCACCCGGTGCAGTGACGACATCCCTCACGCCTGACACCTCTGAATTTTTAGCACCCTTGAAGATTAGGGGCGATCTGCTCTACGCTCAAGCCATGGCCAGCAGAGGGCGCTACGCGAAGGGCGCCGAGCGGCGGGAGGAGATCCTGCAGTCGGCCTTCGACGTCCTGAGCCAGGACGGCTACGCCCGGGCCTCCCTGGCCAGCATCGGGCGGGCGATGGGGATCGACGCGGCGCACATCCTCTACTACTTCCCCTCCCGCGAAGCGCTCTTCCAAGAGGTGCTCCAGCGCTGGGACGTGGTGCGCGCCGAGGTCCGAGGCGATGAGCAGTTGCCCTTCTCCTGGTGGGTTGAGTCTCTGCGCCGCAACGAGACCAACCGGGGGATCGTGCAGCTGTACATCTCCTTCGCCGTCGAGGCGGCCTCCCCCGAGCACCCGGCGCATGCCTACATCGCCGAGCGCTTCGCCCGCATCGAGCGCGATGTCTCCGCCGAGGTGGCGGTGTTGCAGGCCAGCGCCCGTCTGGACCCGAGCATGGATCCGCACGACGTGGCCAACCTGCTCATCTCCGTCTCCGACGGCCTGAGTGTGCGATGGCTCGTCGATCCGGCGGTCGACATGCCGGGGGGGCTGCAGGCCGCCATCGACCGCCTCATGGTGACCAGCTCCGACCCGGTGTCGGGGTAGACGGGCACAGCACTCGCCTCGTCTGAGGGCACGAGCAGGTTGTGAATCTTGAGTGTCGGTAAAGATCCTATGCGCCTCCACCCGAGGCCCCAGACACCCGACAGCGGGCGCTGCCGGTGCCGGACTGCGGAAGGGAACCCCTCACATGAACTACTCCGTCCTTGGACCTACAGGCGTGCGCGTGTCCCGCATCTGTGTGGGCACCGCCGCCTTCGGGGTCGCACCGCTTGGCGAGGAGGCCGAAGCGGTCGTCGGTGCGGCACTGGATCTGGGGATCAACTTCTTCGACACCGCCAACGTGTACGGCTCGACCTCGACCTTCGACCGCCCCGGTGTGCCACCGGCCGCCGAGCGTGAGTCCGCGGAGGAGATCCTGGGCCGGGCCCTGGTCGGACGTCGCGATGAGGTGGTGCTGGCGAGCAAGAGTGGCGAGCGTCGCTTCGACCCCGATGCCGGGCTCTCCCGTCGCTACGTCATCGGTCAGGTCGAGCAGAGCCTGCGCCGTCTGCGCACCGACCGCATCGACCTCTACTACGCCCACTTCCCCGACCCCCACACCCCGCTGGAGCAGACCCTCGCGGTCTACGACGACCTCATCCGGGCCGGCAAGCTGCGCTACGTCGCCTTGTCCAACCACCCGGCCTGGCAGGTGACGCAAGCCTTGTGGATCGCTGACGACCGCCGCCTGGTCTCGACCCCGGTCGCCGCGCAGGTCATGTACAGCCTGCTGGACCGCAGCGCCGAGGTCGAGCTGGCCGCGGCGTGCGTACGCTTCGGGATCTCGATCGTGCCCTACGCGCCGCTGCACGGTGGGCTGCTGGCGGACCTGGCCGTCCTGGACCGCGACATCTCCGGCGGCCAGCGCTACGGCGGCGCCGGCTTCACCGACGCCGAGATCACCGTCGCCCGCGACCTCGACCGGCTGGCCCGGCAGTGGGGTTTGACCATGCCTCAGGTGTCCCTGGCCTGGCTGCTGTCCCGCCCGGCGGTCGCCTCGGTCATCGTCGGTGCCGAGACCGCCGCCGAGTTGCAGGCCAACGCCTCCGCCGCCGACGTCGAGCTGACCCCCGAGCAGCTGGACGCCGTCTCCGCTCTCACCGCCCACCTGGTGCCTTGACCGCCCTGACCGCCCTAACGACGAGGAACGACGATGCAGTACTCCGTCCTAGGCACCACTGGCGTGAAGGTGTCGAGGGTCTGCCTGGGTACGGCCACCTTCGGGGTGGCGCCCAGCTCCACGGCGGCCGACGACGTCATCGGCACCGCACTCGACCTCGGTGGCAACTTCATCGACACCGCGAACGTGTACGGGAACATGCCCGTCTTCGACCGTCCCGGAGCCCCTCCCGCCGACCAGCGCGAGCCCGCCGAGACGATCCTGGGTCGAGCCCTGCGCGGTCGCCGCGACGAGGTGGTCATCGCCACGAAGTCCAACGGCGTCGTCGGCCTCGGCGTCAACGACCGGGGGCTGTCGCGGCGTCACGTCATCGCCCAGGTCGAGGCAAGCCTGCGCCGGCTGCAGACCGACTACCTCGACCTGTACTACGCCCACGACCCCGACCCGGACACGCCCCTGGAGCAGACCCTCGCCGCCTACGACGACCTGATCCGGCAGGGCAAGGTCCGCTACGTCGGTCTGTCCAACCACGCCGCGTGGCGGGTCGTGCGGGCCTTGTGGATCGCCGACGACCGGCGATTGCAGGCTCCGGTTGCCGCGGAGGTGAAGTACAACCTCATCGACCGTGCCGTCGAGCGCGAGCTCGCACCGGCCTGTGTGGAGTTCGGGCTCTCCCTCATCCCCTACGCCCCGCTGCACGGTGGCCTCCTGGCCGACCTGACCGTCCTGGACCGCGACGTCACCGGGGATCAGCGTTTCGGTGCCCCCGGCTACACCCCCGCCGAGATCACCATGGCGCAGCAGGTCGACAGTCTCAGCCGCGACTGGGGTCTGAGTTCCTACCAGGTGTCCTTGGCCTGGTTACTGTCGCGGCCTGCGGTCACCTCGGTGATCATCGGCCCAGAGACCCCAGAAGAGCTCCGCGCCAGCGCGACCGCCTCCGAGGTCCGTCTCGAGGCGAGCCAGCTGGAGCAGCTGACCGCCCTGGCGCAGGAGCCACCGGCGTTCCACCACCGTGCCGGCGGTGGACCCAGCAGGCCCGGTCCTGCGTCGACGACGGACTGAGCCCACCACCCGCCCCACCGCCGACGTCAGTCCTTCCCCGTATCCGACACATACCCCTCGACACCTTTGAAAGAGAGAATCCTGTGCCTAGCGCCGACCGTTCCACCACGGACTTCCTCACCGGGTACTTCGCCACGATGGAGGCCAAGGACCTCGACCGCCTCGGCGACTACTACGCCGAGAACATCACCTTCACCTTCGCCAACGCAGCGACCGTCACCGGCCGCGACGTCGTCCTGGCGCAGATGACGACCCTGCTCGCCAAGGTGAAGTCCTTGGCCCACCCGCTGATCAACGTCTGGCAGGAAGACGACGGCGTCGTCGTCCTCGAGGTCGCCAGTGTCTGGACCTTCCCCGACGACACCGAAGCCACGATCAAGGCCTGCTCGATCTTCACCATCGCCGACGGGAAGTTCACCGACCAGCGGATTTACGTCGACAACAGCCCCATCGACGCCTACCTCCGCTGAGTTCGGCCCGACACGCCCTCCTGGGGGAACCTGACAGGGTCTGTCAGGAGGGCGTGACCGTGCCTAGGTTCGACACGACCGCACTGCAGACACCCCGAAGGGCTCGACGATGACGATGACGATGAAGCTGCTGACCACGACCCCGGTCTTGGCCCTGCTCCTGACGATGTCCGCCTGCTCACAGACCCCGGATGCGCCGGCGGCAGCTGCGCCCACGCCCGTACAGCGCACCGACGACAGCGGGGTCACCGGTCTGTGGCGGATGACCAGCCTGGAAGTCGGCACCGAGGGCAACCTGCAGCCGATCCCCTACACCGGGCAGATCGCTTTCACCGACAGCACCGTCTCGGTGCAGGCGATGAACCCGGACACCACCGCGGCTGATACCCAGTTCACCCTCGGCGGCTACGAGGCCTTCTACGGCGACGCCGACATCGACCACGAAGCGGGCACCTTCGCCGTCACCGTGGAGTCGGCCGTAGCCCGCTCCCTCATCGGCCAGATCCTCACCCGCAACTTCGAGGTCAACGGCGACACGTTGATCCTGACCCCGATCAACCCGGCCGACGGCTTCCGTGTGACCTACGAGCGCCACACCCAGTGACGCTGTCGCCGACCTGAACATGGCAGTGACGTCGATGACAGTCCCGAGCTGACCGGGGCCCCGTCGGTGTCTGCACGACGTTGACGACGGCGACGTCGGTGCAGGAAGGGCGTCAGCACCTGACCGGGTGCTCATCCCCTCTCGCTCGTCACCGTGGCGGCAGTCCACGAGCTCCCACCGCACGTCCCTCGAAGGGGGTCCAGATCATGAGGAACCAGGAGGCGCGCGAGTTCCTGATGTCGCGCCGAGCACGGGTCAGGCCTGAGCAGGTCGGCCTGCCCGACAACGACGAGGACCGGCGCGTGGCCGGGCTGCGTCGCGAAGAAGTCGCCCACCTCGCCGGAGTGAGCCCGGAGTACTACTCGCGCCTGGAGCGGGGAAACATCCGCGGGGCCTCCGACAGCGTCCTGGACGCCATCGCCCGCGCACTGCAGCTCAACGACCTCGAGCGGGTCCACCTGTTCGACCTGGCCCAGGACGCCCGCTCCTCCCATCGCCAACCGGCAGCGTCGTCCGGCCAGGCGGTGCGACCCTCAGTGCAGCGGGTGCTGAACGGGCTCGCCGTCCCTGCCGTCGTGTACAACCCCGAGCACGACATCGTCGCCTCCAACGAGGGCGGCCGTGCACTGTACTACCCGCACTTCGACACCAGCAGCGAACCCAACATCGCCCGCTTCATCTTCCTGGACCGGCGGGCACGCTCGTACTACGCCGACTGGCAGCAGGCCCGGCAGATGACCGCCGCGATGCTGCGCCTGAACGCCGGCCGCGATCCCCTCAAGGAGGAGATCACCGCGCTCATCGGTGAGCTCTCCACCCGCAGCCCCCTCTTCCGCCAGGACTGGGCGCGACAGGAGGTCTACGAACACCGCTCGGGCGAGAAGACCTTCACTCACCCGCACCTAGGTCCCATCGCGGTGACCTTCGACGGCTTCGAGATGCCCGGCGAGCGGGGCTTGTCCATCGTCACCTACAGCGCCGAACCGGGGACCGTCGACGCCGAGCGGTTGGCCGCTCTCCCAGAGTGGGCACAAAGCCCACAAGCAGCGACCTGGACCGAGTAGACGCTCGGCAACGTCAGCCACACCACAGCCCAGCACAGGAGCAACGACCCATGGCACGTGTCCTGATCACCGGATCCACCGACGGCATCGGCCGGGCCGCAGCAACCGTGCTACAGAGCGACGGCCACGAGGTGGTCGTACACGCCCGGTCTCAGCAGCGACTGGCCGCGGTCGCCGACCTGGTGGACCACGGTGCCGGGAGCGTCGTGGGCGACCTCGCCGACCTCGAGCAGGTCCTCGACCTAGCCGAGCAGGCGAAAGCCGCCGGCCCCTTCGACGCCGTCATCCACAACGCCGGCATCATCGACGGGCCAGGGTTGCTCCCGGTCAACGTCGTCGCTCCCTACGCGCTGACCGTGCTCGTCCCAGCCCCCCGGGTGATCTACCTCAGCAGCAGCATGCACCGCGGCGGTCGCCCCGACATCCCCGGCGCTGACTGGTCCGGCTCGCGGACTACGGCGTCCTACTCCGACAGCAAGCTGTACATCACGACGTTCGCCGCAGCACTAGCCCGACGTCAGCCGGGGACGGTCTCCCACGCCGTGGACCCGGGCTGGGTCCCCACGAAGATGGGCGGCCCCTCCGCCAGCGACGACCTGGACCTCGGTCATCAGACTCAAGTCTGGCTGGCCACGACCAACGCCCCCGAAGCCCTGGCCTCCGGCGGCTACTGGCACCACCGCAGAACCCAGCAGCCTCACCCTGCCGTGCACGACGAACGGTCCCAGGACGAACTGATCGACGCCCTGGCCGAGCACACGAGCCTGGAGCTGCCCACTCGGTGATTGATGTGTGCCCGGCTGGCCGCCGTGAGCAGCGGTCGTTGACCGACTAAGACCCGCCGCATGGCTCGAGGGTGGTGGCGCGATCCGCGCGGACATGGATGCCTAGCCAACTCCCCCGCCAGGTCCTAGCGATCTTCGACTGGGACAGGTCGGGTGAGACAATCGTGGGGAAACCGTCTCACGCGACATGTCCCACCGCAGGTCAGGGACACGGGACTGGGACAGGTCACATGAGAACGGACATTGGTTGTCCCCTCTCACTCAACTTGTCATTTTCTCAGTCAACGTGTCAGGCCTCTCAGTCATCTTGTCAATCTGTCTCAACGACCTGTCCAGAACGCTCGGGCCGATCAGCGCCTCACGCATCGCGGCCGGCACTGGGCGGCTCCGTTGCCGCGCTCGGACCTGGGCAGTCGTCTCGTGGTCGGCAGCGGCGGCGCACCCATGATCACTCAAGGGCGAGTAGGGCTCTTGGCGGGCACTGAGAGTCGTCTTTCAGACGACGGCCCACGAGGTGACCTACTCCCCCGCCGGGGGACGACTCCACGGTCATGTCGACGAGCGAGGTGGTCCTCGAGCGCGACGCTGACCTGACATCGCTGAGGACCGGGCCGTCGATGTGCGGCAGTCTGAGATCTGCCCCGGGTATTGTCCTGCAGCGAGGGAGCCGTCATGGTGTCGACCGGACCATCGGGGAGCCCACTCGTCGGGCGTGGTGACGCAGACCGTACGGCGGCGATCACTCGATCACTGCTCGGCTACGGTCTCGTGGCCGGCCCGTTCTACGTCGTCGTGGGTCTCGCCCAGGCTGTGCTCCGTGACGGCTTCGACCTCGCCCATCACGACCTCAGCCTGCTGGCCCGTGGCTCCGGCGGCTGGGTGCAGGTGGTCAACTTCGTTCTCAGCGGGCTCATGACGGCCGCCGCCGGGGTCGGGCTCGGGCGTTCGCACCGAGTCGCGGGGCCGAGACGGGGAGCTGTCTGGGGCCCCCGCCTGATCGTGGGGTACGGGATTGGTCTCGTGGGTGCCGGCATCTTCCGGGCCGATCCAGCCCAGGGGTTTCCTCCCGGGACGCCGGCGGGTGCTCCGGTGAGCATCAGCTCCGCCGGGATCGGGCACCTCGTCCTGGGCGGTCTGGGCTTCCTCTGCCTCATCGCCGCCTGTGTCGTCCACACCCGCCGCTACGCCACCGAGGGACGCAGGCGTCTGGCCGGCTTTTCTGCGATCACCGCTGTCGTCTTCCTCGCCGCCTTCGCGGGGATCGCGACCGGGTCGTCGTCACCGATCGTCGTACTCGGATTCTGGGTGGGCGTCGTCGTGTCTTGGGCGTGGCTGCTGGTCGTGTGCCGGGACTCCTACCAGCGGACGCCACTTCTCACCCCCAAGCGCCCGGACGTGGCCTGACGGCACAGCGATGGCACCATCGCGGCACTGCTCTCCATCTCAAGCTGCACCAGGACGCACTAGCTCTTGACTCATCTCGACCGGGCTGCGCGCTCCAATTGCCGCGAACGGGCAGGCGCGCCCGCCCGAGAGCACCAGCTGATCCCCGCAGGCGCGCACGAACCCCCGACCTCATGGTCATGTCGCGGTCGACGCCGGTCTTGTCGACGTTGCGCGGTCGTGGCGGAGCCATCTGGCTACCTCAAGCCGGCTCTTTAGACTCACCGACGGGGTCGTCCAGAGCGTCGGTGACCTCTCGGAGGTGGATCTCGCGCGGATTGTCCTCGCCCGCCAGTTGTAGCCACAGGCGCCCGTCCTCGACGGCGACCGGGCGACCACTCAAGCGACCGCCATCAGTCAGTGTCACCGTCAGCTGGGGCCGCGCCGTCTTCAGACGGTGATCTTCGACGGCGTCCCAGAGTCGCTGTACGACGATCGCGTTCATCATTGTGCTCCAGTCCACCTAACGCGCGTTCCGCACGTCGCCTCTGCCTAGACGGCAAGTCCAGGGTGAGGCCACAACGCAGGTGCGGACCACCGAATTCTTGCATCTCAGGAACAGTTCACCGGACGTTCATCGCCGCGCCCACGCCCGCGTTCAGCGACACCGAGCTCCGCCGTCACGGCAGATCACGGGACGGCACACATCAGCGTGATCAGACGGCGCCGGGGTCATCCAAGTTCCTTGAGCGACCCGTTGGGCGGTCACCGACCGTGCCGCCGCTGGGGTCGCCTTCTTCAGGGTAAGCGGATGACTGTCGGTGTTTGGTCGCCATCGTCCCTTGAGATGACTATCCGCTGGGTCACCGGGTGAGGCAGGGTTCGTGTCATGACCCAGACCGAGGCGGTACAGCAGTGGTGGGCCGGCCTGACCACTGTCGAGCGAGACGCCGTACTACGCCTGCCACCGGCCAGCGGCCTGCCTCAGGGTTTCACCCTCGACCTCGCCGAGAGCGGCGTGGCCGTGGAGCGTTTCACCTCGCGCCGGTGGCACGAGCCGACGTTCAACGCCTTCCCCGATGTCCTAGTGCAGCACCTCGCCCGTGTTCGAGGCGGCGACGGAACTCGGCTCGCTTAAAGTATGACCTCGCTAGCGCTCACGGCCGGAGCTGCTGCCCGGGCTGTCCAGAGCCCCGGCGTCGATGAGGTCCTGACACGCTGCCCAACCGTGCGGCCGCGCACAACCCGCAAAGGGGTACAGAGGGCGCGAACGCACACACCGCCTCAGCTCAGAGGAGGACACAAACGGCTGGGCCCCCACCCGGAGGATCTTTCAGCGCTGAGTGGGGACGAGGGCGGTCGACACCCTGGTCAGCGCAGCCAGCGGTGCAGGCGCTTGGCTCCCAGCGCTGCCCACGCGTCGGCGACGTCGGCCTCGCTGGCCGCGGCGTGCACCTGCTCCTCGGCGTAGAGACGGCCGTAGGCGAAGGCGACGGCCGGCGTGACGTCCCCGCCGGCCAGGTCGCGCAACCGCTGCCGGGTGACCACGGAGTCCTGATGCTCGCCCAGGACCTCCTGAAGCTCGGTGACCGCCCGCGCGAAGCGGGTGGCGTCCTTGCCGAAGACCGAGGCGATCGACTCAGCGGCGTAGCGCACCTGCTTGGCCGCCTTGCGCGCCTCGTGCAGCAGCTCGTCGCGGTCAGCGCCCCGCTCAGTGTCCTGGGCCCGGGCCACCAGCTTCGCCAGTGCGTCGTAGGAGTGAGCCACCCGCCCCGGCAGGACCTTCAGGGCCGGCCGGGACGCGCGCTTGGTGAACCCCGGCGACTGCAACAGGTCCTGCAGGGAGTCCAGGAGCCGCTCATAGCGTTCGGAGTCCAGCTCCCTCAGCACCTCGTCGTGAGCGGCGCGGTACGCGCCGTCCAGCTGACGCCGGACCTCCCCGGCGACGTCGAGGCTGTCGGGTGCACCGGCGACACCGTCCGCGTCCCCGCCGCCCGGGACCTCGCCGCCCGTGGCCTCGCCGGCCGTGGCCTCGCCGTCGAGCTCGCTGACCGCCCCGGTGAGGCGCTCGCGCAGGACCTCGGCGTCGCGGGCGGCACCGAGCTCTGCGGCCAGCCACTTCAGCTCCTCGCGCAGCGGACGCGTCGAGGAGGCGAAGAGCGGCTGGAACGTCTTCAGCGCGCTGCGCAGGCGCCGGGTGGCGACGCGCATCTTGTGCACGCTGTCCGCGACATCAGCGCGCACCCGCGGGTCCTGGTCGAGGACCTGCTCGACCTGCTCACCCAGGTGCAGCAGCACGACATCCCCGGCGCTGGAGCGGGCCGTCACCTTCAGCCGCTTGACCCGCAGGCGGGGCCGCGGTGCCGCAACCTCCGGCGGCTCGGTAGCGGCCGGCGGCTCAGCCGCCGGTGCGGCGGTGTCCGGCTCAGTCGCCGGTGCGGTGCTGTCGCGACGGTCGTCCGCGGCGGGGCCGGCGAGGACGCGAGCCACCTTCGAGCTGCTGCCGGAGGGCTGCACCCCCGCCGCCCGCAGGCCCGCGTCCACGGCCTCCAGCAGCCCGCGGTCGCCCTCGACGACCTCGACCTCCGCCTCGCGCCAGGTCATCGACGCCGCCGCGTCCTGCGCCGCGCCCTCCGGGGGCAGCAGGCGGCGACCTTCCACGCGGTCGTCGGCCAGCTCCAGCAGCACCCGGCCGCCGGCGCCCAGCAGGTGCCGCAGACTGCGGGAGGTGCGCAGCCGGGCCACCGGCACCAGCGCCGCGCCCTCGCTGACGTCCTCCACCAGCCGCCGCAGCGCCACCGGAACGGTGCGCACCGCGCGACCCAGCGGGACCCGTCGCTCCTGACGGGCCCCACCGGTGCTGGGCAGCTTCAGGTGCCAGCCCTCGTCCGCACCGCCACTGCGGCGCCGCAACGTGATCCGGGCGGCGGCCAGGCGCAGGTCGGTAGTGTCGAAGTACACCGCCTCCAGCTCGTGCACCCCGGCGTCGACCTCGCTCAGGGCGTCGGGGCCGCCGGCCTCGTCCAGCACCGCGGACGCGACCGGCGCGCCCGCCGCCGCCGCGTTCAGCGCGGCGAGCAGCGTCGGCAGCTCGGCGTCCCCGGTCAGGTCGTACTTCAGTTCCAGTTCTTCAGCGACAGTGACCACGCGATCATGTCTACCCTGCGGGCCCTCTGCCTGCATCCGCCCACCTACGTCACTGGTCCCGGGCGCCTCTTGAGCTACCACGGATGAGTGCGACGCCAGCGACAAGAACAAGCACAATCAGTGGCGGCCATCTCGCACACCGTCACACCCGTTCTCCTGCGATCACTTTCAGTACCGGCACTGACGCCAGCACCCTGTTCGCAGTGTTCACGGCGGTCGAGCAACCGGCTTCCCGGGAGCGTCGACCAGCGGCGCTCTCGACCCCACCGCCTTGGAGGCGGGCGCGTTCACCTTCAGCGCCTACCGTGCGCCGGGTGACAGACGAAAGCGGCGCCGCAGCCGTGCCTCCAGAGGTCGCTGCCGCTGTGGCCGCGTTCCTGCGGGCCCGCCTCAGCGAGGTCGAACGCTCGGCCGGGGTGGGTGTCAAGGGTTCAGCTGACTGGAGGGATCAGCTGGCCTTGGTTCGTGAGTGGGAGCACGCGGACAGCCGTCGACGTGTGGTGACGGCGGAGAATCTCGCGCTGACGATGCTGGTGACCGCTGCCCGCTACCGGGCCCACCGCAGCTACGACCCGGCCTGGGACGCCTGGCAGCCCTTCGGCGATCTTGAGCCGCCCACCGGAAGGTGAGCGGCCGGTCGCTTCCTCCTCCCGGCCTCCGCCCACGCCACCGCAGAGGGCGCCATACCGCGGGGGTCAGTCGGCAGCAGACGCACCGGTGCAGCGGTCGCCACCAGGTCATCGACCCCAGCACCCGCCAGCGGATGTTCTGTCTGGGCTCATCGAGATAGGCCTACGTCGTGCTGGCCACGGTTCAACCCAATCGCTGGTCAACGATCATCCGCAGCTCAACAAGACCGCACGGTGGGCAGCTCTGGTGCCGTTAAGCCACGCCCCGGGTCCTGGGGGTGAGCAGTGGGGTGCGCTGGGTAGGAGTTCCGGCACACGAGCAGCAGCCATATCCACGACACGACGACGCCCACCCAGAACCCGAGCACGGCGATCGGCGACGACGATCCGGTCACGATCCCCGCGAAGGCGGCGAGGAAGACGACCGCGGTGATCGCGGAGAAGCCGGCCAGACGCCTGCGTCCTTCGGCGGTGTACCGGCGGGCATGGACAACACAGGCGGCGATGAGGCAGAGAAAGCCCAGACCGCCCACCACGAGGTGTCCGATCCCGGCAGAGCTGACGCTCACCGGTGCACCCGCCGGTGTCCCGGGAGGGAACCCCTGGGCTGGATCGGCCCGGAAGATGCCGGCACCCACGAGACCGATCCCGTACCCCATGACGAGGCGGGGGCCCCAGACGGCCCCTCGCTTCGGTCCTACGACTCGGTGCGAACGCCTTAGCCCGACCCCGGCGGCCACCGTCATGAGCCCGCTGAGGACGAAGTTGGCCACCTGCACCCAGCCGCCGGAGCCTCGGGCCAGCAGGCTGAGGTCGTGGTGGGCGAGGTCGAAGCCGTCGCGCAGCACGGCCTGGGCGAGACCCACGACGACGTAGAACGGGCCGGCCACGAGACCGTAGCCGAGCAGTGATCGAGTGATCGCCGCCGTGCGGTCCGCATCACCACGCCCCACGAGTGGGCTCCCCGATGGTCCGGTCGACACCACGACGGCTCCCTCGCTGCAAGACGGCACCCGGTGGGCCGGATTCCAGACTGCCGCACAACGACGGCCTGGTCACCAGCGATCGACGGTGATCGTCGCACCTGACGACCACCCGCTCATCGACATGACCAGAGGTCGCGGCGTCCGCCAGCACCCAAGACGGGGCCTGGTTGGAAGGCGACCGTCTGGCCTGCCACGTCGACGGAGCAGTCGATCGCCGCTCTTGCTTCGAAGTCGAAGCAGCGTTACTGTCGTCTTACTGCTTCGAATCCGAAGCAGACGACGAAGGGGCAGGCCATGAAGACCACCGACACCACCGGCACGACGAAGACCATGAAGGCCGTGCGCTTCCACCAGGTCGGCGGACCCGAGGTGCTGCAGCGCGAAGACGTCCCCCTGCCCACCCCGACGGCCGGGCAGGTCCGGGTGCAGGTGACCGCTTCGGCCTTCAGTGCCGCCGACAACGGCATGCGCGCGGGGTTCCTACCCATCCCCGTCGTCCTGCCGCACGTGCCCGGCTACGACGTCTCGGGCACGGTCGACGCCCTCGGCGACGGTGTGACCGGCCTCGCGGTCGGGGACGCGGTCATCGGGTTCCTGCCGATGGAACGCGACGGCGGCGCAGCCCAGTACGTCATCGCCCCCGCCGACGCCCTGGTCGCAGCGCCCACCAGCATCCCCCTGGCCGATGCCGCGGCCCTGCCGTCGGTGGCGCTGACGGCCTGGCAGGCCCTGTTCGACGACGGCCACCTGACGGCCGGCCAGCGGGTGCTGATCGTCGGCGCCGGGGGTGTCGTCGGCAAGTACGCCATCGCCCTCGCCAAGCGCGCCGGCGCCCACGTCATCGCCACCGCCAGCCCTCGCAGCGACGACGCCGTCCGCGCCGCCGGGGCCGACCAGGTCATCGACCACACCCGCACCGACCTGCTCGAGGCCGTCCAGGACCAGGTCGACGTGCTGCTCAACCTCGCCCCCCTCGACCCCGAACGCTTCACCGCTCTGGTGACCCTGGTCCGCGACGGCGGCGTGGTCGTCAGCACCACCGCCTTCATGGCCACCCCCGACGACCAGACCCGCGGCGTGCGCGCCGCGACCGTCTTCGTCGTCCCCGACCGCGACCGCCTGACCGAGCTGGTCTCCCTGGTCGACGCCGGCGCCCTGCAGGTCGAGGTCACCCGCCGCATCCCGCTGGCCGAGCTGCCCGCCCTGCACGCCGAGGCGACGGCCGGACGCGTCACCGGCAAGGTCGTCGTCCTGCCCTGATGAGCAGCACCCGACCCGCTCACCGCGCGGACCCCACGGACCCCGCTGACCTGGCTGACCTGGCTGACGGGACTGACGGGGTGGGGTCCGCCAGGTCGGCCGACCGCAGCGACCTCCTTGAGCCGCTTCGGGTTCGAAGCACCTAGGGTGCGCACATGCCCGACCCGACGCCGTCCCTGGACCCGGCCCAGCTGGGGGCCTACTTCTCCCTCATCGAGGTCACCAGCCTCCTGCGCCACGCCATCGAGCAGCAGCTGCGCGAAGCAGGCGACCTCAGCTACGTCCAGTTCCAGCTGCTGGCGACCCTGGGCGACTCCCCCACCGGCAGTGCCCGCATGACCGACCTGGCCGACGGAGTCGTCTACAGCCGCAGCGGCCTGACCTACCAGGCCGGCCTGCTGGAGAAGGCGGGACTGCTCACCCGTGCCCCCTCCCCCGACGACGAGCGCAGCACCACCGTGACCATCACCCAGTCCGGGCGGAAGCGCCTGCAGCAAGTCTTCCCCGGCCACATCGACCTCGTCGCCGGCCTGCTCTTCGCACCCCTCTCAGCCCAGGACGTCACCACCCTGGCCGCCCTGCTGCAACCGATCCGGGACCACATGCGCGCCGCCCCACCACGCTCAGCGGCACCACGACGCAAGAAGGCAACGCCCAGCGATGCACCCCCGCCGTCCACATAGACGTCGCGGTCATGGCGCGCTGCGCGTGCATCACGGTCATGGCGCGGTACGAGACCTCGCGGTCATGGCGCTGCCAGGACGTCATCGACGTCCGCGCATGTCGAAAGTCGCGCGACGGCGAGCTGTCTATCCCGGCCGTGCCGATCTTGTTCATGGGCGCTCCTGACTGCTCAGGTAATCCGGGACGCGACCCGGTAGCGGAGGTGCAGTACTGCGATGGCAACGGTCGGTCAGCGCGCCCTGGCCTGGTGCGACGCGTGGAACCAAGCGCACCCCTGGGACCACAACGCTCACCACCATCGCTGGATCGAGCGGCACCTGCCTTCGCACCTCGACACCGCCCTGGACGTCGGCTGCGGTACTGGCGACCTGGTCCGTCGCCTCTCCCGACGCGCCAGCCACGTCACCGGCCTGGACGCCGACCCGGCCAGCATCAATACCGCACGGCTCCTGGTTCACGAGCAGCACAACGTCGACTTCCGCTGCGAGGACCTGCTGACCGCCGACCTGCCCGGCGGATACGACGCGATCACTGCCATGGCGGTGCTGCACCACGTGCCCTTCGAGCCGGCACTGACTCGACTTCGTGACCTGTTGGCCCCGGGCGGCACGCTGGTGGTCCTAGGCGTTTACTGCGAAGAGACCCGCTCGGACTACCTGCTCAGCGCTGCGGCTATCCCCGTCAACCTCTCATGGGCGCGGTCAAGGCGCGGCAACGACGATCTCCCCAGCGACCGATCGCGATGACCGCGCCGACCACATCCACCACCACGACCCTGCGCGAGGTCCGCGAGGTTGCCCACCGGCAGACGCCGGGGGCCGTCCTGCGTCGGCACCTGTTCTGGCGCTACTCGCTGCACTACACCGTCCGCTCCACATCGATCGGTGACCGCGCTCCGCGGGTGACCAAGGCTCGTCATGTCGCGGTGCGGGACGCACGGTTATGACGCTGACCAGAACGTCGTCGACCTGGCGGTCTTGTTGATATCCGTCCTGTCAGCTCCACCGTTAACGGTGGTATGGGCGCTCCGAAAAAGTCGGATCTACAGGTGCACTGCTCCAGCTGCGCAGCAGGTCCAGCGCCTCAGCCGAGGCGGTCCCCGATTCCGCTAGGTACGTGGCGATGACGATGCCGCTATTGGAGGGGAGCAGGAGCGACTCGTACGAGAGAGTCATCTCCCCGACCAGGGGGTGGCGGATCCGCTTGGCCCCCGTCGTGTGCGTGCGCACGGTGTGACCGCCCCACCAGGTGCGGAAGTCTGAGCTGCGGGTGGCCAGCTCACCGACCAGGGCCATCAGGGCGCGGTCGCTGGGGTCCTGGCCGGCGAGCAGGCGCAGGGCTGAGACCGCCTCCCGGGCGCTGGCCTCCCAGTCGAGGTAAAAGGTCTTGGCCCGCTCGTCCAGGAAGAGGTAGCGGGCGCTGTTGACCGGGGCCCCGTCGGCGGGAAAAAGGTCCGGGAAGAGCGCACGGCCCAGGGCGTTGGACCCGGCGGTGGTGGAGACGCGGTTCATGGCCACCGCGGGC
>Ga0160429_1000455_pt1 | contig 37795 bp, 33 predicted proteins | sample SolpanmetagenomR_FD_108199 | JGI IMG/M metagenome (GOLD analysis project Ga0160429, IMG submission 108199) | Solar panel surface microbial communities from Lawrence Berkeley National Laboratory, California, USA - R | ecosystem: Engineered > Built environment > Solar panel > Unclassified ... | reverse complement strand
GACCGCAAGCGCGTATGCTACATCTATTTGCGTGGTCTTAGTGTTACCAGCCATAGCCCCAGCGCATTCGGCCATGCCAACAAAAGGCCTAGGTCTGTAGCCGTAAGCGAGTCGACTGATAGCTAGCGTGCACGATACTGGACTGGAGCTGCGGCCGATGACTATGCTCGGAGTGGATCATATGAAGATGGAGATGATGCTTACGGCACAATTGACGATGCTGAGCTTGACGAATTTCTCACAGAGTCGAGCGATTGGTCTTCTCCTGAACATTCTTCCGACTTTGAGACTGACATCGGCAATCCATTCCGTGGAAGGAAGAATGTGCGCGCAATGAGCGAGCATATTATGGAGACAATGGAGGTGTGAGGGACGGCTCCTCGAAGGACATCAGTTCGAGATATGCATAAAGGCGTTTGGATCAGTCTGCATTGGATGGGGAAGGTCGGTTGGCAGGCAATTGGCTACTTGCTAGGTTTGGCACTCTCTATACGAAATTTTCAAGGGTACAGGACGCAGATGATCTGGTGAGAGCGGATGAATGCGTTTGATAGTTGATACCCATGCTCTATAATGTATGCTTTTTCGTAGGTCGTTTATAGCGATACGATAGTACAGTTCAACCTTTTTACAATGACATGCCCCTCATAATAACCATAAGAGGAGTATCTGTTCTTCCTGAGAATCTCGAAATTGCATCTGTTACTACACCTCACTGGCTTCGGCTCGCGTCATGTCCGTCCGGTAGCACATGCATATCATGTAAACGTGGTCTAATCAACTCCGCCTTTTCTTTGCGTCGACCATTGGCTTTCTCTCAAGAGTGTGCTTAGTGTCTTGTCTTGTTGATGCTACAACGATGAATGGCTTCAACGATCATGGCATGGACGAGGGCAACTTTGGTGCAGCGAAAGGCATATCGGTTAGTGCATTCGATGCATTCCGTAAGTTGATATCTTTCGCCATATACAATTGGAAATTACCCGCGGACGAGATGTCTACTTCTACACGCATGCTGTTCATGGGCTAACATCCACGTCCTCGTCTTTCCCAGCCAAAACCAAGCCGACCTATCTCAAAGATTCCACATCCAATGGTGGCATCTTCACCATCCTCGTCTCCCTAACCTGCCTCTGGCTGACCTCCACCGAGCTCTCACGATGGCTATCCGGCACCACCACCCACACCTTCTCCGTTGAAGGCGGAGTAGCCCACGACATGCAAATGAACCTCGACATTGTGATTCCAATGTCCTGCGCAGATCTCCACATCAACGTCCAAGACGCATCTGGCGACCGTATTCTAGCAGGCGAGCTACTGAAGAAAGAGCCAACGCAATGGAGCACCTGGGTCGGTGATGAGCGCGAGTACAAAGCAGAGGATTGGAGGAGTCAGCAGGATACGCAGTATAAGACTGAGGAGGACGTGCATGATTATCTGGGTGCGGCGCGAAAAGGGAAGAAGAAGTTCCCGAATACGCCGAAGATGAAGAGAGGGGCGGAGCCGGAGTCGTGTAGGGTGTTTGGCAGCCTGGAGGGGAATAAGGTGCAAGGCGATTTTCATATCACGGCTAGGGGTCATGGGTATATGGAGTTTGGCGAGCATTTGGATCATTCTCGTAAGTCTTGGATTTGCTCTTCCACCTTTCCTTTCTCGTTCTTTCCAAGGCGACAAGACTAACGACGACATCCTCAGGGTTCAACTTTTCCCATCACATCAACGAACTCTCCTTCGGTCCCTACTTCCCCCTCCTGCAAAACCCCCTCGACAACACACACTCCACCACCCCCACCCGCTTCCACAAATATCAATACTACCTCTCCATCGTCCCCACCATCTACACCGACGCTCCCAACTCCCTCGCCCTAACGGCACCAAAATCACCACACTCCGCAGCAAATCCACACCAACCAGACACGCAACACTCTGCTCTAATCACAAACCCGACGCGCAGCAAACACACAATCTACACCAATCAATACGCAGTGACGGAACAAAGCCATGACGTCGCCGAGAATCTAGTCCCAGGCATCTTCTTCAAATACGACATCGAGCCGATTTTGCTCGTCGTGGCGGAAGAGTGGGGAGGCTTGCTGGGGCTGATTGTCAGGTGTGTTAATGTTGTGGCCGGAGTCTTGGTCGCTGGTGGCTGGTTGTTTAGTATTTTGGATTGGGCGGGCGAGGTGGCTAGGAAGAGGAGGAGAGGTGGTGGGGAGGGGTTATTGGGGAGGGAAAGAGAGAAGGAGAAGGATGAGGGTGGAGGGTATGGGGCTGTTGGTGGGAGTAATGGATTGGAGAGGTCGAATTCGTATGGTAATGAGAAGATTGGAGGATATGGTGGGTATGAAGTGCCGCAACAGGGTGGAGGAGGTGGGTATAGTCCGTATGCATCACCGACGACAGCGACGCATAGAGATTGATGAGAGGGATCGGGCGTCAGAAGTTGATTATTATTTATTAGACATGGTATACCCAAGATCTCATTGCGTTATTGGAACAATTTCAGGAGGTCTTGTTCCTTTTTGTCCATTAATCTCTCATCCATCTGTTGCGAGCCGAAGCAAGCGCCGCACTGTTCCGCGAGTGGAATTTCTCAGAGGCGCCCGCAGTGTTTGCTCATCACGACAATGGTGGTCTGGTATCTCTCTGTTTACTGCTGCAGCACAATATTGACTTTGCCAGTCTTTGCCTCATTGATGTCGCGGCATTAAGCAGAACCCAAGACATTCCATTCTTTCTCCCACAACGAACAATCTGCAGTTACAATTGCGTCGTCAGCAGTCAGATCGATCCGTATCACAGTTACCACCCCTTGCTGCCTCCGCATCTCAAACTCAAGCCCTGATCACCTGAACCTGGCTCAATCGTGCTCCTAATCAATTTTCCAGCTCATAGCTCTATCAGAATGAACAGCACGGATGTGCACGATTCTGTCTGCTATGAGCTCGCCAGGTCTGGGGGAAGAACGTTACGAGAATGCTGCGCTTAGTCCGACGACAGGTGTATGGATGCATGTAGTGTTGAGTAGGAAAACATGTTGATGTGCTGAACAAAACCGTTAACGAGCAATTTTAGCTTGAATCGTGCTAGGTGAATGTATGTATGTCGGCTTCTCCCTGGGGTTTGTTGCTCCATGGATCTGAAAGGCGCGCATGGCTGGATCATTGACATGACTGCCAACGACTGAATGTTGTGGTAGATTACAGAGACTTTCTTTGTCCTTGACGAGACAGTTTGTGAGCCTAGGAAGATTGGATTACATAGTAACAGCAGTAGCAAACGGAAAATCATACAGTTGGGCGATGTGGAAGAGTTCCTTTCCCTATTCGAGATGTGTTACAATAACAATTTACAATAACAATAAGATTAGAGAGAAAAGAATATCCTTTTTCCTGTTTTTTTTTTGGAAAAAACAAAAGACGACGACGACTTAGTCTACGAAAATTTGCGCAAATCCTACCGCGGTCCTTACCTTCATGCATAGCCTGGCCTTGCTTCCTCTACTTCATCACCTAACAAGACTTGCCCGCATCGGTATGCTTAACAAGGACGTTGTATGAAGGGTTAATATAGAAAGCTTGACCCTCAGTCAACCAAGCGCCAGTGGCATCGGACATACAGTTCTGAATAATGAAAAAGGCGTTCTGAGCAAGAGTCGGAGCATCGATCGAAACCTGGAAGGGGTTATCGTTGCACATGACGATGCTGTTATCGTACGAGCATGAGAAGCGACCACAGCTCTTGGGGCCGACGATACATTGGCCGGTCCCGTAGTGACTTAAAATATATTCTGTGATTCATGTTAGCAAAGGTTTCCTATCTTATTAAGGTTGTAAGAGCGTTTGAGGCAATAAACTTACTAAGATTAGTCATGGAGGTCGAAACAAGAGCCATTCCCGCCATATTCCAGCCATACTGCTGACAATACTGGTTAACCCTGTTCGAGCGCTTCTCCAAGCCATGAGCAGCAGAGCTCAAGTCAGGAATGGTAAGGTTGACCAACTCGCCGTAGAAGGTCTCGTTTGATTGCCAGCGAGGGGCGAGAGCGGCGATTTGAGCGATGACGTCGGTGTGGGAGCCGGTGAAGCTGACGTTGCCATCGGTCCAGGTGATGTCGGCGAGTGGGTGTGGAAGTTTCATCTCGGGGGCTTGGACTGCGAGGGCACTGGCTGCTGCAGCGAAGCCGAGGAGGGAGAGTGCGAGCATGTTTTGGTTTGTGCTAGTGTTAGTGGTGTGTGAGGGGTAACAATTGGTAATGAATGTGGGGTGGTGTACGAATGTGCGGGAGCTTGGGGGTGTTTCTTTGCATGGTGAGGGACATCATATAGCGATGGCATACAACAATATAGATGTGAGGTCCTTTCAGGAAGACTGTGTCTCTTTGAGGATATACAATGAGATTGGAGTATAATACGAAGGACAGCGAGGAACTTCACAAAGAAATTTGTTTGGAATCAAATGTGTCACTGTGTGCGCACGCATAAAGCGGCTTGTAACGATCATCATACTCCGTGGCTACTGCATGGCTAGCATGGTATTGTACAGGATTCAGGTCCGTTAAGCAAAGGCTATGGTACCCTTTGTATTGTACAGGACTAAGGAAGGATGATACTGTTGCTATGTGGTTTTCGAGGAATGTGGTTGTGTGGGTGGCGATTACCCAATCCGGCATAACATGATTTATCTGTCTTGGCTTTCTGTGTAGTGAAAGGCGGTCGCTTCCATAGATAAGATGACATTGTGTGGTGTTGAAGGTGTTGCAGTGAAACTAATATGCTTGAGACCAGCAATATCCCTAAAAAAAGATAATCATGCAAGATGAGAAAGGAGTTACGACGAGAGTTATGCCATGATCAAACAAATTGCTCATCCATTCATTCACCTCAATCCTTGATCACAACTCTTCGAAATGACTATACAAACTGCCAGATCCATCTCCAATTATGCTACCGCGAGGAGAGTGCTATATTAGTAGGAATGACGACAAAAATAATGTTCACCACCACTGCGCGTGTGAGCCTTGCTACAGCTGCTAAGGCATTCGATTGACTTCAAAACTGGTCCTTCGGATCCACTCCCTCTGCTGCCAGCTCCACGTAATACAGTTTCGTTTCAGCAGCAATGACCATCCTTCCCTTGCCAGCAAAGCGGAAGTTAGCAGATGTTGTCCCAAGGAAGATTTTACCGATCAGAGTTCCTGCAGGGTTCCACACTTGGATGCCATCAGCAGTTCCGGAGTAGACATTACCCCAGGTGTCGCAGTGAATGCCATCAGGGAATCCGGGCGAAACATAGGCGAAGGTCTTGCGAGAAGAGAAGGTACCGTCAAGATCGACCGCGTAGCGGTAACTAATGTGCAGGTGAGTGATGAGCTTCGAGAGAAATGAGATACTGAGAAGACTTACATTGTGGATGGTGCCGAGAGGTTGAGCCCATAATTGACTGATTGAACACCTGTATCTGTGACATACGCGAATGTACCATCGGGTGAGAATGTAACTCCTGGTAAGGCATGTCAGCACGTCAAACTACGATGTTGTTGAGGTAGAACTCACCATTTGGCTTGTCAAAGCCATCTGCTACAACTGTCAACGAGCCTGTATCGGTATTCAGACGGTAGACCTGAGCTGGTAATCCAGGTAAAGGACGAAATGCTTGGACATATCCATAATCAGGATCGGTGAAATAGAGCTCCCCGTTACGTGGATTCACTGCAACGTCATTGAGAGAAGTGAATTGTCTGCCGAAGAAGTTGTTGACAAGTACTGCGAGGAGTAGTCAGCATGACTGGGAAGAATATTTTAGAGAAAGTGTGCTCACCAGTTGAGTTATATGGAGCCACAGGATTCACAAGGTAGAGAGCGGGAGCAATGTTATTGCCTTGACCTTCTCCTGTGAAGACCAGATTTCCTCTGTAGTTCGTGGCGCCTATGTTCGAGTCAGAACCTTCGCTATAGTTGCTGTCACATCTTACAAGGCTAACCATTGGGGTTAATCACAGTAGGCTGGGTATCAACAGTAACAACCTCAACTCGAGCACTGGCATTCCCTGATGCAGCAACCGCAGCGGCATCAGCCAAAGAGATCTTCTCAATGATAGCAGACTTGTTCAAGCCAGTTCCCGCGGCAGCGGCTCCAGCGTTCTGCACGAAGAATACTTCATCTGTAGCAGGATGCCTACATCGAACATTAGGTCAAAAATCACAGCCTTTAATTCTGTATCACTTACCACACGACGGCCTCATGATACAAAGGGTCAGTAGCACTCTGCGCAAGCAAGGTGAGTTTAGGACTTGAACCAATGACTTTCAAGAAAGAGTCATCATAGATGTGGAATGGCTTGGCAGTTGCTTCTGCCAAAGAGAGACCTGGAGGAAGGAACAGCTGGACCTGTCAGCATATTTCTCAGCAGGACAATTCTTTTATCATTCTGACTCACGCTGGTGGCATTGAACTGAGCCGGAGGCAGCACATTATCCAAGACCAATGAGTTTCTCGGGTCAATCACTTGTGCCTGGACAGGAATAGTGCATGATACCTGCGAAACAGCCTCGCCCACTAGCACGGAGATCAAGAAGAGTGACAGCATTATACAGAGAATCAAGGTGAGTTGTGTATGATGAGAAGATGCCTTCGAGGGAAGAACTACTGGGCACTTGGTGAATTTAAAGGCTTGGCCCATGTAACGATGTACCACGCTAGAAAGAGGGGTTGAGAGGGGGAGGCAGCGCTGATCCATCAAGACCCCCACATGAAGAGGGGGAGGCAGCGCTGATCCATCAAAACCCCCACATGAATTTTGCCAGGTTGCGCAATGGGGACTGCACTTGCAGGCTCACATCCAGCATCAGAGTTGTAGTAAGCCCGAGAGCGTGTCATAGCAAAGTGGCTGGCCCGGCACAAGTCAACATGAGAAGTGGCCCCACAGTCACGTGATGAGATCTGCTGTATTCCGATATCGCTTCTTCTTGTTGAACTTCACTCTTATTTCTTATGTCAATGTTGTGACTGTGGTTGCTTTACCTGCATAGTTATCTTCTGTTCCATTGGGGTCTCTGTCCTCAAATTCGGCTAGGGCTCACTGCCTGTCGTTAGCTATGGGCTGTATATTAAGACACAATTAGCATGCTAGCAACGTAACATCTCGACCTAGACATGCATACTATTGTCGCTACTATCTTTCCAGGTGGCTTTTGACAACGTGTTGTTAGAACTTTTACAGTGTGACTTGGAATATACTCAATTTCCGCATGCGGAATCTTCTTTGTTAGCATTCCTCACTCAAATCCTCAAATCCTGCTCATCTTCTCTACCGATTCACTCCTACTCCTCTCTCATTGAAGCTCATATTACATCTGTGTAGAGTCCAGGAACAGCAGCACAGCCTTCTTTCAAGTGAAGCATGTAGCGAGCACTAAGCGGATGATTGTGCATTGGTCAATATTCTTTTACTACATTTCACACAAAGAGACCAATGATGACAATGAACACAATGCAGCTACACGGCATGCAGCTTCACAAAGAGAATTTCCAGTATTCCCATAAAGATTGGGTCTTGGCCAACGCTTGATCTACACAACGTACCATCCCTCACGCACATCTGCCAAGTCAAAATGCTGAAATCCACTACCGTAATCAGTCTCCTGCTATCATCTGTGTAGGGAGCAATCGTTACACCACCCTCGTACCCACTCGCAGTCAAGAACGCCTATCTATCTGCATGGCTTCCGTAGGTATATTGGCAAGAATTGTTGAGGATTTCCTGTGCTAACAACATCACAGAGGCAACCTGGGCAGCGATATCGCCACTGGGCAGGCCCGATTCTGGAACGGAAACCCATTGACGTGGCAAGTCCTTGCTCGTGTCGACGGCACCACATACGCATTATTCGGTGTACCTGATCCCTCATCAGGAGTCACCAGTGCCACGACTCTTTCGGCAAGTTATACCTCTACACACACTTACTTTAACCTCGCTGCAGGCAAAGTTTCTTTCTCGCTCGACTTCTTCAACCCCATCACCCCGAACGATCTTGTGGATCATAGCTTGCCGTTCAGCTTCCTCACAGTAAACTCTACGAGTGCTTCTGCAGCACAGATCGAGATCTTTACCGCTATTGACGGCACATGGCTTGCTGGAGACGCTTATAAAGCTGGGTCAACCGCAAGATCAGGCCCAACATACGATCTGACACACTCTGCCAGCTCCGGCTTGACCTATCTCTCCTTCACCAACCACTCTTCTACTCCTTTCGCACAAAGCAAGCAGCAAGCGACATGGGGCAGTATCAGTTTGGCAGCTAGTGGCAGCTCTACTCAGGTCTCTGCTGCCAATGGCGTGCCAGCACAACTACTGCAAAGCTTTATTAAGACTGGTTCCGCAGGACACTCTGTCAGTACAACTCTCCAGCAAGGTCACCTGATCGGACTTAGCTACAATATGGGCAAGGTCCAGTCTGAAGGCGCCACATTTGCTATTGGCAATTTCCGCAGCCAAAGTATCCTCTTCAGAGCTGCGGAAACTACAGCACTATCAGCGTACTTCATGACTGTCTATCCAACACTCGATTCAGCCTTGGAGTACTTCGCAAGCCAGTATCAGAAGTTCCAGACTGCTTCACTCGCACTCGACAGCAGAATCCGCCTTGCTGCCGCCGTAGTGTCAACGAACCTCGCTGATATGGTGGAGGCCAGCGTACGTCAATCATACGGCACCACTGAGGTCGTATATGATGAGCACAATCCTCAACAGCCAATGGCTTTCCTGAAGGAAATCTCTAGCAATGGAGACGCTAATTCGCTTGATGTGATCAGGCCAACTATGCCTATCTACCTCTTCCTAAGTCCTCAATGGATCAAGTACCATATGCAACCATATATCAACTACATACAAAGTGGGAAATGGCAGAACGACTTTATCCCGCACGACAACGGTGTATACCCTCACGCAACAGGACCTGGTCCAGAAAACATGCCACTCCAGAACACTGCTACTTGGATGCACATGCTGTGGGCATACAACAAGGCCACAAATGGCACCGACATGGCGTGGATCCAAGCCCAAAAGTCATTCCTCGAGCCGATGGTAGCACACATGCAGGATATCGCTAATGCCACGACGATGCAGTTGGGTACTGTCGACTGGGCCGGAGCTCACCGCAATCAGACTGGTCTTGCTATTCAAGGCGCCCAGGGCCTTCAAATCTATGGCAAGCTCTTTGGGGAACCCAGCTATATCGAGGCAGGAGCGACGCTCGCAAAACAACTTTACGAAGATGGTCTCGGCATGGACGATGAACGTACTCACTTCACCTACATGTACGGCAACGACGAATCCTGGAACGTACATGGCGCCAGCATCTTCGTGGATAAATCGCTCGGCCTGAAGACTATGCCTGACAGTGCCTGGCAACTTGAAGAAGAGTGGTATGGCAAGAAGACCACAAAGCTGGGACTACCATACATTGGTGGTTTTGCAACCAAAGGCGACCAATGCAATCCACACGGTGGGAACCTTGTCATTACCGAGTGGACTATGTGGGCAATCGCTGGTGTGAGCAATACTACATTGCGAAATGAGTTGATTGATGGTTCGTATGCCTTCTTCACGAACAAGCTGAACAACGTGCCTTTCCCGACAAGGTATTGTACAGTGGGCGCAAATGCTGGCTTGTTTCAGCTTTGCAGAGCTAGGTCGACTGTTGGAAGTTTGTTTGCACCTTTGATTCCATACGACTAAGTAGTTTTCCCTTTTCCATCGATAGAATTCAGTTATTGGTATTCTGGTGAACCTGCTGCCATCTTGTCTCTTCATCATCTGATAATAAGTCCAACCCTTGCGCTGTTTGTTCACCTATTTCGCATCGCATCCCAAAGCCTTGGCGTACAGAATTTGGCAGAAGTCGGAATCGTAGCCCGAAGAAAAAAAAGTTGTGGAGAGTGCTGGGGAGATTTACTGTCGTAGGTTCGTGGCATCCGATTTCAGATCTCAGTTCGATCACTTCGGGATATGAAAATCAAACGTGGTAATGAAGAACATCATTGGGACTGCATGCAAGGCTCTTGCACGAGCATATGAATCTCAAAGAAAAACGCTCACGAGACCTCGGTTATGGTAGTCGTCCACAAGGGCTAGTTAAGACGTACAGAGTTGTTCGTCGTGCCCGCACCCAACTCAACCCCCTTAGCCTTCGAGCTCGTCGGCTCCTCAGCATGCTCAACATGCTCGAGAAGTTGACCTTGCTTGACGAGTTTCTGGCTGACATCTTGCCCCGAGGGCGTCCATGAGATTTAGACATGCCGGACGTGGACTGGTAGAAGGGTTCAGCCTGTTTTCCTTGATTTCTTTTTAGCGATGGCAGGGTTGTGTCACGACGAAGTGATAGTTGTGGCGAACGTGACTCGTACGCGTTCTAACAGCGCCATGAGCGCCAAACCGTCCTCCATGGGAAATCGCAATGACGATCTAGGAACAATCCACATTGGAACTCAAGTCGCAAAAGCGATACGATAGCAGTAATCTCCGTGCGCAGTGCGCCTTCTAGCTCGACGCATACCAACTATGCAGAATCGTGGCCGAACTACAACGACATATTTTGTCCTCCCAAGCTTACGAGGAAGCGCAAAGTGACCATGAGATGCGTGTTGACAGGCCTTGCTGGGCGTCAGTCGTGGAAGACCTTGTGTCGCGATTATGGCAGTCGTTACATCATCTTTCGCCCAATGGCAGGAGCAACTTCATCTGCACTTGCCCTTCCCAGAACAAACATTCGTAAGCATGGACGAGTAACAGTGACGGAGAAAAATCTTGTTGTCTTCTTAGCATCCGGTCTATCCATCTATCTTTGTTGCTTCTTTGAAAGCACTTTCTTGCTCTCATCGCTTTTGTATGACCATTGCTTGCTTTTGCTTCGGGACTTTTGCCTTCTAAGCACTGTCCTTGGTCTTGTTTCTTCTTTCTATGTGACCTTACTCTAGTAGTACTATCTCAACAACAATGTCTATACTTTCCGTCCAACCCATCAACCACATCTTCACCGACTACCCCTACGCCCGAACAGATACCTTCAGTAGCAGGTCCTCCTCGCCTCGGACTGTACATCATCATGGACAATGGCGTACCTTTTCTGGCAGCTCTTCCGCATCAGCAGCCACCGCTGACCATACATCCATGAAAAGCCAAGCTGCTCAAGAAAATGTTGGACCACTACGTACAGTGCAGTCAACGTTGACACACACAAGAGCTCAGAGACCAACGTTGAGAAAGGTCGTCAGTCAGCTTCCTCCTCGCACTCTCTGGTCGGCAGATACAACGTCTCCTTACCAAGAACTCGAAAGGCCATCTACACCGGACTCTCTCGCAACCTTGGCCAATGACAACCTCGAAGATCGTGTGCGAGCCTCAAGTCTCTTCAGTGGCTTTGATAGCATCGCTGAACTTGATGCCGTTGAAACAGCTGTTCCACAAAAGCCCGTTGAAGTCAGCGTTGGCGATGACAAAGAGACGGCAGCAGTCGACCAAGCACCATTCAAGAAGTGGCTTGGTACCTTACGCCAGAGACGTGAGCCACAGGCCCTGACTGAGCTTACTTATCGCATACCTATTGACGGCGAAGACTACAATGATTTCTCTCATCCGTCTGGTCCACAATCTAGTGACAATGCAAGACCACGAGCTTCCACTGTTGAGTCGTCTACCCACGGTTTCGTCACTGCTGTCAAGTCCGCGACAGTCACGCTGGCCGAGTCGAGTATTGCACCAAAGTCGTGGCTGGGCAATCTATCTAAACAGCTTCATCGCAGCAGGCATTCCAGGTCAAACACTGTCGATAGTACGGGCACAAGGTCAAGTATGGACCAGGGCGTCGACGAGTTTGCGATGTCTCGTGCGCGACAGCGACGTCTTATCTTGGAAGAGCTTATCGAAACAGAAGAAAGCTATGTTGCAGATCTCAGAGTGCTCCAAAATGTATGTACAGCAGTACCTCATCAATCATTCCGGGCTAAACATACAAGGTCTATACAACACTACTTCCCTGTTCTTCGCTACCAAGCCACATGCGCACTTCGGTCAGGGAGAACCTTATGCAGCTTATTCAGCTGCACGATACCGTCCTTGATAACCTGTACGATATCGTTCCAAATTCTGAGTACAACCACAAGCACGCCAAAGAAACACCAAGCTTCCATACCAAGGGCCACGTGAGGTGGAAAAGTGCCGACGGCTCACCCAGTACGGCCGCTATAGCAGGACGTTTGATGGACTCTAAACTTGGACGCAGACTCCGGCATTCAGTGGACATCTCGAGACCACCTGCAAAAACAGGTATCGCAACAGCCTCGGATCCGAAGGTGGCTGCTGCTGTGGGACGACTGTTTTCCAAGCATGTACGTATTCGACTTTGGCTACTCGGTCTAGGGTGGCTTCTAATTTGCTCATTGCAGATGAAGGAGTTTTTCGCTTACGAAGAGTATGCTGGCAAATATGAAAGCATGGCTCAACAACTTGCGTCCACCTACAGAGAGATGTCTACAAAGGGACTGATAGAACGAGGCATCGAAAACCTTGCGCGAACTTTGCAACCTTCGGATGGCCGTGCAGACGACGTGAAGAAAGGCCTAACATTTCAGGACCTGTTGATCAAGGTATGTGACTTCTGGTGGCATGAGAGCATTAAGCTGATGAACACGTCTCAGCCCATTCAACGCATCTGCAAATACCCTCTCCTGTTCAATGATCTGCTCAAACATACACCTATCGGTGATGATCCAATCTCACATGCCGAACTTGAATTGCTCTTAAGACGCCTCAGGATTTTGGCTACTGATGTCAACAAAGCATCACATGATCAAAGGACAAAGGATCTCATCGAAAAGACCTGGCTATTGCAAGACCGCCTCAATTTTGGTGATCAGCAGGAATCACTTGTCCTCATTCGTCACCTAGGTCATGTGAATCTCTGTGGTGTCCTACATGTTGCATACCAAAGCAGGCGGGACGTCAAAGGACAGTACATGCTTTGTGCTTTGTTTCGATCTTGCTTGATCATCGCAGTGCCGGAAAAGAGCTCGCCTGGATATACCGTGGTCGCTTGCGTACCTCTGTGCACTGCTCAGCTCGAAGACGCAGACAATGGCAGAGGTGAGCCTTATTGACTGAACTAACTTGAAGCATGCTTACTCATCAGCTTAGGCTTGCAATGCCACACGGCGCCTTACTCTTGGAAACTTGTTTTTGGTATGGACCGTCGAATGCATGAGATTCTTTTCAGTGCCTGCTCTCCTGCCGAGGAGACTCGCTGGAGACAGAGCTTGTGCCAGCTACCGGTGATGACTGGCCTACGTGATGCTGCCAGCATCCATCGCAACCTCAGCTCTGAGCTGGCGCGAGATATCAAGCCGCTCATGGGCAATTACACCCATAAAGCATCACTGTCGACACGCATGTCGATCAGGCGAGCTGCCACTCTAGGACCGAGTTCTCAATTGTCCCAAGTGGTGATCCGGAATACGGCGTCTTCAGATCAGATAGCTCCAAGTGCTTCGACCTCGTCACTTCAGATTGGCAGGTCGCAATCACTAAACACGCCTGCCCATATTCCGATCTTGTGTCCACGACGTTCAGAACGTATACAACTGGAGATTGCGATGACAGACCTTTACACCAAGGATAGTCTTCCATTTCCAGGAATGAAGTCGAACGAGAATTCTTTTCGAGCATCAGCACATTCGGTTATGAGAAAGCTGAGTATGGCTAGCATAAGCTCAACGTTCTCTCGTCGTTCGGTCAGCTTAGCAAGTCTGCATAGCTCGAGGTCGAAGCAGCAGTCTGCACCTAGTGGCCATGACACAATCGGCAGGTCTCAACGAGGCCGAACACCCTCAACACTGAGACCAGTGGAAAACATCAGACCAATACCTCTGCTGTCTGGTTCTGTGGCGGCTCCTGTCAGCCCGTCTAACCCAGCTGTGCCTGTAGTCGACTTCCACAAGACACCAGACGCCTTCTTGCCGCTTGACTTTGCTCTTCGCGATCCGCGAGTGCCCACTTTACCACGAAACTCTACATTGCGCGCCGTCGCATCGAAACAAGTACTGGCAGTGAATCCTGATGTGCCTGATTACCACAGGCTCAAACGATCGACCAGTATGCAGGGCGATACATTGCCGACCGATGGCAGGGATTTGCTGGCTATCCGTCCAAACTTGATCTCAACCAAGTCCGAAGGTATCAGAAGAAGAAGCTTGGACGCTACTCGAGCTTTGGATAATATTGGTTTCTCACAGGCACCTGGTAAAGGGAACACCGCAGTGGTCGGAACTGATCGTCCAGTATTGCCAAGCACCAAATCGAGCTTTGCTGTCTTGAAGCCTTTGTCACAACGTCTACGGGATCTGATCAGGTGAAGGAGACCGCCTTGGTGCGTGTTTACTTCGGCGTTGCAACAATGTATCTCATATTACGACTGTCTTTAGAGGCTCTGGTAGCACTGATAATGTCTTTTTGGGAAGTTTCATAGTGTCTTGGGAGTTTTGGTTGGGTTTGGTCTGGGAGGAGGGGGCACAAAAAGTCTAGTTATGACTGTATTGATAGCGCTTGTATGTTAGTTATGACTGTATTGATAGCGCTTGTATGTTTGTTAGAAATGAGAGCTGTGCTTTTTGCTTTATCAAAGTGTTACTCTTTTCTCTGCGCTCCTCCACTAACAGCTCACAAGTGGCGCTTGTGTTATGTATCCTCACTCGAGACAGGCCGAATCACACACACATAGTACAAAACAGAAAAGTAACGGACACAATGATAAAAGGAATGAAACGATTCGACTGGAAGCGAGTATCCTATATCTCTGAACCAGCCAATTTCACTCTGCATATATCAAATTCGACATTCATAGTCTCCCTCCATCGTCCAAATGCCCTTTGTGAACGCCTTGCCTTGACTTGTGACTCCCCCCAGCCGCGCTCAAAGATCAAGAATCCCGTAAGACAAAGAGGGTATCCAGCGTTTTGCAGAACGACCAACGACCGACAAATAACAAAGAGTATGACAAAACAGCGCTATGATGGGAATGAATGAGTGATGGTGCATGTCTGTAAGAGATATATTAGCTCAATTCGCATTGTTCACGTCTTGAGGGTAAGACGAATACTTACTCATGCTCAACGACCAAATTGCCCGTAAAAGGCGCCTCCAGGCATCCCTTGTATCCCCTGCATGCCTTGCATACCTCCCAACCCCTGCATACCACCCATCATGCCACCAACCCCTTGTCCAGCAGTCGGTTGCGTCGGTCGATATGGCGTCCCAACCGGTCCAGAGTTGTTTTGACTTCGGCCCCAACTCAACCTCACTCTCGAGTTACCGATCGGATACCCTTGCATCTGATTGATTGCCATTTCTGCTGCATGTCGCTGCACAAACTGGACGAATCCACATCCTTTTCCGGGTGGGATCTTGACGTAGGTAATCTCGCCAAAGCCCTGGAAGAAGGAGCGGAGTTCGTCTTCTGTGACATAGCCAGAGAGACCGCCGACGAAAACAGTGGTGTTGTTGGGGTCTGTGAACTGGTTCATTGGCTGTGAGGGAGAGGTGAAGCCGGCGTTAGGGGCTGGTTGTGGGTAGTTGCCGATACCACCAGATTGCGCGTATAAACCCTGAGGGCTATGATGTTGTTGGAAGCCACCCATGCCGCCTGGTCCACCATGACCATACATACCACCATGCATCACGTTCATACCCCCATTCATACCACCATGACCGCCATGCTGTTGAGGTCCACCTTTGTTCTTGGGTGTCGCGGTAGAGATGCGCATGGGTCTGTTGCCACAAAAGACTCCTTGCATTTGTTGAAGCGCGGCTTGCTGCTCGGCTTCTTCGCTGAAGCGAACAAAGCCGTAGCCGCGTGACATGGCGGTGATAGGGTCGGACATGATTTTGGCGGATTTGCATGATGGGAATTTGGATTGAAAGAGAGAGTAGAGGACGTATTCATTCACTTCAGGGCCGAGGTCGCCGACGAAAATTGAGTATTCAGGACCGCGTTCTTCGCGGCTGGTGAGAATAACATTAGTACGCTCTGAGGGTAATTCACAAGACATAATCACTAACCTTCTGTCGGCAAGGCCGCCACCGGATGCCCAGTTGAGCTTGAAGGGACGAGTTGAGTTGGGAATTAACGTGCCATTCAGTTGTAGTGCCTTAGCTGCAGCTTCGGTGCTTGCAAAGTCAACAAAGCAGTATCCGGCATTACTTCTAGACAAGCCCTGGTCAGTCATATCGTGCTTCGGGAGACACAAACTATCGACGTACCCGGAGAATTTGTCGCGAATCATCTTCACGTTGACTTGCTCGTTCATGCCAAACCACACACTACGCACGAAGTTCTCATCAATCCAAGGCTCAAGCTCGCCCATCCTGGTATAGGTGTCAGTGCTTGGTCAAGCATCAATAGAGCGCGCATATTGCCATACCAGAGTGTAGTCTTGGAGTCTGTTCCGCCCGCGGGAGGTGCACCTTCAGCAGGAGTGGCGCCATTACCATTGAAAGCCCCATCCGTAGCACCTGCTGCCTGTGTGGTGTTCTCTGATTGAGGTTGGTTTTGGCCGAGGTTGCCAAATGTGCTTGTGCCGTTCTCTCCACCGGTCTGCTGCTGTTGTGCCTGCTCTTGCGGCTGCTCACTATAGGCTGGAAAAGCGCTCATCTTGGTGATGTATTTGATTTTGTTTGGAATATAAAGAGAAAGGTTGTGGGCGGTTGAGGTACCTGGAATCCAAAGTCGCTAAGCAGACTTATAAAGTGTTAGCAGTGTACCGCTCAGAGGGCCAGGACACCCGAGGAGGTGTAATATATTCTTAGCTGCGCTGAGCCAGGTTGTGTACATACAGTTTGAAGCACCAGATGTTTACCAGATATGCTTCCTATCCTGAAATTTGCAACTCTTCTAAATATGAACGTCTAGAAGCGCTTATATCGCTGATAAGTTTGCTGCGCTCAGAGAGCTCTGCTCAAATGTCCGCTTCAAAAGGCGAGCGTAGTCGTAACAGAAACGCCGTGAATAGTAAACGTAACCAGGTCCGAGTATCGCTAATCGGCAGGAATGCGTCGTAATCTAAAGGCATGGCACAAAGTATTAGCTCGAAAGTACCTGGAGATGAAGTGAATGCAACAGAAGATGACCACATCCTCCTCCCACCACTGGAGCACGACTGGATTTTGATCTTGAGCGCATGGACTCTCGCAGGTCGTCCCGTGGAACTATCGACCGCGCTCTTGGATAGAATGTAGGCGAAAGTAGACGGGCTGGCCTCACAACTGATGCGCTGATGATGAGAAGGAAGCTGCTTACCAGAGTGAAGAAGCGGGGTTTGTTGCGAAAGGCGCCAAACTACTAAGTCGACGAGAAGCCTTTATAAGTCGCGAAACCTGAACGACGTGCAAACTCCAACACAAGAGTAGTGGATGCAAAGGAAATGAATGGGCTATGCGATGTTGATGTGGAATGGACGGCGTCGAAGGCAGCCAGGCTGAGCAAAGGAGGGAACGTCAGGGGCAAAAGGACCTCCATATGACCCCGCACTTTCTACTAATAGCTCGAGTACTTAGGTATATTTGCTACTATCTACAGTGGCCACTATCTACTTATGTAGCTGTTCACACCAGCAATATAGCCTTTCTTATATACACCCAAGATCAGTGCCTTCAACTGCATCTGTACTGTACTTCAATCCAAAATTGCTCTGATCTCTGGGCAAGCTTCCTACGCGCCCTTGATCTGTTTGAACGTACTGTTTGTCGTCATTTATTTGTGCAGAGTGCTTCTTTATTCCCGAACATAATCGCCCTCATGCGAATTCCAGTCCGTGTGATGAGTCCATGTCGTTGGGACTGTGTATAGGAGAGAATGGTGGAGGTTTCGGGCTGGGTGATGGTGATCTATCGTCATCGTCATCGTAATCTGCAAGACCAAGTCGCATGTTGGCCATGCTAATGCGATGTCTTGGGTCTACCGGTGAGTAGGTGAAAGGTTTCGACTCCTCGTCCCTTTTTGGGATCACGATGGCTGGCGGCGAGGGAGGAGTTGGGTCGTTGATCGTAGGGAAGCCGCCTGGCATATCAGAGGCTGCTGCGGTAGAATGAGTACTCTTGAAGGAGTTGACGGATCTGACAGAAGGCGTCTTAGCCTTGATTGATGGGCTGTATTCTTGACTCGTCACACTCTCTTTTCTCTCCTGGTCAGGCGAGGTGGCCGCATTGCTTTGTGTCTCGGATGTTCTGGCTGATGTGCTGGCTGATGCGTCGTCAACATCGCCGACGGAAGTTCGCACAGCTCGTATAGGATTCCTCGATGGTACAGGTGGAATAACCCTTGGACCGACTGTCACCACTCGTGCTCCGGATCCTGCCCTAACAACCTGAGGACGTAAAGCTTCTACCGGCCGAGCACGGATTTGCTGAACCTGTTGCACTTCAACGACTTCGACATCGTCGTCGTCATCGTCTAAGTCGATATCATCCAGTTCCGACATAGGTGATGTAGGTAGAATTTCCAGCGGCTTTGATGTCCTCGATTCAGGCTCTGCTGCCACTGCCCTAACAGACTCTGGTACGGCGACAGGTTCCGGCGCGGCTGTGGATAGTGCAACAGGTGATGCAGTGTTCGCAGATGTCGGCGTTGAAGCATGACTTGGCTTGACGCGGTGCGGGAGAGGAGGAGGAGGAACTGTTCTCGTTCCAGAAGAAATGATGCGCAAAGGTAGGGGTGGTGGCAGCTTGCGCGCTGGCGAGCTCGGCGAGTTCTGTGAAGCTGCTGGCAGAACCCTGTTCGATTCTGGTGTGGACATCTTGATTGTAGGTTCATCCTCGCCTTCGAGCTCGGGCGTTGTTGGTAAAGTAGGCGTGTCCGGTGTAGGAAGGTCTGTCTGTGTAGTTATATCTGAAGTCACATATCTCGACTTATCCACACTGTTGATGGAAAGCGCGCTACTCCTCCAACTATTTCGGTTGTTTGAACTATCGAGACTGCCTCTTTGACTAGACTTGTTATATGTCGAATATACAGGACTGGTGAGAGCAGGTTTGAACTCAAAATGCTCGTGGTCTGCTGCTTGCTGAGAACCGGACTCCTTGATTAACATACCCTCCTTTTCCAGAGCAAGCACACCATAGGGATCCGGATCTTCTCGATCTGGTATGCCAAAGACATGGTCTGATTTGACGACTTCGAAGTCTGCTGGTGGAGGTTCTGTAGGGAGAGCGCTTTCGTCCACGTCTTTATCGCCTTGAGCGGATTTCAGTGTTTCTGTAAGACCTCTGAGTTCATATGGCGGATGTCGGATCTTGCCACCCAATATTTCCTGTGCACTGTATTTGTGGCCATAAAACTTTTCATTCTCGTCATTCCGCTCGATAATGACTGTACCGTCAATTTGTACTCCAGCATAGAATCCACGAGATCGTAAATAGGTAAATATTGGCGATTGCCTTTTGTGCAGTTCAGTTTCCAGGATGCCACCAACGCCGACCGGTCCAGCCACGGCACTAATTTCACCACCAACTGTTGCTCGCCATCTTGAGAATGCTGCTACTGCTTCGTCTGTATTGAGTACGAGAACACAATCATAGATGTCGACTCCGACGAGAAAGCCAATTCCCGCAGTATGTAGAAGGATACCAGAAGGAGGTGACCAGGTACCGTCAGGTAAGCGTGCAATCACCAGACCACTACCACCAGCGCCAGAGAACCAGAGACCCGAGCGCATGGTGGTGAAGATGGCAAGACCTTTTGCATTTCGTATGACCTCTGCAGGTATCTTCTTGAGCACTCTTTGTTTTTGTTTTGGTCCATCGTCCGTCTGGTGTACTTCATCTGTGTATATGCCATCTTTGCAAAAGCTTCGTAATATGCGCGCGGCTTTGTCTGCTTCCTTATCTATCGACGTTGGCCAGAAGGCTTCCGATCCGATTTTATTCGTGAGTTTGTTTACTGGTGCTCCCAGCTTGTCGGCATATCCCCATAGTTTATCGAAGCCTACCTTTCCTCCGCTGGTGGCCTTCTGCCATATCGATTTCTTCTCAGTCGTCATGGCGTATGGTCGAGTCCATGCAGGATGTGGTCAGGCTTCCAAGTGCGCGTTGCTTAGCACGCGAGTATCAACAAGTCCGTCATGCAACAATGGGATGTCGAGTTGATACCAAAGGAGCACTGTCGTTGGAGGGCGGGTGTCGTGCTGCAGGAATAAGGCAGGTGTGGGAAGATTCGGCGACTCGATGGGTTATGAATGGAAGGGAGGCTGACGCCTGACGAGGAGTTCGAGTGGCTGTATTGATTGGCTAGACGAAACACTAGAGAAAAGATACTGGACTGCCGCGTGGCTGACGGGCTTTGTCTGCGTATGCGAGAGGATAAGCTTCGTAATGATTAGATTGAGGGAGGTCCCTGCTGCCGGCCTCCATCCACTCGTTCGTGTCGGTCCACTTGTCGGTCGTATAGCAGAAACGGCTATCTTGGATATGCAGAATCGGCACGTGACTGCAGGGCTGAAACGATTAGTGATTTCATCTCGCGCGCAGCAAAGTCAACAATGAGTGAAACACCAGACGACATTACACACCAACTCCCTAATCTTGCCTGATACTCGGGCGCGTTTGCTGCCGGCAGCTATTGACACTCTCTACCTCGACATGCTACACTAATCATGTTCACCGTCCCTCAATCTTCTAGTCCACCATCGACGCCAGATGCACGCGCTAAACAAAAGCAACAAATTTCCTCTTTCTTCGCAGCTTCGGACGTCTCAAACACTCCGGCTGGTGCTCCTCCGTCGCTCTTTAGCCTCGCGTCAACCACTCCCGCAGGTCCACCGCCTTCTTCTGTTTATGGCAGTGTGAACTACAACTCCTCCATCCCGTTCCCTTCCAGCAGATATGGCAAGAGTACAACAAGGAGCAGTCCGCTAAAGCAGCCAACCGTGCGAGATACTCGCGATGACAATGATGGAGATGCGATGGATGAAGATCACGACATGGACATGAACAGCTTCATCATGTCGAATGACCAGCCAATTCAAAGCATAGAAGGATTCAACATACATGCTGTTGCGAAAGCCGTCGCTAAGCAAGATACGAATCTATCGGAGAGCGATGATGTAATCATAGGGTCAGAGAACATCGTAGAAGGCTTGGACCTGTTCATGCGAGATACTCGAAAATCCGGGGAAGAAGTCGACGCAGCTTTAGCTTCTGCAGCTGACCAAGCATTGACGGTCTTGGGAGTAGGTCAAATGGGTCAGATTGAAGGAGCTCGGATCGGACCAGGAGAAGGCTCCTCGCCAGTGATCAAGGCTTGCTTTGTGTCTAGTTTACTCTTACCATTACACCACCCACCACCACACAAACAACAACAGCCACGTAGCATGTTCCGCACAGCAAAGTCTCCTGACCGACCTAAACCAGTACCTGAAGTCTTGGTGGACTGGCTACACCAACATCACAATCCGTATCCTGAGGAGTTTAAGGAAACGCTTGAATACCAACCAAATACTTGCGGAAGTGATAGGTTCTGGGATGTTGTTTTGTCAAGGACTACTCGCGGCTCAATCAAGGATGCGCTGAAGCTATTGAAAGAAGCAGATTTTCGACAGGCAGCTACTGCACTGGAAGAAGGAGGAGAAGAGCCAGGGTATCGTGGCAAGCAATTAGGGAATGTCCAACGTGTTGTCAACAGAGCGATTGCTGTCTTGGAAGCATGCCCTGCCATCCAATCAGAAGACTGGAATGTCGCCAGCAGTGATTGGTCGGTTTTCCGCAAACGCATAAGACAAGCGCTTCAGGATTTGGCTGCATTTGCAGAAGGACCCAGTCACGCGCAGTCACAAGAGGACGGTGTCTTCGAAGCCGAGAACTTTGGCCTTTCCAGTGTCCAAGATAGTGGTTTTTCGTTGAGCAAGACGAGTCGGTCCACAGAAAGTAGAGTGCCCTTTTCGGTATATCAAGCACTACAAGAACTCTACGGCATAATGCTAGGTAATGGACGAGAGATCACAGCCGCATCAGCAGATTGGGTAGAGGCATCTATTGGTCAGACTATCTGGTGGGATGGCGAGGCAGAGGATGTAGGCAATGTCAACTTCTCAGCCAGTCGAAACAATCGTCAATCTCTTGCACGCACACAAGGTAACCGTCCTGTCGACTTGATGCCTCGCACCGCATATCTACAAAAGCTGTCTTTGTCTCTACGCCAAGTACTAGCCGAGCATGAAGATGTAGAACTGCAAGTGAACACGACGAGCTCGGTCGAAGTTGCTCTTGCATGCGTGTTTGACGATGATCTCGACGGACTTTTATCCATTCTGCGAGGATGGTCCTCAACAGTCGTTGCCACAGTAGTCGAGATCGCATATCGTGGCAGCTGGCTAACCACATCTGCAGCACCATCTCAGAATCTGATGGACCAATTCTCGCAAAGCGATCTCATGATTCTCAACTATTCACAGAACAAGCCGGCAAGGGATACCAATTCTCACGACGACATTCTGAGTTTATACGCAGATCTTCTCTACGATCGTCCTATGCTAAGAAGCACGAAATACGATGCCGAGCACGAAGGTTGGGAGTTAGCCATACAAGTCGCTGGACGCCTAAGCAATGGCACAACTTCTACTAATCTAATCACTCGGTTTTTGGAAGATCTCCCGCTCGAGGGTGCGACCGGAAGCATAAACTCGGTTCGCATCAACAAGGTAATGTCGCTTTGTCAACGCCTTTCTCTCAACTCGGTCAGTCAGCGTATGGCTAGACGATACGCCACACTCCTTGTTAATTCCACGCAAAACTACGGAGACGCACTGTACTATTACGCCCGCGCTCACGACCTCGTGCGCCTAAAGGAAGTGCTAGACCTCCTCATATCCTTGTGTTTAGTACAATCACTGGCATACCCACCAGCAGCTGATCTCGATGACACGCTCCACGCCATGCTTACCACTCCGAAACAAACCCTCGCCCGTCTAAACTTGATTGACCACGAAGCAGCAGAAATGCTCTCGATACATTTCAGTGGCTACGCCATGCTCCGCAGCTTCTACGACTTACGCGATCAGGTTATGACCGCATCCTCCGCTAGTGCAAAAACCGCACTACGTCCCATAGCAAGAAGAAAAGCAGCTGCTGCCACGCTCATCGCCGTCATCACAAGTGCAGCCGATAGTATCTATGGCGGCCTGTACGACGCCAGTGTCTCAAGCATCATCCCCGTAGACGGCCTCGTAGTCCTACTGGGAGAGGCGCTCGTCTTTGTCAATGCACCGAATCCAATAACGCCCAAACCCATCCTCACACTCACACAAACATCCGCTCTGCTCTCCGCAATCGAGTCTCTAGCCTCGCTACCAACAGCCTCATCGATCCACACAGCATGTGCAGACGTGCTACAAGCGGCATTGGCACACCGTCATGACCCTGATGGAGAGGCTAGCGCCAGCGGTATATTGAGTAAGAGCACGACGAGCCATTTCAGCTTTTCGGTTGTGGGCAGGAGTGCGGATAGTGGTGGGTTTGGCGTGCTTTCGCAGGAGAGCTTGAGTAAGGATGGGGAAGCCGAGGGAAAGAGAGCATGGGATTGGAGAAGCGGGATGAAGAGGGATGCGGGTGTGGATGACGTTGTCAAAGTGCTGAGACTGGGATTGGCGAAGGAGGTGGCGAGGGGTTGGCTTGGCTGAAAGCCGAGAGAAAAGATTAGAAGGAGTGACTCGCTTGATACGGGTGTCTTATGATAGGTTTGTCGCTGGCATCGCTTTCGAGGCCTGACGAGACAAGGACATGGGTCTTAACCAAGCTTTGCTTGCATGAGTTAAAAGGAACTGCGCATCAGGACGTTGTAGCGCAAAGGAGCTATACCGAGATATCAGAGATCGGATATCCAACGAATTACATGATGGGATATGAGGAATAAGTAATGAAGATGCAATTTCAATTAGCTCAAGCTATTACCACACCTACATGTCTCAGTCTCTTTCCGGCCTCGAGCTAACATGAATATCACAGTCATGCTCTATGCATCATTCCATCGTAACGTCATTCACCTCGTGCCTGCTCTCCTCCTCTCCGGATTCACACTTGCTCTCCTCAGTATCTACGCTGGCTTTCCTCCTTGTTCACATCACATTGCTCACTAACTCACTCACCCCACCGCCCAGCTTCAATCATTCCATACTCCGATGAATTCTCCCCATCCTCATCCTCCCCCATCTCGTGGGCCTGCACCTCCTCCTCCGCCCTCACATCGCCGTGCATATCATTTACCTCCTCCTGTCCCTTCAATCCGGCACTGCCCACCTCTTTGACAAGGGGTGGTACACTAGCCAATTTGATCTTCACGCCCCACTCACCACTCCTCGCGGCTTCGAACGCGGCTTGGCGTGCTGCGAAGCGTTCGAGTGATGATGGAGATGATGTTATTGCTGATATTGTTGGCGAGTGAGGAGTCTTGGTTGTGGAGTTTGGTTGTGTTGGTGGCAGACGTGATTTCTTGGATGGTGGGTGTGAGCACAAGGGTGGAGGTTGTGGTCGGGTGATGTTGTCTGCGAGCATGGCGGCGTTAATACGATCGTCCAGGCTGTTGAGCTTGGCTGGTCGCGATGATGTTGTTTCCTGGGTTGAGGAGGTGATATTAGGCTGGCGGGTATTGGCTTCATGCTGAATTATGGGAGTTGAGGTCGATTGGGATGTGAGCTGGACTGCGGTGGTTGAGAAGGTGGTGGTTGTGAGGAGGGAAGTTGGCGAAGCTGCCGAAGGTGGGACGTGCGGATTTTGTGTTGGCGGCGCTTGCAAGGATTTGCTCGGTATCGCTACTGATTGTTGGGGCGAGGAGTGTTTCGACGGGTCAGGTCTGTGCTGCTTAGAAGTCTGCTTCTCCAGCTGCATATTCTCAACTGTCACTCTACGATCTTCGCCTTTCAGCTTGTGCGCATCTAGTGGATCTTCTGCTCGTGCCGGCTGTGGTAAGGATGGTGGGATATAAGCGTGTGCTCGCCCAACCCTTTCCTGAGACGTCGGCTCCAATTCTTCCTCTTCGTCGTCACTATCATCAGTCTGACTCTGCTGCATTTCACGTCTTTGAGCGTCACTAAGACCTCTCTTCCTCTTCAATCTCTGAAACTCGGCAACAGCAGCACGCATCTCTATATCAAACGCCATTTGTTGACCTATAGGCTTATCACACAGATCGCCAAACAAGGTCTCCATACTCATCGACTCGGTGAAATACGGCGGCTTGCTGAAAGTGTTCGGCCACACATCCCGTGGTCTGAAAGCAGCAAGAAGCAGACGGAGTTCGCTATGCGATGAATGTCTTGAGTAAGGAAAGGTGATTTGTCGTGGAAGAGGTCGCTTGGACGTCGTGGTTTCTGATGGTGGAAGAGGTGCTGGCTTGATTTCAATCTCATCTTCTTCTTTCTTGGTTCGTGGACCATTCTTTGCCATTTCTGCGAGCATGTCGGGGAGTTCGTCGATGGGTATGTTCTCGAGATCGAGCTTGCTGTCTTCATCCTCGGCTTCGAGTTGTATGCCTTTTCTTTTTGCATCAATTTCTGCTTGTAGCATTATCACAATCTTCTGGAGTATGTTCTTATCTGTGATCTTCATGAGACATAGAGCAAAAAGCTGTTGTACTGCGATCATGTCTGTGAGGTCAAGTTCGTGGATCTGATTGAGATCGCCATGACCTCCGCCTGCACCTGCCTCTCGAACTTCGATGTTGCCTTGACGTGATATTATGGGTGTGATTGTGACGACTTTTGTTGCATTCTCGGGGTCCCAAATAGGACAGCCAGTGTTTCGTTCACAGCTGTGAAGACGAACAGCTGTATCTCTTGTTAAGATACCTGGTTGATCTGTATTACCACACCTGAAACCGCATAACACAGGTGCCTCTGGACATTCGAGTGCAGCACCATTGTTCTTCGAGACAGAAGTGTAGATGCCATACCGATAACGATCCAGGTGGACTTGAGAGTTGAGAAACTGTGATAAGGCCAGCCATACGTCCTCGTAGCCAAAAGTCCAAGCATTGAAGTAAAACACTGTGTCTTCAGGATATGCATCCACTTTGTCAAGTAGTTCGCGCAGCCCTTCTGCTTTTGACTGAAAGTGCTGACGCCTGTCGATATTAGAGGCAAACGTGGTGTCTAGGTAGATTTTGTCGAGCTTGCGTAATCCAGAAGCATATAAGACGAATTTGCTGTGACGGACGAGATGATCCACCCACCACTTTTCCGAACGCACGTCTCCAGTGTATAGAATCGCCTTACCTTGGCCTTCAATCAAGAACATGACTGCTCCAGAGCAATGATTGGCATCGAATAAAGTCACACAGATGCTGTTTCCAGGCGAAAGTTCAATCATGGTTGGGGTCTCCAGTGGAATAGGTTTCAGTAAGAACTTCAAATGCTTATATGTCTGCTTTCGACTCTCGAGAATGCCTCTAGAAAAGTTCATTCGGTGCGGGAACTTCTCAAGTCGTAGTAGAATCTCGCGTGTTGTAGGTGAACAATAGACAAAGGGCGACTTAAGGGTGTCCAATCCGTTCAGATGGTCACTATGCACATGGCTGAGGAAGCCTGCCAAAGGGGGTGGCCGGTCTGCCAGTGGTCGAAACTGGTCTATTCTGATTTGAGGAAACTCTGTCGAGTTGTTAGTAATGCTCACACCATCGAGCAAATTGACTTTACCAGACACAAAGCCATCGAACGTGGACATCTTGCATGCAAACTCAAGCCGTCTAGCGCGAACAGATGTGGTGATCTTTCGTACATTGCCAGACGGCGATCTCTGATAGATGTAACAAGGACAGAAGCAGAGAGAGTCGATTCAGATTAGATATTGAGATGTGGCTGAGCACTCTAGTAGCAGAGATTATGGATTGGCTACAAGCCTCCTGCCTCAAGGTGACTACGAAAATCCACATCCCAAGCAAGGCAACATCATCGCCACCCATCCTCTCGTCCTCGTCACAAAACAAGAGTGAGATGACCGTTTTGTACACTCGATGTCAAATCTTGGTTGACTAATACGAAAGCGGCCTGGGCGCGGAAGCTAGAAGCGCGAGCAACATGACCTCGAGCATGTTTCATCTCAGAAGATGACCGCAAGAATGTGCACGTCAAAATTGGAGGACGACTACCACGAGAAGCTCAGCAGAGAGTGAGCCAGTGCTTCCTAGTCGCATTCGATCAATGGATTCAAGCTGATTCAAAGCATGTTATGCATCTTCGGCAGCCACCAGCCGGACCATTGGAGAACCGTTGAAGTCCGTAACATGAAATGAGACGATGATATATCAAGACGACCCTCCCTCCTTCCTCTTTTCTGCCAGCCATCTACTCTCCTTCATCTCCAACTCATCCCATCTTCATATCAATCATCATGTCTATCACCATTGAGGGTAAGTCTTGTCCGTCGACTCACCATCATCAACTGCTTTACTAACAAATGTGTCTGTAGATCTCATGGGTCTCCAGGCCGCCATCTTCGAGTGGGCCGACAGCTACGACAGCAAGGTAAGATGAAACACCTTCTTTCTGATCCGCGAGGAGGGCAATATCTTGCTCACACACATCTTCCAAACAGGACTGGGCTCGTCTCCGCAAATGTGTTGCTCCCACCGTCTACGTCGACTACCGTTCTTTCCTCGACAAGGAATGGCCTGCCATGTCCGCCGACGACTTTGTCGCCATGGCTTCCGACCCCTCCGTTCTTGGTGACAAGACTCTCCGCACACAGCACTTCATCGGTGGCACCAAGTGGGAGCGTGTTTCGGACGACGAAGTGATTGGCTGGCACCAACTTCGTGTACCCCACCAAAGGTACACTGACGAGACCCAGAAGACTGTCAAGATGAAGGGCCACGCACACTCCACCAACAAGCACTGGTACAAGAAGGTCGATGGTGTATGGAAGTTTGCTGGTCTTTCTCCCGACATTAGGTGGGGCGAGTACGACTTTGACCAGATCTTCGCTGAAGGTCGTGACAAGCATGGTGATGAGCCGAAGGAGGAGGCTGGTGCCATCTCTGCTGGTGCTCAGATGCACAAGAACCTTACTTCTTAGATTTGTTCTTGTATGAGTTGGGTAAAGTGTTGATTCTTTTTTTGAGAAGACGTCTATAACTAGGGATATGCATATAGGGGTGGTGGGAGATAATGGCAAGGAATGTCTGCCAGGCTATGAATGTTTTCAAATCCAAGTATATATAAAGCGCAATTTATATATCTATATACATCTTGCTGCCATCTTTGCGTCTGTACTGCTTCCTTGTACCTGATCGACATAGAGTACTTACATGTGACAATGATCGACGTCAGATGAAACTTAGGTGAAACGAAACAAAACAAAGACGACATCACTCACTGATACGCCATATCAATCACCCACAATGCCTTCAGCAACAGCACCGCCACCTCCTCTTCCCTCTTCCATCCCAGATCTCTCCCAGAAACTACCTCCACTCAAACTAACAGGCAATGGACCGCGAAGACGAACACCCCAGAAGCAAGCACAATCATCCACACCAGCGCCAAAAACACCGCCATTACCTTCTCCACCATCGCTGAAAGACATAAAATTCACACACCCTACACGACGTATCCTATCACCACACGACCACGAGCTCTTCCTCGCCTCACCAACATACACTCTCATCGTCTCCTTCATCTTCACCCTCTCAGATTCCGTTCGTGGCCTGTCCATCTCTTCAGTAGCATCATCCAAAGAAGCATCCGACCCCACCATCCAATCCATTCTCCGCATCCTCGACACTCTCGAGCAAACAATCCAAGAATGTCCACCCGATGACAACGGAGGCAGCCGCTTCGGTAATCCTGCATTCAAAACATACATCAACGCCGTCACCTCCAAGCTGCCAGACCTGCACACCACGCACTTCACTCTCCCACCCCCGCCAACCGCATCATCTACTTCCACCGCAAACGACGAACTAACAACCTACCTCCTCTCCTCCCTCGGCTCACCCACGCGCATCGACTACGGCTCAGGCCACGAACTGCACTTCCTCATCTACCTCCTCACCCTCTACTCCCTCTCTCTGCTGCCTCCCACCACCTTCCCCGCCCTCGTCCTCCTAATCTTCCCGCGCTACCTCGCGCTAATGCGCACACTACAAGCAACATACTACCTCGAGCCCGCCGGCTCCCACGGCGTCTGGGGCCTCGACGACTACCACTTCCTGCCCTTCCTGTTCGGCGCCTCGCAGCTGCGGCACCACGGCTTTATCCGGCCGTTGGGCATCCACAGCGAAGCAACACTTCACGATTATGCCTCCGACTATTTGTATCTGGATATGGTGCGGTACGTCAACGCGACGAAAACGGTGCAAGGGCTGCGCTGGCATAGTCCGATGCTCGATGATATTTCGGGGGTCAAGGGGGGATGGGAGAAGGTGGAGAGTGGGTTAAAGAAGATGTTTGTGAAGGAGGTTGTGGGGAAACTGGTTGTGATGCAGCATTTTTTGTTTGGAGGGGTGGTGCCGGCGGTGGAGGGGATGAGTGTGGAGGATGCGCATGTGGAGGAGGAGGGCGACTATCTGGGACATGATGGACATGAGCATGGTGAGGAGGAGGGAGAGGAGGGGAAAGGATGGGGGGATTGTTGTGGGATCAAGGTGCCTAGCAATGCGGGTGCGGTAGGTGAGATGAGGAAGAGGATGGGTACGGAAGGGTTGAGGAGATTACCGTTTGATTGATGGGAAGCGCGTCTGCAAGAGTAAACGTATGTGGATGGTCTGCTGTCTCGCGTCTTGAATCTTAGCTATAGATAAGACGGTCGAGTGATTCAAAACCAGCAGAATACTTTTCGAGTCACTGCCCTGAAGCTCTCATCTAAATATCTCTTCAAGCAAAGCTGTCACCCGTCAAAGTAAAGAACCCTCATCGTTAATTTCGTGTAATAGCAACATGTAACACATAATATACCATCCATTCCCCCCCTCCCCATATATCGACCCATACACTCATAAGCCTCCACCCAAGCACACACCACCCGCACAAACACCCTCCGTCCAACCTCACCCCTCACCCCCTCCCACCAACCTCCAACCCCATCCCCCTCGCAATCCTCCCAATAACCACCTTCTTCAAAAATCTCTCCCTAGCCAACTGTCTCAACACCCTCACAAAAACCTCGCCGCCGACCCTCCCCCTATCCAACGCCCTCCCCAACACAAACATCGCCTCTCCAATCCCCTTCTCCTCCGCTACCAACCGATAAAGCTGTTCCGCAACGACCGTCGGCGCAACCAGAACGTCATCTACATTGGGCGCTTCTCTACTTCTCAGGCTTTCGATTTGCTCGTCTGCAGCGGCGATGGCGGCGTGCAGGGCGGATTCGTTGGTGCTGAGGAGGGTGGTTAAGGAGTTGAGGGCGGAGATTTCGGAACTGAGCTGGGATTGGGCGGTGAGGAGGGCGATGTGTTGGGCGGAAAGGGAGGAGAGGCGGGAGGCGTTTTGGTGCAGGGTGCTGGTGAGTTGGGTTTGGAGGGTTTGCGAGAGGGTGGAAAGGAGGGCGTCGCGTTCGGGGTTTATTGGTGGCGGTGGTGGTGCGGCTTGAGAATTGTGGGAGGATGGAGGGTACGTTTGAGCTGGGGTGTCGAGGTTGCTGGACAGTAGGTCTTGGATGGGCTGTTTTGTTTGTTGTTGTGCTGGTGGGGCTGGTTGCTGATATGGCTGAGATTGAGGTTGTTGTGCGTATTGAGGGTGCTGTGCGTATTGAGGATACTGCTGGTGTGGTGAATATGGTTGTTGAGGTGGATATCCTGTTACGGTTTGTGGCTGTCGATATTGATTCGGACCGGGTGGTCCTGGCTGCGAAGGACCATCCTGTCGATATGGTAAATCAAGGCGTTGTCCAATGGCTGGAGATATGGCTGGTAGACTCGCCCTGCGACCGTCTTGGTTCTGTATGTGTAAGGGAAGACCACCCTGATATGGTTTTTGAGGCAATCCTTCTCGAGAATATAGTTGTTGCGGAGTATTCTGCACACTCTGTCCTGGCTTAGAAGGTAATGCTGGAGGTCCACGCGAAGCATAGTCAAGTGTACCATTTCTCGGAGGACCTTGACCAGTGCTTTCCTGTGTAGCTGTAGGCTTGGGAGGCGGAGGTGGAGGCCCACCCTGCCTAAGAGAAGACGTCCTAGCAGGCAGTGGTTGTTGCTCTTGTCTATGAGGTGCATCAGGGAGAGGTGGCGGTGCTGAAGAGTGTCCTGAAGGTAGCGCGTTCCCTTGTTGTCGCGCCATTACAGGTGGTTCTTTTGAGAAGATCTCCATGAGTATTTCCAACAATTTGATTATAGTGAATGACTATGGTGGTTGATTAGCCACCCACTGTCAATCGCATGCTACAGTAATCTTCTGGATGTACTCACTTGCCAATCGTCCTTCCAATGTGCAATATAAGGATGATACACTCTTCCATCCACGCTCACATGTTGTCCAGGCCTAACAACCATATCTTTTGTCGGCACAACGAACGACATTGGTGCTTCTTGTGGGTAGTTGTATGGTATCCATAACGCTATAGGGTATCTGTACGTCGCGCCACGGAAGGCTACAGGTAAGGTGCCACGAAGGACGAGGAGGAGAGCAGACGTGCCATTTTCAAAGGCTGGGACAGGTGTTATTGTTTGAACGGCGAACGAAGCCAATACACGCACTATAGACTTCCGTTCTAGGCGACAAGGTAGGATAGCGAGCCAGTGTCTGTGCAATATCGGAATAGCTTCTATCTACATTGTGGTAGTTCTGTGGTGGGACATAGTATCAGTATTGTGCACAGCAGAACGTACAGAGCAGAGTACTCACATACGGTCTTCAGATTGCTATAGAGCCATCCCAGCACTTGGTCTGGCAACGTCGCCATCTGATAAGTTACAATGAAAGAGGGGCTGGGTGCAGAGGTCAGCCAGTATTTGTACAGAGAATGGATCGAATCTGAAACGTGAAACATGAAACAAGTCACTCATAGGATGTCTCATTGGAAGTGGGGGATGGTGTATTAATAATCATTCCAAGGTCTATAGGATACAGGATATTGAGGACTGCCTTACACCAGTCTTGGGGAAGACAAAACGTCCTAGGTTAGAAGGAAAAGATCGTACGCCACTCCGACTCACTGCCATCCTGGATTCAAAGCTTGGGTCGTGCTTCTGTTCAACAGCCTATTCAGCCTCCTGACCTCGGTCCATCTGCTGAGACTGCCCAGCTCCAACCAGTTCATGCGTCTGTCCTTGCCGCTAGGGCTTCCAATGATGACTGCTCTCCAAGATCTATCGCTGGATGTGGTATCGGCGCTGCCCCTACGTTGATTTTGAGCTTCTGAACCAGAAGGTTGAGATCCAAAGTGGTGTCCAAACAGCTCGTTCGGAATGACCTGGACTGTCCTGTATCGCACCAACGCGACGGTAAGAAGGATTGTCAAGCCGAGTAAGATACCTGCCGTGATAGCAGTAGCCCTCTGGGCACCAACTGCGCGTGTTACTTTACCGCCTACACCAACTGACGCAGCCGCGAGTAGGTAAGCAAGACCTTGTGTGGTGAACAAGCCAGCACTCACACGAGGATAGCTGGAGTAAGCTGTTCGCTTGCGCTTGATGTTCGCTGGTAAACTCTGTAGTCTGTGTCGATTGTTGACACCAGGCTGGAGATCGCACGTATCAAATGTCTCCATGATAATTCCATTGCATTCGGATATAGCGAGATTTGAAATGTACCCAATCAGTGCTGCGAAGACGATAGGAACCATGAAGTGGACTGATCGGCCTCTTGACGACAGTGTGTAGGCAAGACCGGCCAGCGGTAGTGCTGTCATGAAGAGCAGTCGACGAATAAAGTGTGAACTCCAAGAAAACTTTGGCTGAAAGGTCATACTGTCTGTTCGTGGACCACGACTTCGTGACATGCTGAAGATGTTCGCTTTCGAGCTAGGTACTGCAAGCAGAGCACCAACAGCAATACCAAAGACGCCTAGCCCTACATATTCTGGTCGGAACCGATAATATCGAGATAGCAGGTTGCCCAACAGCACAATGATCAGAACAATCTGTGCATAGATCCATGCAAGATAGATCGCCATGAGCAAGAAACCGCTTTGTGCAAGCATGCGAAAGGATAGATAGAGCCCTGCAAAGACTTCTTCCCACCACCATTTCGGTCCATCGCCAGAGACATGCATCTTGATCTCGCCTCTCGCAACTCTCGTAGAGGTGGTGTTGTCTGGTAACTTTACTTCTTGCATGGTTCGGCGGTGTGGTTTTCGACGAGTCTCAGGGGTGATTACGTTGAGTAAGAGCATAACAGCAATCAAGATGACGCTGATATAAAACCCCCAGGATATATTGATACCGCTGATCACCGCAGCCCCAACAAGGAAGCCAACAGCAAGTGATCCGATAAAGCACCAAGACCAGAAGCCCAACCAAAGTCCGACACCGCCTCCATGTCGTCGGATATCTTCCGTAACAACGATTTCACCATGTGGCTTGTCGCTTTGCAAGGAAGCGCCAAACAAGTCCAGTAGCGTTGAGATCAAGTTGATGTGGACAAAGCCAAGAGCAATACCAGTCAGCGCACGACATATAAGTAGTCCAGCGATGTATGTCGAGTAGTCCGTGCCACGTCTTGTTCCCACAATGACTGCTTGAGGTATTTGTAATGGCAAAGCAATCGCAAGGCCAGTTAAGGTGTAAGGCCTTCTCCCATGCAGCAAAGGTAATGGCCAGAAAATCAAGACCACAAGGCCCATGGCTAGATAAAGAACGACGTTACCAAGGATAATACGATGGTGTCTGTCAGCAAGAGTATACTGAATAGCGGGCACTTCTCCAGCATATATGCCAATGAGCATGCCGATGAGGGCAGTATTGAGACATGTGACAAAAGCAGTCCATCTTTTCCTTCGATCGCTCCAGTTTCGAGCTATTGGTTGTGGTTTGTAGCCCAGGTGGAACTCTTCGCCGTCTCGAAGCACGATATGGTTTACACCCTTGAGACGATCTTCATAACTCTCGAACTCTTTGTCATCAAACTTGTCTGCACCCCATTGTCGCGAGTTGGAGTCCAGACGTGTTCCGGTAGCCATAATCTCGCCATGGCCTGGACTATCAGGCTCATCAGCAGGCTGCACTGGACCAGTAGCAATTATAAGGGGCGCCACTCTGTTATTCGCCAAGGAGCTCTTTCGTGGCGGGATGATTGGAGGTCCGTCAACCGCTGTAGATTGAACCCTCTGTAAAGTATTGGTACCACGATTGACCAGATTAACATGCTCCCGATTTGATGTTTGTGCAGCAGCTGGTATTGTTGGAAATTGAACATTCCTCTGCAGCATGACTGGTTTGGTAGGAGAACGACTTGCCGATGCCCAGTCATGAGCACTTGACCCCACATCGTCGTTCTCCGAATGGCGTGCATCTGCCGAAGGACGCTCCGACCCAGCTCGATGGTTCGGCCAGTCTTCGTCCCAGACTGTTCTGACTCCTGGCTGCGTAAGTGCAGCGGGCTTGGGAGCAGTCCGAACGGATTTCGCCGAAGCTGCACCTGGTGTCACGGGTCGGTTGTGGACTGCTGGCGAGTGTTGAGGCCGGAATAGTCCAGGCAAAGAGAACATCGGAGCTGGATCGTCCTGACTTGGGCCCGAGGTCGAGCTAGAAGTGTGCGTAGACACAGACTGTTCATAGTAAAGTGCTCTTTCTCGATTATGATTACCACCAGGTGCATGACCAGAGGAAGCAGTGTCGGCATAACCTATTACATCATTCGGTCTTTGAGTCTGAGCAGTCTGTCGAGCGAGTTGCAAGGCTTCCTTCATGGGATCCTTGTTGGGAGCATTACTAGGCTGGACCTCTGAAGCTGCATGATCACGGTCCTGCGAGGTTTCTAACTCTTTCCAGGTCTTTGAGCGTATGGGCTGGACCGAGATCGATCGATCACCACCAGCTGCAAAAGTGTCTGTCTCTGGTCGAAGCTTGTCCTGCCGGATTGGTTGTAATGCAAGTGAGATCTTGCGGCCGTTGTCATCGAGCAAGGGTTTGCCCACATCAGATTGTGGAGGCACGACTTGCTGGATTGGGGACTTTGCAGAATACTCGGGTCCTGCCTGTGTGACAACGTTATTAGTAGCAGCAGTGACGCTCGGTGATTGAAACGTTCGAAGAGGCTGAGGCATCGCCACAGGTACGCGTGTGTGTACTGTCGAGTCACTGGCTGCCGACTCGGCGTCTGAAACTATAGACTCGCTAATATGGAGCTGACGAGCAAGTGTGACTAATGGTACAGCAGGTTTACTTCCGACAGGCTCGGCTACGGGCGCTTCCATTGCTCGAGTCGCGATTTGTCGTGCGGTGTTATCAGATAATTGCGGAGGAGGTCCACCGGTGACAACCGAAGAAGAAGGAGAAGTAGCAGTTCCGGCGTAAACGAAATCTTCATATGACCGCGGAGCAGAGTTCGGTTGAGGGGATACCGTAGCATCCGCGCCAGTCGCCAGATCATATTTCCATTTGTTCTGACGTTGGCTCAAGCTTATTCCTTCTATTGTGTTCTTGCCATGGTGAACGTCTTCTTCGATAAAAGCTCCAGGGACCTTGGGAACGCTAAATCTGCGGCTTTGATTGCCATCGAGCCATGGAAGTCGACCTTGGCGTGTTTCGGCGGAGGCATTGATAGGCGTAGAAGTGTTCGATATCTTTGCGCTTGATATTGTTCGACGCGGAGACGTGTTCGATTTGCCAGACAACTGCAGTCGGGCACTACTGGCCGATGTAGCGCAAGCATAGGTCGGCAGGGATGGTCCACTCGCAGGTGTCTTCGGGGCTACTGACCCATCAAAGCCGATGCCATCACTTCTTGCACCTGTGATGGAATTGAGTACTGTAGGCTCGGTCGCCTCACTCTCGATGGGCACATCGTCAACCTTGCTATCGCCAGGAAGTCGAAAAGTCACGTTCTTTGCTACAGCAGTATCGTTAGCAGTGCAAGGAAGAGAGTGAATACAGCAGCATACGTTTTCCTTTGCCTTTGCGCCCGCGGTTGTTTGACATGAAGACGATCACGTCGCTTGTGAGCGCCGCCTCGCAGGCACAGCTTCAAAGCAAGCCTTTGCTGCAGGCTTTATGCAGGACGCAGGCTATATCAAGCTGGTGCGAGGAGAATGAAGTGTAAAAATGATAGGATGCTGAATAATAGTGATGATAGTGCCGGGCTGGCGAGTATGAAGAATGTGCTGAAACGAAGCGATAGAAAAGGCGTATGTTTGCGGCATTGAGCCATGTAACAGATTTTCCAAATCTGAGGAAGGCGCCATGAGATCGCGACTTCCTCTTTCTCAAGGCAAGATTATTCAGTGATGGAGCTTAGAGAAACGATTTGCAGCAAGGGAGAAGGTGAGACATTAAAATCAATTCTTTACAAACGAAGCTACCTACCATGCTGCCACTGTACTGCTAGAAATTATGAAGGCTTCGTTAGTAGTACCCAAGCACTTTTCAGAAGGAGGTTGATGACTGACCTTTATATTGAAAGAGTGAAGCGCCGTCCTTGCCTGAGTAATCGGAATCGAATTGTACCAGCTTCCTCTACTCGAAAGTGGGAGAAGACTGGCACGCTGCGTATTGCACTTAAGTGTCGTGTCGAAACACACACAATCTTCGCACCGGCTCCCATAGGAGTCAGACACGCATGCGCTCTTCTTCCCTGTTGCCAGGTATACAAGAACGGAACGGACTGGTCCTGAATTTTCTGATGCCGAATGCAGACGTGAGGATCACGCCAGGCCCTCAAGGGCAGCAGTCAGAGCCTGTTTGTCCAAAGACGTGCAGGATGACAAAAGAAGTGAAGATTACTCCGAATTTCTCATTTGCGTAAAGGTAACGCTCAGCAGAAGCCGAGTGTTGGTTTGTGAGCAAAGAAACGCAGCATTGGCAAGGACGGCGCTTGAAGAAAGAGAAAGAGAGAAAGAGGAAGAGAGATGTGAGTAATATAATATCATCAAGAAGAATACCACGAGGGTCTCCGAGAGAAACACGTGACATCGGTCCTGAAACTAGCGGCCAAATTCCGCTACCACTTCAGCAAATCGAGACTCAATTTCTTCTGGACTTGTATCGACAGCGACCAACGACATACTAACACGACATTACAGCCCAGTTCTCTTTCATCGTGAGTGTCGGCTCTTTCACGCATTAGATATTGTGTTTTGCTGACATATCAAAGATGGGTGAGTCTCCTTCTTTCTGCGCATCCTACCTCGAATCACAACATGAAACACTGCGACTGGTAGAAAAGTTCGTTCGTTGGGAGGAAGTAATATCACAAGATGAACTCTTCAGATGCCGAAGAAAGGTTGCGGTTGTGTCGCAAGAAAGATTGGTTGCAGGATAAAATATCAAGGTCGATGCTGGAGGCGGATTGCTCAGAAGCTCTCCAACGGCAACAGCTTAGAAAGAGATTGCATATCCATCTATATGGCACCACGAAACATACACTTCGATGAAGACGAACAATACTGGAATACAAAAAAGCACAAAACTAACACACATACCCACCCCCAGGTCGTCTCCAAGAATACCAGGTCATTGGCCGTCACCTTCCTTCTGACGCCAACCCCACCCCCAAGCTCTACCGCATGCGCATATTTGCGCCCAACTACATTGTCGCCAAGTCTCGTTTCTGGTACTTCGTCTCCAGGCTCCGAAAGATCAAGAAGGCCAACGGTGAAGTTGTGTCCCTCAATGTG
>Ga0160429_1000454_pt1 | contig 37955 bp, 37 predicted proteins | sample SolpanmetagenomR_FD_108199 | JGI IMG/M metagenome (GOLD analysis project Ga0160429, IMG submission 108199) | Solar panel surface microbial communities from Lawrence Berkeley National Laboratory, California, USA - R | ecosystem: Engineered > Built environment > Solar panel > Unclassified ... | reverse complement strand
GGCGGTAACGAGGACGTTGCCGTTGTCCACAGCCCATACTTGTACGCTATCATCTGGATTCTGAGCCGGATCTGATGGGAGTCTGAAGCATGGGTGAAATCGGAATCGAAGACAGTCTAGACGATGCCATGAGCATTCGTCTGCTGGTAAACAAAGCCGCTGTCCAGGTTCTTTCGTTCTTGTAGAGTATGGTTCTCTGCAGACGAATGTTCGGTTGAGTCGAACATAGTCGCGGAGCATGACACCACTTTCTTGGTGTGGACAGCCGAACAGATGTCCTGTTTCGTGCATATGAGCTCCAATTCCAATATTTGCCGCCTCCCAATTGCTTCCACTTTCACCGCAGTCATTAGCAACGAAACGGGTATCTGTACGAGTGCAGTCGGTGAATGCACCGACGACTTCCTCGAAGTTGCTGGGATACGTTTGAAGAGAGTGAGATCCGAAGATGGCCAGCTGTGTATCGCCAGATCCACCACCTAGTGCAGCATGTCCACGTACAACCTGTGCCTGAGGATCCCAGTGTGTATCGAGCATGAGTACCGAGACATATCTCTTGTGGCCCGGCCGTGGCTTAAAGTAATTGTTGACCGCTTCCATGGCAATGCCGAAAAGTTCGTCCTTTTTCTGTGCTGGCCCATGTTGCTGGGCACGTTCGAGATCTCGAAGCTCTGCCACGGTCTTATCAGTCCTTACAATATGGATCTTGGCCTCATTACGCATCATCGGAATCTCGCCATCACGCTGGCTGAGCGTGCCATGTTGCCATTCTTCTTCTATTCGGAAGCACCTTCTACCAAAGTTGTTTCTGTTCATCTGTTCACCTGTGAATGCTTGCCACAGATAAGCCGCCATCTTGAACTTCCGTATCGCAGTCTCCAATCCATTGCCTTCTCTTTGTTTTCTTTCTGGGACGGCATCATATGTCTCGTCAGAGTCTCGGGCAAGCATGATGACCAGATCTAATGGAGGAGTTGAGGCAAGGGGTAGGTAGTTGATACATATCCAGGAGGAGTGAGCTGGAGCACCGTTGAAAGCAGGCACTTTTGGTGAGACGAAGTCTAGTCTGATCCTGTTGGGTCCAGGTTGTAGGTGCACCAGTGCCTTGAAGTGCGAATCGCAGACTGGCCATTGTGTAGCTGGAAAACTGTCTTGATGATGACATACATAAAGAGCGCCGTCGAATGATTGTTGTGCTGGATCTCCAATCTGACCATATATGAGAAGGACTTTTTGGTGTACCTGATCAATCGCTGTTAGAATCTCACTCTTTTATCTCCTGCTTCTGCACAGGCCCATGGATCCTGCCAATATCTTGCCAAACGTACCCAAGAATTATCAGAAACAGAAAGGACGCGCGGTGCGTATGGTGTAGATGCGGAAGTCTGCGGTCTAGGAGATGTTGCTGAGGAGTTTAACGTGAGAACGCTGCCACCCTGAGAATCGGTCAGTGGATGTTCAGAGAACAATTCAGCGGGGCATGACAAACGGCTATGCTGTATCTTCCGCTTTGCGAAGAGGGATAGACGGAAGGAGAGGGTCGTCGAAGCGTGGATGGGCCGTCGCCGCTGATTGAGTGGAGGTTGCTAGAAGACTTTTCCGAGGGTAATGTGCTGGGAGGTGTGGAAGAGCCGTGGCCAGTGTTCACGCTGGAAGAAGACTTGTTGGAAGGTTCTACTGCATTGTGAGACTCATTTGAGCTGCCAGAGTGCGAAGAACGCTCGGTCCTGAAACTGCTTCTTGACAATCGTCTCAGATCGTGCAAGAATGAAGGCATGCCGCAAATCCACCAGGCGAAGCGGATTTCAGGAAGCGATGTCCGCTCGTGCCCAGACTATAAGATGCGACAATCGAAGGAAAGGAAAGGGGAGTAAGGTAATAATGTCGTCGGCAAGGTTGGCAAGAGAAATGTGGAAACTGCGGAGAAGGGCCGATGAGCCTCGTGCTTGCTTCTAGGAAGAGGGCGAGCGAGGGAAGGTTGCGGTAGGATGTTGGTGTTGTGCAAAGTGTCAGGCGAACGAGATTGCTTGTCTATGCTGGGCAGAGCTTGGAGAGGAGGTCAGATGGGAGAATGCGACATTGGAAAAAGAGACATGGAAGAGAAGTGCTGAATCTTGGCTTGGCACATGGGTACTGGGTAAGCGGGAAGTTCTATCAATAGTTTTGACAGGTTGGGCCCGCCTGAGATCAAGCTTTGGCACTTGTGCCTGGTTATTCCTTTGCAATGCTGCGTATATAAACGAGCCCCTTGGCCCTCTCATCTCGTCCATGCTGTCCTATCACCAGAACTCTGGCAGAGAATGTAACCTCGTTTGTTGAGAGGTTGCGATTATGCAAAATCTGAAACAATCGGCGAGGATTTGGCCGACAGACGATCCTCGACGTTACGCATGTCTGTGGATTCGTTCGGGGAATGTGAAACTCTCTTGTCCCACCATTCCCCTCTTCCTTTCCTCTTCCCGGTCTGGTCTGGCCGTCAAAGTATAATATCGTCCAATTCTAATCATCTTATCTCCAGACGAGTCGGAAGCTCAAGCTCAAGTCCTCAGTGATATCTGGAATATGACGAGAGGGACCCGTTCGCGAATATCTGTCATGCAGGAGAGCGAAAACGCCAAGTTCAATCGGTCAGCCTTTACACGTGCGAGTACTGTATTCTCCAATGTGGTATGTGTTAGCCATCGAAGGTTTTGACTGGGTGTGATTGCTGCTGACCACTTCTCGAGCGTGTCATTTGTCGACTATATTCGAAAACTCCGTCAACCCATCGCTCGTCCTTGCGTGATGGACGGACCATCTGTAGTGCATATTGTAATGCGACAGGGTCATCGACTCTCATCACAATATACGGCATTATTCCTCAAGAACTCCTGTATTATGCATGACCTCGATGGAATTCTCACCTTCTCACCTCACCCGACTTTCAACCCCTTCAACTATCTGTGCAACGCATACTTGCACAACATCTCCGAACGCATGGTGATTGATATACGAAGAGGAAGGAGCTTTGGGACTCCGGGAGAAAAGGTGTCAAAAAAGGGGCAGCGAGGTCGACCGTTTTCCTGGTTACTTTGACAACTCCCCTCGATACTTCGTACTAGATTCACTATTAGGTCGCAGTGCTGCATTCCATCGTCCCCCTCTCCAATTGCCTCTCCTACTTTCTAGACGCCCTCGCTGTGTTGTTATATTGTCTTGTGCTACTTCTATATCGCAATTGTACTACACACATCCGCCTTCGCATAAGCTTGGGAAACTCTTCTCTTTCACTCCGGCGCTAGCGGTCATTAGCATCATAGCATCATAGCTTCACACATGACCATCGACGACCGATCATGTCAACAACAGCACCAGCAGAGATGGAGATAGCGCAAGAAATACAAAGCAAGGTGTTGCGCAGAGCACAAGTGTCGAAGGTAAACAAGGCGCCCATCAGTCCATGGTCACCTCGACTAATCACACTCGACCAGATGGCTCGTACACTGCAAGACCGTCTCGCCTTGGCAAATGTAAAAGTAAAGAATGGATGGCAGAATCGACCACTCGTTTCGATTGAGCCGGAAATCGATAGAGAACTCAAGCGCAAGCGTATCGAGTCCAACATCGACCAATTCTCAGACACGTCCTCTATCGCATCAGGCCATTGCTTCTCTGCCGGTCTACCAGTATCCTCGCCTCTAACCGCTCCTCTCTTTTCCGATGACATGCCTCGGTCAGGTGCAAGTGCTAGGGATGGGTACTCAAAACGGTTCCGAAACGAGATGCCACTGCTAGAACCTCCAGGAAGCACACACAGTCAAGGACGAGGCAGAACAATCAAGAGAAAGACTTCTGCATGGAAGAGTACCTTCGAACTACCACAATCATCACCAACCCACTACCGCAGTCGCATCCGTCCATCTATCGCCAACGACCGTCACGGCTCCTTCATCTCTGAACGGTCCCCAATAATGCACTCTCCCAGCGCTTCCGAAGACGACGATCAAGACCTGCCTCTTCCCATCTTTCGAGCGCCAGCACCACCAAACCTCTCCGCTGTTCCAATGCCACACTTCAGATCTTCACCACCTCGCACACCCTCCCCATCACGTCCATCGCACCTACGAACACAAGACTCAATAGACGCCGGCAAAGAAGGCGCTGATCTACTACTATTCCTCGCACAATCTCCTTCTCCAGCCGTACATGCCAACAAGGTCACCTTTCCTTCTACACCTGAAGCGAAAACGACACAACTTCCTTCGTCCATGATGTCCACACCAGGCGCCGTCTGGGCCAACTTCCAGCCCATTACTCCTGGAACAGCAGGATTCGAGTTCTCCGCTTTTCTCAACATCTCACCAAGCCCAGCACAGCAAGCCTGGAAACGAACACCAGGAGGTGTGGGTATAACGCCGGGAAGGACGCCGCGGGTACAGCTCGAGTCGAGACGAAGGCTGGATTTTGAGGGTGAAGTGCCTATAGTATCAAGGAGTCCTACTCTTGCAGCCTCGTCACAGGACTCGACGACCAAGTTGCAATTAGGTGGTGAGCTTGACACACCGAGGAAGAAGAGTTCGTAAATGTATCGATACCATTTGGATCCTGGCATGGCATGGGTAAGGCGTTTTCAAGTGAGTGTCAGCTTCGAACAGAACTGGCGACTGTGTCTCGTTTTGTTGTTTCCAATTATGTTTAATCTAGCGTTGGGTGTGTATTTTATGCGGCATTTGTTTTTTCACTCTGTAGGTTTTATGGTTATGGATTATAGCGCTCTCAAAGGAAGAGCTGTGTATTGGTAAACGAATCAGCTAGTAGCCAAAGGAAAGGGAAAGACGTCGGATGAGAGAAAAGAGGTCTCATGCTATAGAAGCATTTCTAAACGAATAGATTTTCTCTAAGCATTCTGCACAAAGGTCCGTTTTCACATAGATCTCTCATCATCTCTTATCTCATCATGATACTTTCGCCAGACCACGCCGGCGTCCATGCAGCATCACACAACCTTTCTAGGCGCTCAGGACCTACGGACTGGTCACCATCTCCGGACTACCCAAACCCAACCCCAAACCCAACCCAACTACTCTTCTTACACTACTCCCAGCAACACTCGCTCTCACTCCACTTTCCTCCCCCTCCTCCTCCTCCTCATCCCCCTCCTCATACCCAACACCCACCCTCCTAACCCCAAACACCCTAGAAGTCCACTCCGCAAAAGTGTCCGGATCCCACACCTCACTCTCCCTCCCCTTCCCCTTCTTCCTACTCGCCGTGCCAGGAGTCCCCGCACCACCACCTTCCTCCTTGATCCACCGTCCGAACCACTCTTCATAGCTCACCAACGCCATATCTTCGATAGCGCCCACCAACGTCTCCTTGACACGCAGATCATCGAGCCATTCGTCCAGTTTGGCACGTAGCAAGGGGACTTCGCGCTCGATTGCTGTGCGGACAGCAGCTACTGCCGCGGGGCCGGGTAACTTGCCCTTTTGCATTTGGAGTTGGAGGGAGCGTTGTTGTTCGTGCAGCTTTGAAGACGCAGATGAAGGGTCGAGGACAAATGTCATGCGCACGGCCCAGGCGGTTGTGAACTCGTTGATGACGCCGCGTAAGCGTGTATCGAGTTCGACTTTGGCGTCGAGCATGTTCTCGACTACTCGAGGGACGAGTGCTTGGATGCCGCCGAGTAGCCGGCCTGGATTGGCTAGGTTGGCGAAGAGAGAGGTGAAGCCGCTGCCGCGGACGTCGGCGAAGGTGGAGGTGAGGACGGTGAAGTCGAGATCGGATTCGGGGGAGACGAATTCGATGTCGAAGGCGACGATTTGTTGTTTTAATATGAGCAGCTGTTTGAGTAGGAAGAGGTGGGTGTCTGCGAGGGTGGGACGGGGGAGACCGGATGCGGGAGATGGAGTGTGTGTGGAGAGAGCGGTGGTGGCACGAAGAAGGGAGAGGGTGGTTTGGTGGACTATTTGGTGTGCGAGATCGTCAAAGACGACGGACTGGAGGGTTGTCAGTGTACGAAGGGTGTCGATGGAGGTGTGAAATTGCTTACATTGACTAAGCGGTAGATTCGGCTCAAGAGCCAGATTGCTTTGCGAAGAGTCGGATACCATTCGGATGCTGGTGCACCACCTTCGTATGCCCACGGCATGTCTATCAAGTCGCTATCTTGGCCTTCGCCTATCACTGGCGTCTTGCCATTGGGTGTTTGTGGTGTTTCCATGGACGAATTTTTCCTTCCAGATAATGCCGGCGCCCTATTACCAGGTCCTGTGGCTGTGATTGTGCTTCGTCCACGACGACCTGCTGTCTCAAGGTCATCTGGCGTAGGTCTGTACCTTTCAATGTCATCACGAAGCACCGCCAACGCTAGAAACACGAGTCTAGTCTGTGCGTCCTCGAGAGCTGATCGAATCAAAGGTGAGAAATGCAAGCGTGGAACTTCTTCAACATATTCGCCATCTTCTTCCGGCTCTTCCATGTATCGAACTTGGATCAAGCTACACAGCTCGCACAGCTTCTGCAACTGCGTCTCTTTGATTGTTCTCGGTCTCAAGTAGTCGTATAATGGTTCGCAGATAGCTTCGAGGAAATCATACAGACCACCATCACCTTCAAACCATTCATGCCATAGATCATACTCATCCAAGCAGAGACCTCTGATGTATCCAATGGTGCTTCGAGCAAAAGTAATAAGATCTTTTTGATTATTTGGCGCGACATTCATCTCGGCTAGTCTTCTGTTGATGATGGGCGTAAGCAGACGACCTCGGGCTGCCGCGTAGCTCTGATATAGTTCATTCACTAAGCTTTGGTACTCGGGCTGAGCGTTCGGACCAGCGTCTGCAGCTGGCACAGCTCGCTTTTGCACTTCTAATCCTAAACCTCTAAGCTCAGATGCACCGACGCGAAACTTGGCATAGAGTAGGCCTGACATTGCAGTGTCGTTGCCGGATGATTCTGCTATCCTTTTCGATACATCCGAGGAGATCTCGCGTAGAGTGTTGGTGAAGTGGACGCGGACCAGGGTTAATGCTCTTGTCATTAGTAGCCTATATCGCTTCTCATATTCTGCGGCCTCTTTATGCTTTGGCTATCAGTATGTCAGTACTGTGGTTCGGAGGAAACATACAAGCTGGCCTTACATGAGCGTGCATAAAGTCTAAGCAACTATCCAGATTGGAAAGCATTTGAGGAAAGTCTTGACTGCGGACCAGACTACCGGCACCTGGGGCATTCAGTCTTCTCGTTAGAGGATCCAATAGACTATAGTATTGCAAGTTCTCGCCAACATCTTGTGCAATCCCAGAAACACGTCGTTGTTCATCAAGTAGTCCTTGCGATCGAGCTTGAAAGCTGGATGTTTGTGCTTCTACTGCTTTGAAAGAGGCAGTCAAGTCTGAAAGTAGCTTCAAGTTGGAGTTGGTGTCTTCGAGTAGCGAGTCCAGATGCCGACGGGTTAAAGTGAGTTGATCTAAGTATAGTCTTGCTGCTCGTCAGCCTCGCCATCTTACAAGATGTGCTTTTCTTTACTCTTACTGGTATTTTTCATGGGTGGCATCAGCCAGCGCATCACTAGCTTCGTCATAGGATCGCGCAAAATCGAGATCTGACGAGAGCTTGAGGTCTGCAAGACCATGATCTCCTCTTTCACCATTATCTTGCTCTTTTGACCGTCGACGAGCTCTTTTGTGGAAGTCGGTTATAGACTTGGTTCGTCTCGAAACAGTAGGGGTAGGAAAGGATAATATCGTGGACGGTAGTTGTTCATGAGTACTTGTGGAAGCTGTAGGGTTCCTGCCGTCAGCCTGCTCTAGCTGAAACCTATCAACATCCAAGCGTGAGGAGTTGAATCAAGCCACTTTGCTTACATTAACAGGGTCGAGGAGTGACTGTCGCCTCGTGTGTTCATGCTGTTGTGATCGCGGTGTGGTATTAGTTGCATAGAAAAAGGCATCATCGTACATTTTCTTTTCTACTATCGAGGCCTTTACAGTGGTTTAGATATGAGGATGATGAATTGTTTGTTACCACCGTACTTGCGGGAGAGGTTTTCATTACGTGATGCCATTGGGTCAGATTGAAGGCTCAGGGGTAAAGATGATTACTTTAGACATCGCATTACAAAAACTGCTCATTAGCTACATGTTTGTCCGAATCTGCGACGCAGCGGATGACTTTACTCTATCCGCAGTATTTGTTGCTGTCATCTTGTCGTCATCATGATAACCTCTGCCTCCAGTTTGTTCCTATATCCAATGATATATTGTTCACACGGCCTCGGATCAGGAACTGGTCTGCTGGTCTGTTGCCCATTGATCATCCTTGCACCTGTCGATTGATTGGCACAGTGCCGATGAATCATCTTTTCGCGCAATTCTGCTGTATCCTAGCTGGACCGGGACATCAAATCGAGCTAAAATACGACTTCAATACCAGGACGATGATTCCTAGTCCTCACAACGTTGATTTCAGAAGCTTGCCACCTCTTCACTCGCAAAAGATCGGAATTTCATAGTATGCTGTGTGTGCAACAGCTCTTAGTTTGTAATTGGTGCCGACAAGCCCGATGAATGGTCGTAGCAGACCAAGATCATGCATATAGTAGTCACTGCCAATCGATCACAGATCGTATACCAGCATAATCTCACAGCGCCTTCAGAGTTCGTCGTCCGAATCAGAAGAGGTCTCGCTACTCGACGATGTTTCTCCACGTTTTGCTGCTGCTTCTGTCAAACCCAAGGTCTCTGGTCGACCTTTCGCACTCGTCTCTGTTTGAGACATATCAGGCCCGCCGCTCTCAAATCCTGCTGGCCAGTATCGCATTCGCAGGCCTTTTGGTTGCTGCCGTACTGCTTTCGCTTTGGGTATTGTTGGATGCGCTACACCTTGTGTGTCGTTGGTCTTGTCTTTAGGAATAGAGTATGCTGTAGCAGGATGGGTTGATTGTTGCACATGTAGCGTGGTGTTGATTGTGACAGATGCTGAATTGTATCGTACGCCGCCTTCCACAGGAACGAGTATTCCCGAACCATCTTTACCAGTATCTGCTGAGCTTTCAACGCGAAGACCATATTCTAAACCATTATGCTTTATGATAGTCGTGCCCGATTGTGCTTGGGTTAGATCCACCTCTTTCAGTGATGTGATAGGAAGGCCGGAAGCAAGTGTGATGTGCCATATCTGCTTTCCAGCTAGGTTTGCAGGCGAGAAGAGCTTGTCGAGTTCGGTGTCGGTAGATTTGCTAGTGCTCTTGACGGCAACGAAGCCATCGGGAGGAGTGTAGTCCTTGGATATTGCGCGACTAGAGACAAGGCTATTTAATGCATTTGTGGTGGTCTCTTTCATCTGTTGATCGCCATCGTCTTCACTACTCGATTCACTACTCGATGCTGGTTTCGTTGCTTGATCTTCTTGAGCAGTCTTTGTGCGCTTAGCTGCACTTTGAGGCGATGACGTTCTTTCGGATGTGGTTGTTGGCTGTTTTCTTTTCTGGCTGATTGGTGCCTCCACACTTCCTGAGCTACCGCTCTCACTTTCACTTGAGCTCGAGTCACTTTCTACATCACTCGACGCAACTTTTTCTGAACTGAGGATTTTGCCTGGCATATTGATGCTAGCTTTCCGAAATGTCTTTGAAGCGGAAGCTAGGTGCTAATGGAGCTCCGTCGTTGTCGTCGGCGCCAGCGCCCAAAGGTGAGTGATCTTGATTGTGATGTTCGTTGTTTTGCAACTTTTTTTTCCTCGGGAACTGAAAAACATGCGTGACTTCAATGGCATTGTGAGAAGGTGGACTTGATTGACATCATCAGCTTTTGTATTGACAATGATGATATTATGCAAGGCATCTATCTAACTAGTGGATGCTGTGATATGCTTGACCCCTCAGTGAATATCATGAAGCAGCGCTTACGGGGGTCATGAACTATCTTGATTACGATTGTTACCCGAATTGATTCTTGGTCTATCTGGAAGGAGGGAAGAAAAAGATATAATCGTGCGGTTGGAGCTAACAACACTGTAGTACAGCTGAGTGCCTTTGCTGCTGCCAAAGTTAAGAGCTCTAACGCCGATCTTGACAACGCTGAAGACTCCGTCATCAACTCCGATCGCGAAGACTATACCACTTCACGACGAACTTCGGTCAGTAATAGACTCGATGCGCTCGAAGATGAGGGAGACGACGTTGACTATGACGATCGCTTAACTGAAGAAGCACATTTTCGCAATGTGCAGCTTTCGACCTGGAGACCTTCGCACGACAGCCAGAGCAGGGTGAGCTGTACCGACAGCAGCATCCATGTGGAGCTGCTACCAGGCGAAACCATAGCATTGATTGGTTCCTATGATATTCTTGTCAGCCTCGGTGCCGTCATACTATATGGAGCAACTCTGATGGCGAGTACGAAGCTGCATAGAGTATATGCCCCTGCAAGTCATGCACTTCCCGTAATTGAAGCGAGCCCAGCTGGAAAGGCCAAGATCGAGATATTGGTCGTCAAAAATGACCTAAAAGGTATGGCAAGACTGTCTCCTTTATTCAAGCGATTATGGAACAAGGATAAAGATGTTCGTGAGGATATAAAGTTCCTCTCCAAGCAGTCGTGTCAATTTGTAAGTTCTTGCTCTTCTTAGCTCTGAACATGTACTCATCTTGCGGTAGCTCCGCTACGCCACGGATGATCCAGACAGAAGGCTCTTATATGGTCTTGCAGTGCCGCTGGACTGGCGAAATTGTATGCGACTTGTTGCAATATCATCTGGCAAGACTAGTGCAAAAGTGCTTGTGACGGGCTTCAATGGATCTGGCAAATCGACCTTTGCCAGGCTTCTGACGAATTTTCTCTTGACTCGGCCGGATGCCGCACGAGATGCTAGTGCTACGAACAGCAGGCGCAGTGTGTGCTGGCTGGATCTGGATCCTGCTCATCCTGAATTCTCGCCACCAGGACAACTTTCATTGGTTCTCGTGACAGAACCAATCCTAGGGCCTGCCTATACGCATTCTTACGTCGACAACGCCATTGGTTTTGTAATAATACGAGCACACAACATCGGTTCCGTTTCGCTCAAGGACGACCCAGCTCAATATCTGGCTTGTGCCCAGAATCTCTTTCGCTGCTATGAGGCACACCACAGTGAGTCAACTTTGATTATCAACTGTCCCAAGTGGGCGGCTGGCGAAGGGCTGGAGACTCTGCTAGAGCTAATCAAAGCTTTGTCATGCACGGATCTGGTCTTCATGATGAAAGGTCAAGCACCAGAGGAACAATATACTCGGGATCTCCCCGAGGTGCGCCAGGATACGGCGATCCAACTCACTCTGGGTAACAGTATCGCGATGGTGCTTAATACTGTACGTAAACCCGGGAAGAATACCACAATACACTATTTGTCGAAAGTCAATAGACCGTCGCTGGCATTTCGAACGGCTGCAGACTTTCGACACATGCAGACCATGTCGTATTTTCAGTCCCTTGGGCCTGTGCGTGGAAATCCGGCGTGGGAGTCTTCAGGCCTTCTTGCTCGGAGTCCTTGGCTTGCAAGCTACGATCAAGAGTCTCCTGACATTCTGGGTATTCTGAGTATTGGGACACAAACAACTGCAGACAATGTATCCACCGCTATAGACGGTATGGTGCTCGGTTTGTGTGTACTCGAAGAAGATGATGAAGCAGAGTATGCCTTCTCAAGGCTTGACCGTACTAAAAACGAGGGCTTGCCATACTGGCCACCTGGAGTTGAACTGATGTCTGCTCCACCTGACCCGAATCACTCACATGCGATTGGTTTTGTTTACTGTCAAGCTATCAATCCTAAATCACGCTCTCTCGTCCTCCACACTTCCATACCAAGGCACGTCTTGGAAGCGACATCTCTCAAGACAAGGAATGGCGTGCCTAAACTCTTCCTTGTGCGAGGTTCATTAGATATGCCCGCCTGGGCCTACCTTGAGCTGGATCACATGCGCAGAGCAGTAGGCACGAATGAGAGTAAGCAAGGGCTTGCTGTGGAAAGCAGCAAGAACGCGAAGCGTAAGAGGGAGGCGAATCTAAGTCAGAATCTCATTGCACTAAATCCAGGTTATGATGTTGCCAGGCGAGAACCAGGAAAATCCGGCAAGATGGCTGATAACGTGGACGCGAATGGGAAACATGTCATACCTTACGTTGCTGAAGTTGGCGAGGGTGACAATACAGGACAACGATGGCGCACGAGACACGACATAGGACGAAGGTGATGAGTACGATGTTATGGGATATGATATTGAGTCGAGGCTGTCAGGTTCAGGGTATTCGGCTGTGGATGAGGATCGGGAGGAAGGCCAACCCAAACGTCCTCCGGTATAGATGCGTGCGTGTTGCATGCCGATGAGGGCTCACTCTTTGCCCAAAGAGGCAGAGGTGAACGCCAGCAAGGAGAGTCTAGCTAGATGCCGTTACAGGATTGTTTCACCGAAAATGGCAAAGTGATCCAGACTTTGTAGATCGTGGTTCGCGTGGCATACCCGTTATCGCCAACGCCAAGCCCACCTTTTCATTTTCCTTTGAATAAGAGCATACTCGCCAGCTGCCACCTTGACCAGCAAACTCCATCTTCATACACTATACCGCAAACATGCCTTACAACGACTACCTCATGGAGACTCCTCTCCGCGACCTCGACCCTGAGATCGCCGAGATCATGGTGGGTGATGCCCTCATACGCCTCTGCAATACCATTACTAACGCCTCCTCTTCCAGCGCCTTGAGATCCAGCGTCAACGCGAGTCCATCCTCCTCATCGCCTCGGAGAACGTCACCTCCCGCGCAGTCTTCGATGCCCTAGGCTCACCCATGTCCAACAAATACTCTGAGGGTTACCCCGGCGCACGTTATTATGGTGGAAATCAGCACATCGATGCCATTGAAACTACTTGTCAGAACCGAGCTCTCGCGACCTTCCGGTTGGATCCTAAGAAGTGGGGTGTGAATGTTCAGTCGTTGAGTGGTAGTCCTGCCAATTTGCAGGTCTACCAAGCTATCATGAAGCGTATGTTTGGAGAGGAAGAGTTGTTGTATACCTAGGCGCTGACTTACAATAGCGCATGACCGTCTTATGGGTCTTGACCTGCCTCACGGTGGTCATTTGAGCCACGGCTATCAGACACCACAGAGGAAGTATGTGTAAATATATGTTTGCGCCATGTCCTATAACTAACCACTTCATCCAGGATCTCCGCTGTATCAACCTACTTCGAAACCTTCCCTTACCGTGTCAACCTCGAGACTGGCATCATTGATTATGAGAGGCTGGAAGAGAACGCGCTGATGTACAGACCTAAGACACTCGTAGCAGGTACCTCTGCTTACTGTCGTGAGATCGACTACAAGCGTATGCGCGAGATCGCTGACCTCTGTGGCGCATACCTCGTCGTAGACATGGCGCATATCTCTGGTCTCGTCGCCGCCGGCGTCATGGACGACCCTTTCGAATACGCCGACATTGTTACCACAACCACACACAAGTCTCTCCGCGGTCCTCGTGGCGCCATGATCTTCTTCCGCAAAGGTGTGAGAAAGACCGAGGCCAACGGCAAGGAAGTCATGTACGACCTCGAGGGTCCCATCAACTTCTCCGTTTTCCCTGGTCACCAAGGTGGTCCCCACAACCACACCATCACTGCGCTTGCTGTTGCGCTCAAGCAGGCACAATCGTCCGACTTCAAGGAGTACCAGACACAAGTCAAGAAGAACGCCAAGGCGCTTGAGGTGGAGTTCAAGAACATGGGTTACAAGCTTGTCACAGACGGTACAGACAACCACATGGTGCTGCTTGATCTCAAGCCTCAGGCTCTGGATGGTGCTCGTGTCGAGGCTATCCTAGAACAAGTCAACATTGCATGCAACAAGAACACTACTCCTGGTGACAAGTCAGCACTCTCACCCTGCGGTATCCGTATCGGTGCACCCGCAATGACGAGTCGTGGTCTTGTAGAGGAAGACTTCAAACGTATTGCTGGCTACATTGATACCTGCATTAAGCTCACCAAGAAGGTGCAAGCTGATCTGCCGAAGCCTGATAACAAGCTCAAGGACTTCAAGGCCAAGGTCGCCAGTGGTGAGGTTGAGGAGATTGCAAGTCTGAAGAAGGAGATTGCTGGATGGGCAAGCACGTTTCCTCTGCCCGTATCTGGCATTGATGCATGAGGACATGACGGACTAGGCTTGGGATCAAAAGCATGGCAGGCATATGGGAGGCGCTTTCAATATAGATAATGACTGTGGATAAAAAGGTATTCAGGAACGAAGAGGACCATGATGTGCTAGAACTATCTGGTTGGATCATTTGCTGGAGCACAATAACTTCGTTCAAATTCATCGTACTTGGGTATATGCTAACCTCGATCAAAAATGCTCCAACTTCTGTACCTAATCATCTCGAGAATCTCTACTTCCTCATGCTTACCCGCCAATCAATTATGAACAAGCCTCAAATACCTAAACCTCCCACACCTCTACCCTCCTCATTGCCATTTTTCGCCATGTAGGCATGGATTTACGCAGGGAAGTGATTGATGTCTACAGATACAATTTACGTCGCAGCTGAGTAGCTTATTACAAGCAAAACAAAACATAATGATTTAAACGAAAATCTGTGTTTCACATGCTTCGCTGGGTTCCAGCTCGTCGAAGTTTAAAGCCGTGGTGTCGGAGTGGTTAACGAGTCAGACTTGAAATCTGATGCCCTAGGGCGCGCAGGTTCGAATCCTGTCCGCGGCGCACTTCTTTTTGCTTTTTATTTGGTCTTTTTAGCTTCCATTTGATGTGTTATATCATATATCTGCTGAGGCGAGGGTTTTGTCGTTGGGTGAGCACACTTCAGTGACCCTGCTTGGCAAACGCCCGATATCCAAAGTCTAGCCGAGTTGTGTTTTTGCACCTACAATTTCTAGTTGAGCAGGATGGCATTCTACAGGAAACATGTTGAGCAGTAGTACGTTAATAATATGTTTGTGGCAGGATGGGCACTTCATTTCATGCGAAAGCATCCTATAGATTCTGTTCATGCGTTGTCTTTGACCACATTACGAGTTCTCTTCATCCATGCGATTTCTCTCTTCTATTATCAGGCCGCTCTGATTTATCACTACCCACTGTCCTCATTGACTCTGCTGTAGGTTATGCCAATTCTGCTGCAAGTCCTTCCACTACCTCAGTCTGCACAAAGTCCTTCCCAATAGGCCTCGTCACTTTCATCCCATACGTCATCTTCACTTTCCTCTCCACTGCTTGTCTCGTCCGAACTTTTGTCATTGTACTTTACTCGACTGTCGTCCCACTCACTGTCACAACTCTTACTATTTGTGTCTTCGTCATCTTCGTTGTTTTCTTCCTCACTCGTCTCAATTCCACTGATCGCTCTCGCATTAAGCTTCTGTCCCAGAATATGCAGTGTAGCGAGGTCTGCCTTGCTCAACGACCAAGAATCCTGCAGATGGGTTGCCACACAGTCCGTCATTCTACTCAGCTTGCGCCCCCACTCGCGCCTTTCTTGTGCACCTAGCATAATAGGGTCTTCTCGCCAGATGCATAGACGAAACATATAGCGTATAACCAGATCCTTTATGATGCAGAAGTTTGCTCGGCTTATGCCTAGCTTTGTGCGTAGTATTGAAAGGTCTCGGTTGTGGTTGGGCGCATGAACATCACGCTTCGGCCGCTTTATACATGAGTCGACCGTCTCATCGTTGATGCTTGAATTGTCCTGAGTCTCTGAAGAGGCAATAGTTCGTTGTTCTATGTCGTTGCTGCGTGCAGGGAGTGGTGAAAGCAGTTGTTTACGATCATATGTGCTTGAAGAAATTTCGGTTCCTTGACCTTTTGTAACCACAGAGTGATTTTGCCGTTGTAACATGGGTCTTTTCACAGGGATGTCGTCGGTGTCGATATCACTAGACTGTTGCTTTCTTTTGTTCTGTTTCTTAATCTCGTGTGAACCATCGTGAGTTAGATCAACGCAGGGCTGTGCAATGGCCTTCGATGTTTGTTCGATGCGAGTCTCATGAGATGTCTCATTAGGATGTGCCAGATCTTTTCCGGAAGTTACCAGTTCTTGAGCACGTGTGAAGTCCTCCGAGGCACTTTTCAAGTCGTCCTGTTCGTTCACGTCTGTGACAACCGCGTTGCTCGATGTTGGGATCTCGGACGTCATTGTGCCTTCATTTGCCAACAAGGATGTGTCTGGAGGCAGCTGACGAGGCACAGGACTGTCTGCTCTTGGTTCTGTTCCAACCGCAGCATCGTCTCTGCTTGAGGATTGCCCTTCTCCAGACAGTAATGCTTGTGCTCCATGGTCAGCGTGAGCCACCACTGCATCATCTCTGACCAGACTCTCCAATATCACACCACCGTGCTGCATTGTCAAAGCGCCTTGCGTATCTTCTACTTTAGATGTCGTCGAAAGTTCTTTTGGCGTTGTATTTTTCACCTGAGATCCTGTTGGAAGCTCCTTCCATGTCTCAGAGCGCTCAGCAATCCGCGTGCCATCCACCGCCATACCATCACTTCCACCATCGTCCAATACGTTTTTCGGCTCAAACAACGCGTTCAAAGTGTACGATCCGCCAGGGACTTCACTGTAATCGACTTGCAGTACCCCATCGCCAACAGCATGCGTGATATGTTCCTCATGCAATCTTTCTGCTAAGCGGAATAGGCGTTCGCCAACCGGGTCGCGACCAAATATACGAACCTGGGGGATAGTCTCCTTGCCATTTGTGTATTTGATTTTGAGAGAGCGAGTTTGCATATTGGTCGAATGAAGCTCGTAGAGTATCCCGTGAGGAGTGCCAAAAGAGTTGAAAGTAAGTTAAGATCAATGAGATATCGGCTTGTCTCTGAGGAAGACCTCTAAGATGAGGTGCTAGAAGTCTATACTGTGAAAGCAGTAGCTTCAATGAAGAAACTCAGTAAGCTTAAGAGTGGCGTATTGTCGACCGAAATAAGAAGATCTCACAGACAGGCCTGTGGGAGCTAGCTTGATAGACGGTCAGATCATATAATAGACCGACCGGTGTGAGGACCAATGTATCAACCAAATTCGAATCACAACAAGCACAGAAGCTGCGATGTGAACGACGTTAACAACGGAGCTTGGAGGAAGTTTGGAGACGTAGGGTAACCTTGAAGAACGCGTGACGTTTTGTCAGATTGAATGTCAGCGAAGAAAGAGCAAACAGGGTTAAGGTGGAGAGTCGATCTCCTACTTCAGCTGTGGGGACGCGCTCTACGGTATCATCAACGAAAACCGCACACAATGGTAAAAGGAAGAGAGGAGAAGAGCTGTTCCGAGTGTTTCAGAGCTCCCGATAACCTATGCACCGCTTCTTCACTTCGTATGCTTGACTTTTTGCCGATCATCTGGATTTGTACCATATCCTTTAAACCTCTGCTATGCCGAGTACCATGAACTTCAGTCGACAATCCGCGTCCGGTGCATAAGTTGCAAGAGTATTGCCGTCAGCACGCCCATTAGATGGACGTCGCTGAGCCTGTATAGTCATTGTTGGCCATGATATCATCTTTAGTGGCGAAAGCCTGCCACTTCTGCTTGTGTTTCTCTCTAGGTGTGAGGACAAGAGGTGGAGTCACAACAAGAACAGAGGCTGCGAACGTGAACGATGTGAAACAAAGAGCCGGGAGGAACTTTGGAGACTTAGCTCAACCGTGACTGACGGAAGTGAGGAAAGAGCTGTGTCGTGTTTGCAGGTTGGATGTGAGCAAGAAAAGAGCAGATGAGAAAAAGATGGAAAGCCGATCTCCGGTTAATCGACGACGTTTCGCTTCACCGTGAACACACGCTCTATGGTGTCAAGATAGAAAGCCACGAAGCGGCAAGAGGAAGAGAAGAGCGGGTCTGTAGGGTTCAAATTCAGAGCCCTCGAAATAATTCCAAGCACCATGTTTCCAGACAGCAGTAACCTTTGGCTGAACAACCGAGTCCATCCATAGGATATATGTGAAACTTCTGCCATGTCGAGCACCATGAGCTTTCGTTCATAGCATGTCCAGTGTGCATGGGCTGCGAGATGTTTTCAAGCTTCGTGTACGTCAGCACACCCTTGTCGCATGTGTTTTCTAGTGATCGTTTCATCCTGTGGGGTGGTTCTCTCATTGCTCGAGGCTTCCTTCCGCCGAGTGCAATTCCACTTCTCCGGTACATACCTAAGCTCTTCTCACATCATCGTGCAACCACATTTGCTGTTCGACCAATCATAGTCGATCGACAACTCATCCACCATTCTGATAACTCTTCTATCATAGTTTTTACCATGGTGACACCAAGGACATATCGTGCCTGTAAGAAGCTCGGGCATCCGCAAACATTGAAAGACATTGTTGTATGGGTAGAACACCGGGCAGGTGTAAAGATTGCCACCAGGATAGCAGCAGTGGGTGAGTTGAAACCACCGATGACTTTGTGGCCAGCAGGGACACTGGAGGTACAGAAATACACACATCTCCTGTTGCCGAGAGTGCTGTCAAAGACTGTGGTGCTTGATCGTAGTCAATAAGGAGTCGCTGTCGTCCCAACACAACCACTTGATTTTGCAGTATACTATATATTGCTAGAGCGATAGATGGTTCGCATAAGAGCAATATATCCGTTCGCAGTACCGCCAATGTTGTGTCCGACTGTGTGTCACATACCATAGCCGCATCGTGTGGGTGTGTTGTCAGTACCACCAGGTGTACTTTGTCGAAAAGTTGTGTAAAAGGGCTTGAGTTCTGCTGCCGCTGGACCTTGCGCATCGCGTAGCACGATAACACTCAGGACTTGTTCCCGCCATTGTTTTCTTCGTCGAGCGTAACATTCAGCGCTTCATCCATCTCTTCGTTGGCAAGGTCTTCGCCTTTTGCTTGCAGCGCTTGCATGAGCTCGTACAATTGACCTATCTGGCCATCTAATCGTGACGTTAGTCAAGGGAAAGTTCTGCTTTAGCCCTCCGTAACCACGTACCATTCATTTTCTCGAGTTTCTCCTTGTCAATCTTAGCCCCTCTCCACTCATCTGCTTCAATTGTTTGTGCATACAATTGCCATTCTGTCAAGAAGCCCACCTGTTGATGAACGGTTATTAGTTTACATGCTCATTTTACTGCCAGCATTTACGTTTTTGATTGTACGTACAATGTGAATAGGATTCTCTACACTCTTGTGAGCTTTGAACTCGCTCTTGACGTATTTGTCACCAAGGAATCGTGCCTCTTCAGGCAACTTTCGATGTGCTCGTAGCAGGCGTCTGTATAGTGGAAGTGGTGGTAGCAGGGCGAGCGGACCCGGACGCAGAGGATTGTTGCGGCCTGGAGAGGCAATGGAGGCGTAGCGGAGAATGCTGGTCTGCTTCATTGTGGCTCTGTGTTGTTGGTAGTGGCGTGTTAATATGAAGTAGAAGGCCAATGGAGAGCGTCATGATAGATGACCTCGGATTCGAGTAGAGGCTCACGTGATGCTGCTTTCGGATGTTCATGATAACACTTTCATCGACAACAACTGTCGTTCATTCATCTCCTTTCATCAATTTTCATCGTAGACTAAGTGAATCTCTCACAATTAGACTGCATCAGTCCGACAGAACCACAGTGCAGTGAGTCTTGTTGTATCCGCATCTTCCGCTGTAACAGGCGTCAGATTTGCCACTTTGCAAAATATTGCGACCGACGTTTGTAGCCCCCTGACCATGAACACTGAAGATGCAGCCAGTGTGCTCGACCAATTCGTGCACGATGTAGCGAATCTGCCTGCTGAAATTGCACATCTTCTTGAAGAAATACATGCCAAAGATGAGCTCATACAAGAATGTCGCTCCATCATCAATAACAGAGATGCACAATTACAGAAACATATCAAGCAAGTCGGAGGTCATATCAAGCATCCCAAGGAGGAGCAATTCATGAAACTCGTGGTATCCAGTTATGACAAAGCTCGAGCGTTACAGGATGACAAGGTTTCGTTGAGTCAGAAAGCGTGCTTCCTGCTAGATCGACAAGTAAAACGCCTCGACCTCAAGATTCGTGATCTTGTTAACGAAGGTGCACTTGCTAGCGATCCTACGCTACCTTCACTGCTCCACGATTCAGCAGCGAACCTTGTGCCACCAGCGTCTACTTCGTCTACAGGAGTCAACACACCACTTCCTGCTCTCCCATTTACGGCTGGATCAACAACGATTGCCAATGCAGCAATGGCACGTCTAGCCGCCAATGGCACTCTCAATCGCGCAATACCACAAGCGCCAATGGCAGGTATGCCATCATTCCCACAATCTCGCGAAGTATCAGCAGGCCCAGACAGCAAGAGGCGACGGCTGAACGCTAGCCTTGGTACATTACCAACACCAACTTCGAATCTCGCTCGTCACTCTCCTGGTATCGCCACACCAAAGGCAGGTACACCCGGCGCTACAGCCATACGGGCGGGTAGTGTTGGCCCTCGAACGAAAAAGTCCGGCATGAAGAAAATAGCACCACATCAGCAGACGAACATGCTACGGAAAAAGGTCACCAAATTAGGTGCTTCAAAACGAGCAGGAGGTGCTCGATCTACCCGAACCAGTGCGTCACCTTCGATGACTGCGGATAGTGGCTCTGGGGATGAAGGCAACACCTCTATCAATATGTCGCTAGGCCCTGGAGGACATCATGATGGTGCTGCGGATGAGGAAGAACCGATTGATGAGCTGGGCTATGATGAAGACGATAAAAACGTGTATTGTACGTGTAGAAGTCTTAGTCATGGTAATATGGTGGCTTGCGATAATGAGAGATGTGCGTATGAGTGGTTTCACTGGGAGTGTGTTGGTTTGACGAAAGAGCCGGTTGGGAGGTGGATATGTCCGGAGTGCAAAAAGCTACCGAGCAGTCAGGTCAAGCTAGCAAAGTAGAATACCATGATCCATCGTTGCAGATGAGGTTATTTGCTAGGGCGGAAGCTCGATAGCTCAAGAGAGGGGTTTCGGGGACATGCAGGCCTATCTACCTGATTTATCGTCAACTACTAGTACGAAAATGCAGCCTCTGATTAATCCGAGCTAGTTGCTTCTTCAATGAGCAGTCTCACTCTCACATCAATAAAAGGATTATATGTTGAAAACATCTAGAGAATGCGACATTTTTAAGTCGCAGAAGCAGTCTGGAGAAATTCAGCACAAAGCCTCTCGTCCTAGAACGAATTTGAACACCACCTACATGGCGAAGGTGTTCTACCTCCTTGAAGGAGAAAATGCCCTTGCAAACCATTTAGATGTGCTTGAACAACATCGCGAGCTTCCTAGCCAACTTCGAGAGATGCATATTCATCCATCAACGTCACGACCATTTAGCATCCCAAAAGTCTTGGCACGCGGATTTTCAGAATCCTTAAATGCAAGCTCAAGTAAAAAAAGTTTGTGGAGAGTGCCGACAGACTTTTTCATGGGGTTGATTAGTGCTTCTAACTACAGATCCCAGGTCTCAGCAGCTTGAGATTGCGATTACGTTGTGTATCGAAAGACACAATAGTGTATGAAGAGTGCCAGTATAATTTTCGCAATTCGTCATGGGAGGCATGATATGATCCACGATCAACTCGTTTCTCGGAAAAAGAGTCAAGTCTCAAGTGCATATCCAAAGGAGCGTTAGGCGAATGCCTGTACATAGGCCTGGTCGTCTCTGCTGGAACCTAGGAGTATGGACATGACAGGGCTTTGTCAATATATACTACAAAGAAACAGAAGAAACAACTATTGGCTCTTCATCCAAGATTGCCCACGCACGTCCTCTACTATACACTCTCTCTACACGACACCACCTCCTATATCCAAGCCCCATAACCAGCCTACTAAACAATCACCGATCACCGTCCCCTAAACCCATGCAACCCACCCCCCTCAACAACACCACCCACACTCCTAACCTTCCTCCTCGCCTCCTCAATCGCCAACCCCGCATCAAACATGCCCGTCTCCTGATAATACGTCTCATAATGCCTCACCAACTCCTGCATCTTGCTCTTCTCCACCTTCGCCAAATCCTTCAACTCGCCCGGATCAGTGCTCAAATCATACAACTCCCACTCTCCACTCCCCTTGGGCGGTGCCTGCAACACAGCTTTCCACCGCCCCTTTCGCACTGCACGATTGCCAAAGAGTTCCCACGCGGTGAAGTCGAAGGCGGAGTCGTAGACGTATGGCGAGTGGGAGGAAAGTAAGGATACCCATGATTTGCCACGCATGGGGACGATGGGCCGGGATTGGAAGAGATTGGGGTATGGATGAGGGATGTTTGCGAGGGAGAGGATGGTGGGTGTTATGTCCATTACGGTTGTGAAGGCGTGGGTGGTTGAGGAGGCTGTTAGTGTGTTGGTGGTGGTAGAGGAGAGAGGGATTAGTGGTGGGTAGCGTATGATGCAGGGACAGCGGATGCCGCCTTCGTTTGTTGACATTTTGTGGCCGCGGGAGGGGGCGGTGGCTGCTGATGCCCATCTGCGTGGTTTGTGTTAGCTCTATCTTTACAACCTCGGCCTTCCAACACCAAATCACAACGACTTGACGAGTACTAGGCCCACAGAATCGCAGCCGGGATATAGCGACAATAGCTTATACCCACTCACCTAGGACCATACCAAACATAACTCGTCTCCGTCCCCATATTCTCCAGACTATTATCATAATACCTGCTAATCACCTCCGCCATACTAACCCCATTCAACACCGGCATAGCTTCCATAACCTGCCCCTCCGCTCCGTTATCGCTCATAAAAAGCACAAACGTCTCATCCAGGCTCCCATCCTCATCTCTCAAATAATCAAGCACGCGCCCAATCTGCACATCCATCTCATCGACCATGGCCGCAAAAATCTCCATCGCTTTTGCCGACCTCGCTCTTTCTTCACCACTCAACTCATCCCATGCCGTCGTGCCCATGGCAAGTACAGGCGCGGCTTCCACATCCTCCGGCACGAGTTTGAGCCGCCGTAAAGCAGCTAATCTCGCTTGACGTAGTGTTTCAGGACCACCGTCATACTTGCCCCTGTACTTTGCAATGACTTCCGGTGGTGCTTGCAGTGGCCAGTGCGGCGCCGTGTAAGTAAGACAAGCTAAGAATGGCTGTTCGCGTTCTTCTGCGGTGCGATCGCGAAGGAAGTTGAGCATTTTGTCGGTGAAGGTGCGCGTGGAGTAGAAGTCGGAAGGAAGGTCTTTTTCGCGGTCGAGGAAGTGCGAGTCAGACATCCAGAGGCCGGTGCCTATGAAGGAGGGTGTGCGGGGGAGGGTGGAGGAGAGTTGGGGTTCGTGGTTGTAGTGGGATCCGGCGCCTGATGGTCAAATGGGTGATTAGGTGGGAATATTGATTGAGACATGAGTGCTTAAAAGTGACTTGCCTGCGAGGTAAGTGAATGTTTTCTGGAAGCCGCGGGCGTGAGGGGATGTTTCGGCTGTTAATCCTAGATGCCTGGAAGATAGAGGATGTGTAAGTAGAATTGCGTGGTCTGAATTCTATTGAAGTCTTTATTCAGCGAAGTGATTGTTTGGATAGAGGTCTGACTGCTAGAATCAAGAGCAGATTACAATCTAGACCTCACACCACCAAGCATATCACAAATTATAACTTACCACTTCCCGCTCAAAGCAGTCCAGTAACCACCCTCTTTCAATATCTCACTCAAAGCAGCAACATCCCAATTCAAATATCCTTCATACCCTCTACAGAAACGATTAGCATCAGTTCTCACATGTAATGCAGCTTCTTGTCCTTCATAATGCCCGAGACGTTTCTCCTCTCAAACCTTAAGCTGTTCATGCCCCAACTTACAGCATTCGCCTGCTTGCAGCTCACCTCTAGGATCTCATCACCTATCGACTGATCCTATGGCGAAAGAAACCACAAACTCACCGCTTACCCTCATACTTCTCCAATCCACCTCTCTTCATCTGCTCATACATTGCGCCCAGTCCGGCAATGTGATTGTCTGTGCCACTGGAAAGACGCCTGTTAGTTTTCTGTACTACAACCTGGCATTCTTGCTGGGACATGCCCGCACAACAGATGCACAACCAATATTGCCAGCCCAGACCGAGGACTCTCTGAAAATGGCTGATCTTCATCGCACCAGAACAACCCTCTCTTTCTTATTCTCTTCGGTCTAGTATTACGATGAGATCTCCTCTGCACCGTCACGTTAGGCATAAAACACCACATCACACGTCGCACACCAAAGCCCAAAACCCAAAGCGTATACACACCTTCCTCCACCCTCTCCTCCCCATGCTCTCTATCGCCTCGCCCTCGCCCGTTCCACACACCACATCCCAATCACCCCATCTCTCAAACCCCAACGCATCAAATCGAAAACCAAGAACCTACCTAAACAACATAGCCCTAGTCGGACTACAAGTAGGCGCCGTATGAAAATCCGTCATCCTCACACCCTCATCCGCAAGCCATTGCAGATTCGGTGTGGCAATCTCGGAGCCGTAGGGGCCAGTATCTGAAAATCCTAGGTCGTCTGCTACAATTATGAGGAAATTGGGCTGTTTCTTTCTCCTGTTTTGCTTTTGGTCCGGTGGGGAAGGCATTTGGTGTAAATAGTGGGGAAGTTAGGACCACGATGTTGGGGGTGGTCAGAGAGCGCGGTTTGAGTGAGCTGTAAGAGGTCGTCGTTACAAAGGGTGTTTTGGGAGGGTCGAGAGGGAATGGGTGTTTTTTATGGGTGTATAATGGTGTGGAAATCACAGTGTTGAATATTTTCGTTGTTCGATGATTCACATAGTTCCATTGAGAACGCACAATGTGACAAGGGACGCAACTTGAGGTCCACGAGCGTTTTTCTGCAGGGAACGGGAAGGTATTGCGTGCTTGAGGTCTTGACGTGATGTTGCCGTGATGCTCACTCACTCAGCCAAGCAGCCCCTGAAGTCGATCAAAGTCCTTCGTCTATTACAATCAAATAGTACAGTCAACATGCCATAGAACGACTGAACTAAGGAGACTTAGAGTGAACATGTATCCAGGTTCATGACATTCGTTTGCAAAAGAACAACAAGTCCTCTCAAGGCACTCGACTAAGTATACACAGCTTTCTCATCCTCATCCAATATCACCACATCCTCCTGCCCTTACTATCCCAAGACTCCTATTGTGGTCATTTCACCTACTAAGCAAAAGGCGATTCCGAATGCCCACCACCATGCGCCTCAAACGTCGGTCCAAACTCAGGTCCAGGACTATTGCCCGGTTCAAATTCAAGATTTCCATACCCACCATGTCCACCCACCGCCATTCCAATTCCATTACTCCCATGCACATCCAGCTGCTGATGCTGATGCTGTTGATATTGATTCTGATACAATCCCTGCTGATAAGTCTTCGCCGGCAATGTCCTCTGTGGCGGTTCATACACCGAATTCGACAGCAATGCGCCAACGCCACTGACACCACTTACTTCAAGTTGCGAATCTTCGCGTAGTCTGTCGCTGACAAGCGAATCATTCATTGAATGACCATGTGTCGCAGCAGACCGCACACTTGAAGCCAGAGGGCTGATTTCGCCATCGTTGTGCCCGAGACTCATTCCCAAGCCAATAGATCGACCGTCTAGATCACCCTCTTCAATGCCCGAGTCTTCTTGTCCTTGTGCGGTGGTATCAAGACTGCCCGCCGAGCGGACTTTGCACAGTTTGACTAATTCCACGATCGTAGCAGTCAGATTACTGACAGAGACATCTACAAGGCTGACAGGCGATAGACCATTCCCAACTGCATAATTGCGTGCTGCAGTGATGAGGTTGTTCGCGGCGGCAGAAACGCGACTTTTCAGCTTGGCGATTCTTTTTCGTTGTAGCTCTTCTATCGAGCCTGCCGTGATCCCTGCAGCTAGAGCATTGTCAATTTCGGAAGTCACGCTGCGCACGCTGGACACGATCGAGCGCATGTAATCAAGCACAGCTCTCGGCTGTGCCTCGCGAGATAGCTTGAGCAGTTCGTCGACTGCGATCTGGTAATTCGTGACAGCAACATCTGTGACGAGGCCAGCTGGATCGCGAAGAGCAGCGTCTTTGGCAAAGTAGCCTGCGCCTGGTTGTGTTGCATACAGGATGCCTGTAGAGATAGCCCGGAGATTTCGAAGTTGAGCTTTTGTTTTGGCATAGCGAGCTTTTGACTCTCCAACTGCTGCTTGCAGATCTACAATTTGTTGATGTAGAGTTTCTTCGCGGTCAGAAGCATCATTGCTCCTGGATGCGAGTAGGCGCATCTCTTGTAGTGCTTCAGCTGCTTCGCCACGAACACGGTCGGTTAGCTGTTGTTGGGCATTGTATGATTGTTCGAGAGCTTCGTAGCGAGACTTCCATTCGTTGGATGATGAGTCTGCTGGTTCACTTCGTACAGAGTTTTGAAGTGCTGCGTTGGCTGCTCGGAGACTGTCCAACTCGGTTTGTAGAGACGCGTTCAGCGAAGATGCTGAGTTCAGTTGTTTCTCCAAATCCCCTTTGAGTGTTTTTGATCTTGATTGCTCTGCTTCTAGTGTCTGTAGAGGATGTTAGAACTGCATATGTGTATAGACTTCAAACACTCATACCTGCTGTGCCTCTTTGTGCAAGTCTTGTTGCTTGTTCATCTCTTCATCTTTCTGCTTGAGCTGGTTCTCCAGGTCCAAAACCCTGAATTCCAGCTTAGATATTTGATCTTGGTAATCTGTAGTTGGGAAGTCCTAAAACGATATGTTAGCAAGGTTTGCGAAAAGTGTGTCTGACTTTCTGATGACATACTCCATATGGTGAACTTTGCTGAGTTGTCCGTCTACTAGACACGCCCTTTCCACCCTCAAAATTGTATTCGCTTCCGTCATACCGACTCTGTTCGCCATCGTCCTCGACAGTCATACTTGGCATACTCTTGCTTGGCATAATGGTAGGTCCTTGAAAGTTCTTCGGTAGTGGTCTGCCATATTCGTTGGCGCTCGCAATGGATGGCGCACCACTCCGTACACTGGTATTTGTAAAAGTCGGGCTGTAAGGAGATTCGGGAGAAGTTACACTTGGTCGACGCAATCCTTGTACATATGCTGGGAGGGATCCTGCTACTCCTGGTGGAGGCTGTGGCATAGGTGGAGCTCCGCCATTATACATCCTACTAACAGAGCTTCCGCGTCTTCTTCCAGGAGGTGCACCAGCCAATGATCCAGTCCTTGATCGTCGTCCTGAGTTAAGAGCCACGAAATGAGGATGTCTACGCTCGAGCTCATACAGTACGTCTGTAGCAAGTTCCGCGAATTTCTTAGGCGCAAGTGTAGAGAGCTTTTGCCGTGCTTGGTTGCGCTTTGGATGGAAGTTGGCTCTAGGTAAGAGATATGCTGGAATCTGATTCTGCGACGGAGGATGTCTGCGCTCATCTTGTCGTCTCAGCAGCTCGTCGTAGACATCCGTGCTCAGCTCTTGAAATTGAGTAGGTGAGAGACGAAGAAGCTTATCTCGTGCCCGACTATGCGGTTGCAGTGGCTCGCCAAGGGATGTTGCGTGTAAATAATCTCGTAGGACACGATGATGTATTTGGAGCTGTTCGTCGAGGTGTGATGGAGGTGCCGAGAACTTGCGAGGTATGGGTAGTTTCTCACCATTCTGCAGCTGCCCAGGATATGGTTGTCTGCCTGCATTCATGCCTGCATTCATACTGTTGTGACTCGTGCTAGGATTCGAACTGGGAGGAGATGGTGGCAGAGCGCCTGGTCGAATGACGAGAGGTTGTGTAGGCGCATGTTGCGGTGGTGGTTGTGGCCCGATCATGGTTACTTGTGTTGTCTGGAACTATACAAGGAATGTGATGCCGTAGTTGAGCGATGGCGCGCGGTAAGTGTTTTGGCTAGAGAATGACGATGCTATTTTAACAAGACCATCTGACCAAACAAACGAATGATTAGTACGACTTGACGACAAAAACAACCACAACAAGATGGACAACAACAGCAACAGAGAAAACCAAGACCAAACGAAGCAGGGAGGGCGACCCATATGCAGCCTCCTGACAAACGCCCGAGTCCAACTCCAATGCTTTGCAGATTCAAGGTTCATACGCGTTCGTGTATGGTGGGGGAAGACAATGGGCGCGTGAAAAATCCGACCAATCAGGATAAGCAGCGCTCCCCCCTGAAATTGAAACAACCCACTCCTCTATCATCCGAATCTTCTCTCGTAAGTCATAACACTCTCTTCCGTGATTATGCTGCTTCTTCTCAGTATCCGTGCTGCTGATTGTACTCGGCATGCTGAATAAGTGCCTGTCACGAGCGTCCACTGCTAGGCACGCAGTTTCAAAGACGGAACATAGTAATAATCTAAGCATTTCATGATTTTGAGTCGTTGTATATACAGTAAAATGCAAACTTTCGCCTCCAATTCCAATCCCTGTCCTTTGGCAAAGCCACCCAGGCTACCAAACACCCGAGAACTACCTTCCAAACATCTTCTTTTCAATCGTCCTGAAAACAAGATACGACGTACCCGCAAACGCAGCACCAAGTTCAAATCCAACATCACCACCAAATGGTGCCGGACCAGCCGTCAATGCAATTGGGCCTGTAAACCATACTTGAGACATACTAGAAAATTCGCGTTAGAGCAATGAAATCAACAAAGAGATCGCTATGACTTACCCTAACACCATGCCGCAAATACCAACGCAGAAAGCCGCAATAGCTGCAATACCGGGAGGAAGTGCCTTGGGGTTGTCGTAATCCGCCGGGTTGTAACCCTTGAAGCCGCGTCTGAACCAGAAGTGATCCACAAAAGCGATACTCTGGTAGATGGCGAGCCAGTAACCGATAAAGTTCATGAAGTTCTCGAGGTAGGACTCGAAATGGTCATAGCCGGGAATGGCAATGGCAATGTAGACCGCGGTAGCGACGATGGTCCAGATGAAACGCGGAATCTTCATAGCCCAGCGTCCGGTAATCTGAGCGGTAAGAGAAACAGAGTAGAGGTTGGGGCAGTTGTTGGCGATGATACTCAGGGCAAGGATGATGACGCAGAATCTCCCGAAGTTGCCCAATGGAGGGAAGAGGACAGCGCCGATCAGACCACCGATACCCGCCTCGTTGTATGCAATTTGATAGGAGTTGGGGTCGGTTTCACTTCTGTTGGCAGCAGTTGCTACAGCTAGACCAAGGATCTCAGTAAACAAAAGAGGAACAATCAGACCAATCCAGGTCCAGAAGAAAGTCTTTCTCTTGCTAGTGTTTGAAGGGTGGTAGACGGTGTAATCTGCAGCATATGATGTCCAACCAGTAGCAAACCCGAAGATCGTAGCGCCAAAGGATAATACAGGACCCATAGCTGCCTTGCCTGTTTCCAATGAAAGGTTGGTAAAGTCACCAGATTTGGCAAACTCGCCGAGCAAGATGAAGAAGATGATTGTAGTAGGAATCCATGACCAGAACTCATATATGTGTACAATCTTGTAGCCAAAAGTGCAGATACCAGCTGTGATGATACCAATGATGAGAATACCAGCCCAACCAGGGACATGGGGATTCACAGCGTTGATGAGTTGAGCACCCACTATCGAGTTGACAGCGGACCAACCTACGCACGCGCATAGATTGAATATAGCAACTTGAGACACATTAGTAAAGCTTCAGTTGTCCATGCATCTGTTCGTTCCAACATACTCAGCTTTACACCCCACCAACCGAACCAAAATCTTGACAAGACCATCTGGCGCAGTCCGAAAACAGGACCGAAACTCGAGAACAAGCAGACAGAGAAGATACCGAGCAGGTTGAAGAAGATGATAACCAAGAGACCGTCCACAAAACCGGTGTAGAACAATTGAGGACCAAGAACGCCAATGGCGAAGGAGGAGACGACCATGTTGGCAGAGAACCACATCGTAGAAACGTTCAACATCGAGGTATCATGTCTTTCGTCCTCCGGTACACGCTCAATACCGCGCTGTTCAATCTTCATCTTTCCAGCCCATCGCTGCGCCTTTGCAAAAACTCCTTCACCTACAAGCAGAAAGCAAGGTCAGCCAGGTGTTGCGCAAGTAGACCTCGGAATGCGTAAATGTGGTACATACCATAGTTGAAAGTCTCGCCGGGTACAGCACCATCGCCTGAAGAAGCTACCGTTAGTACAAGCCTCGTGTGTAAATTGCAGAAGCGCAATTGGGTAGTATCATACTGTAGACGTAGGAAGGACGCTCCTCTGAAGGAATGTCGCCTACGCCAATGGTGGTAGGGTTTGGCTGCTTCTCCACATCTTTCAATTCATAGCTATGGCCGGAGCTGTTGCTCATTGTGACGTCGTCGTAATGTTACAATGCGGTTTGAACAGCACGCCCTGTCTGCAACCTCTACACACTCGACAATTCTGAAGTGGTAGGAAAATGGGTAGGCGGACTCCGGCGATGAGCGGGTTACAGGGGAGTAACAAATAGTAATAAGAATGAGCACGAGAGCGAAAAAGTCAGAAGCAGATGCGTGGAGTCGGAAGGCCAGCGCGTTATAAAATAAATTTAGGTGATGAGAATGGTCGTCTGTAAGCTAATGCCAAGCCAGATAAGAGTGTCGCTCGAATCCGGGGCCTTGCATTGTGAGTGGTCCTTCTAGAACGGAATCTCCCTCGAGCCTAGATAACAACGGCAATCCATGTAGGCGAATAGATTGCTAGTACTCCTTTGATGTTTAATCTTCTCAGCCCCAAACGTGGCTTCCACTGGAGGCCGCCGACATCCTGGTCACAAATGATACAGGGCACTTGACGGTATTTCTTGTGTTTCCTTGTGTTCAAGAAATCAAGACTCGCCAGTTCTTGTCAATTGTCAAGCTTTCAACAATTTTCCTCGTGGCTTAATCGCGCCTTACCATGGACGTATTTCTACTCGAGACGACGTTGGAGTGCCAAGTTGATAGGTCGATACCGAAACCGCTTTTTTCTCGTAATATCTTTTGCTGTATCTCTTTGCGCTCAGCTGCTATCTTTTGGTGTTCATCCCTCGCAAGGCACGCAGAGTTCCTATCATGTCGATTGAATGAGCCCAAAGAGTTCATACAGGCGAGCTGAAGATACATCGTTCGTCAAACTCAGATTGAGGGCACGCGTGGACACCTGCCAGTTTGAGTTACAGTGGTGTTCGGATGAACAACGGCGATACTGTTGAACGTCCAGCTCACTAAGGTAACCTCACGAGCAGGCTGGAACTAGTAATTCAAAATTAGTCATGTAGAGATCGTTGTTGTACACCTATAGTGCAGTATGACAGTCTATGGTCGTGAGCTCTTCGAATACTCCTCCGCAATGCAGTATGCTGATGTGTATGCACCCCAGCCCATGCCTTTTCCCAGTTTCCAATGCACATGATCCGTCCTTTCATCAGTCCCATACCTATACATCTAAACATCAAACCTTGCCATTTCCACTCTCGGTGCTATTTCTGGCATAATCCCTCCTTGAAATTGCCCATTCTGCATCAGATACTGGTAGGCCTGAATCATCTCTTGTGTGTATTCCTGACTTGGTGGTTCCCATGATTGTGGTAATGGTGCACCGTCTGGGAACCATATCCTTTCCCATGTATTCCCCGTACCTTGATAGCATGGCACATTCTCGATATATTTCACAGGCTTTCCATGCCAAGTCAGTATACGTCCGTTGTTGTCCCGCGTACTATATGTAGACACGTCCGCAGATTGATGTTGTCCGGCTTGCGGCGGTGGGGGGTTCTGTGTTTGTGAGTGAAAGCCGTTTGTTGGCGGTACTGGCGGCATTTGCTGTGCAGCTGACATATTGCTGCCAAAGCCATTCATAGAAGCCGGATTCGGTGAAGGTACACCGAGATTGTTGTTTTGTGAAGGCTGTGCTTGTTGACTATTGAAGCCATTCAAGACTGGTTGTGAAGGTTGAGCCGAACCAAAAGGACTATTCGTGGATGAAGGTTGTTGACCGAATCCGTTCTGTATTTGTTGTGGTTGCGGTATCTGCTGCCCGAATGGCAGCCCTTGTGGCTGAGAAGGCTGTCCGAAAGCTTGTGGGTTTCCAGGTTGTTGACTAAATCCTTGCACAAAAGGTCGATTTGCTTGCTGCTGTGCAGGCATATCAAATACGCCTGCTCCTTGAGGTTGTCCGAAGGCTGCCGCAGGTCCTCCGTTCTGGACGCCGAAGGCTGACATGTTGGGATCCTGCTGTTGACCAAATGGTTGAATCGTTTGCTGTTGTTGCTGACCGAAGGGCATTTGATTGAGTACTGGTTGGCCGAATTGACTTTGTGGTTGGATAGCCTGTCCAAATCCTGATTGCTGCTGCGGAGCACCCAAGCCGCCAAACGCATTGTTGGCATTTTGGCCGAACGCTGAGGGCTGGCTTGTCAACGAATTCTGTTGAGAAAGTGCAGACTGCTGAGGCTGAGCGAACCCATTCTGTTGATTTGACTGAAATCCAGAGTTTATGGGTGGCTGATGTCGAGGTTTGTTCGGACGATCCTTCGAGAATGGGCCATACCCTCGGCCTGGGTTAGGTGGTTTTATGCACTGGTCAATGCGATTTGGATGGGTGTTTGCGCCATTGACAATATAGTTGATGGCGCCATCGACATCAGCAAGCGCGCTTTGAGCTTGTTGATTTGCTTGTGCTGCAAGCTCCTGCTCAAGTTGGGCCTTTCCGTTGTCAGTACATGATATCGTCCTGTTTCCGTATACTCATTAATGGCCTGAAGACCTACTGATTGTTGTGGATTTCCAGCAGCCAGAGCTAGATAGTGCTGCACACGAATTTCCTCCATACTTTGTTCTAGTGGGAAGCCGCCGAAAAGCTGTATGGGGGCATCTCTGCCAGGACCATATGCTGACATGATCCATTGTGGACGTTCACGATTAAGGTCTTCGTCGAATATGTCGCGATTAAGTCCATACCTTTTTCGATGAGGTGTCAGTATCGAAAAATCGATCTATACTATATTGCTCACCGATTGCTTCCAGTATTACGTGTATTGTTTTGCGGTTGATATCCTTCTGCGTACCAAGTCAGATTGGGGTATATAATAGGTGGAGCCCGGATGGAATTAAACGTACTACCAGAGGGTTGTCGTTGATTGTTTTGAGTTCCTTGATATGCTTGGTTGTTGCCTCGATAACCAGTGCTGTTCGGTGTGCCGGATTGGTTTCGTTGATTCCCTCCGAAGCCAGTATTGTTGGCGGGCGTCACATTGTGGCCTCCTAGTGCTCCGTAACTATTCCTTGAGTTCTGCGGCTGGGTTTGCTGATTTTGAGTACGATTTCCTGGTGCAAGATTGGCGGGATGTTCGAATTTGCAGTTATCTGGAAATATTGAGTATGTTGATCATATTGTTGTTGCATCAGGAATACCGACCACCAAATCTGCAGGAGCCTGATTTGAAAAATTTGCAAACCACCATTCTTGATCACGGAGGCGCGGTTGCGCCCAGGACATGGGCTGACGACTCCAGTATGACTTTTGTAAAGAGTGTTATAACTGCCAGTAAATAGAATGGCGATGATTTGAAGCCGCTGAATGGCTTTCTTGACGCGTCGAGTACGACGATGGTAGAGTATCACTGATATAAAAGAATGAACGAATGTTGATGATGCACACTAATTGCTCAGATGTGATGAAGACGGAGTCAACAATGGGACTCGAAGAAGGAAGGAGGAGTCATGGCGATGAAGTTCGTTGCATCTCGGCCTTGGCAAAACTTTGGGTAGACAATCGCCGACGACGACGACAATAAACAAGTACACAGATTCTGATTTCAGAATTAGCGTATCTTCAACCCCTATCCCTCGTCGCAACCAGTTCGGAGACGTTGCTTGATGCTGCATCCTTTTTCACTCTTAACACTCAGCATCTTCGTCGCTGGCTACATCACTGCTCGCTGGGATCTGGTCACTCGATTGCATGAGCTTGCCATCTTTGCCTGGGATCACGGTGTAGTAGTGAGTCAGTCTAGGATGCGCAATCAATCCCTTTCTGACGACATCTCCAGACACGAACAGCCAAAGGCTTCGTTCTGCTCTCTCTCTGTTTCTTCCTCATCATCTCCCCCGTCGTGCGCATAGCCGTATCCGAATCGAACAAAGTAAGAAGCCTCTTGATTGGCCACCTCGTTCGATGGGCTGACTAGTCCAGCATCCTCGATCGCCTGGTGCTGGTATATCTGCAAGAGAACAGTTGCGAAGAAGAGGCTCGTTCTGATACAAATCAACATGGTGATATGTTTACACAAGATGGACTGGTCCGCATATTCTGGCCGAGCGAGAATATCAAGTCAGGCACCTCAGGCGTACTTGTCGGCTGGCGCAATTCTGAAAGCGACATCACCATTGCCTCCATACTCACAGACACAGAGGTGAGCATTCACATGTCGATCTGTAGCAAATCGAGTTCTAAGAAACCTCGTAATACAGGAGATAGTCATCGAAAATGCACTACGTGTAGGGACCTTGTTTCGGAATAGTCCTCATCCACTAGATAGACTGCTCGGTAGCTGCGGTGAAGCGCCACTAGAAATTGTTGGCCTCCTGAATGCGCCGGCAGAGTCCAGTGGATACGAAAGACCTCTCTTCAAGGGCTTTTCTGGAGTAGATGTAGAGCCAGTTGCACCCAAGCGACTGTTCAGGGCATACTCCAGTAAAGATCCCAAACAGCCAAATATAACGTTCAAGGCGCATCCAAGCACCGGCGTACAGCTCATATACTATTCGCGGCCAGATCCGAACCACATGCAATACACCTCATTGCAATCCATGTCTCTGGCTCTGTCAGACAAACGAGACAAAGTTACTGTGCCCGAAGTAATGCTGGACGATGTCGACGCTACTGAAATTGCCGAAGCACAACGTGTAGCTGTATTAGTGGAGAAGATGAAACTACATACTGTAGTGAGACACAAGCCTTCAGCAAAAGAAGTCGCTCTACCTACCATCATCAACCAGATCAATTGCTCATTTGAACTCAATACCTTGATGCAGCGTAATCTGAATAGGATAAGAACGAGGAGGCGGCGGACACTCAGCGTGAGCGAACGAGTTGTGGAATCTGCAACCAATTTATGGGACTACATCGGTCAACTGCTATGGTATGTATACAATGAAGTCTTGTATCCGCTAGCAACGCAGGTTTTCATCCTCGGACTCGTTCTACAGAGGGCCATGGGTGAGTTTGTTGTGATACTTGCGGAATGGAGGCTACGACCGCAAGATGCCGCTATCAAGGATATCTCGGCTATTGCTCAGCAAGTCGACCTAAGACTTCAACAGTTTTCCTACTGGCCAATCCAATATATCACATTGCGCGAACGCCGTCATGATTGGGCAAGTCTGGCAACAAACCAAGCAGAGTATATCCGTTTCTACAACAGTTTATGGCTAGTTGCAAACGATGTCATAATGGGTATTGCTGTTGGATCGTTCATCGTAGACAATGCAGATGCTGTCGCCGACCAGATCAATATGCTCCTGACGGATTGGTCATTAGAGGGACTACGACGTATGATTTCATGGCTCATGGTATACCCAGCTGGTCTGAAGCTCAACACCGAGCTTGCCCGATTTTTAGGTGACCTGTTCTTATGGGTCATTGACTATTGGGCAGGGTGTGTGGCTACAGTACAACCGACCTTTCCTCATCTCATTCGCTTCATCGGATTTGCTAGCTTTGCTGGAGCTACAATGCCACTTTCGCTGTGCTCAGATATGGTGTCTGTTTTGACACTACATGTTCACTGCTTCTACATTGCGTCGGCTCGGATGTACAGCTGGCAGCTCACAATACTCATCTCACTGTTTCATCTTTTCAGAGGAAAGAAACGGAATGTCTTGAGAAACCGCATCGACTCTTGCGACTATGAGCTGGATCAACTACTCCTTGGCACTATCCTCTTCACCGTTTTGTCCTTCTTACTACCGACAGTGCTGGTTTTCTACCTCACATTTGCTTTAGCTCGCATGGGAATCATCATATTCAAGGCTATTCTGGATACACTACTTGCCGCCCTCAACCACTTCCCTCTTTTTGCCCTAATGCTTCGTATCAAGGATTCGCGTCGTCTTCCTGGTATGTATGGAACCAGGAGTTTGAACGATGATGACAAACTAACCGCGTTCAACCTCAGGTGGAGTACGCTTCAAACTCCAACATGTCCCCTTTGAGGACAACAAGAACCACGACAGCGTGCAGACATCATATATTGCACTCGAGTCTACACCACTTTCCATCGAGGCAATCTTCCACGAATACTTCCAATTCGGCAATCGACTTCGAAAACATTACCTGTCACCTAGTGTAGTCTTATGCTTGGCTACTGGCGGTTTCGTTCCGCCACTGCATCGACGCAATCTTTATGGCTTGCAGTACAGCATGTTGCCTGCACGGCGAGTCGGTATCGTCGAGCTATGGCGTCGATTGAGCGACCATTGGCCACCTTTCTTTCCGTCGTCGGGTATGGAAGAGATGAAGCAGCCATACAGTAGTCATAGTCATTCCAGATAGAAACTTGAACTTGCTCACCAGCCACAACGTCACTGCATCAAGTCTTGTTGCTCTACCCATGCTGTTCCAGGTCGCGCTCCTCCAGTGACGCTCTTCATGACACTGACTGTCTTCGTCCTAAGCAATTCCAATTCTCTTGCCTAGAATGTCCCTTGCTTAGGTCGTTTCAGCTTCAATCCTAAACTCAGTGGTGTGAAATCTACCGGCATCTTTCCTGGTCAACGTCAGTCATTCCAGTTGGGGGATAAGGATCGGAGATTTTGCTGCCTAGATGAAGTCTGAAAGCTACACAGCTTCGTAAGACTACACAGATATATTTTTTCCAGCCCAATACTGACCCATTGAAGGTTCCTACATTGGGTCCTGATATTCGCTAAAATCGAGCACCTTCAGTATAGATTGTTCATATCTTGGTTCTGTGTTCTTGAATCTTGACTATGATTTGCTCGAGAGCGCTTTTATAGCATGTCGTTGTGTCGACTGTTCTGAATCTGACGAATCTGTGTGCGATCGTAGTGGGAACCAAGCTAGAGATTCTTGCTCTTGATACGAGTACTGATTATGCGACGGTTGTAGAAGAGTGACGGGGCAATCTACAGCTTGCTCGTCTGCGTCTGAAACCCGACAAGTAGAGGGAAGATAGGAAATGCAGACAGGGGGCGCGGAAGATGGAAGAAAGGAGATAGTCATCGGGGAAGTGCGAAGATTCTTTGGCGACCTGAACGACATCGTACAACTACGCTCACAACATCGCCTTCGGCATCTTCTTCATCGCCTGCCTCACTCCCAAATCCATCAGCACCTCCTCAGTCCCACCCAGAATCTTATCAAACGCAATCGTCCTATGATACTGCTCCACCAACTTCCCCATCCCCCCCTGCGTCAACCCCCTCCCTCCAAAGATATTCACCGCCATGACCGCAATCTCGCCCGCACTCTGCGTACAAAACGCTTTCAGCAGCCCAATAGGCCCACCCAGAATATCAGATTGCTGTTCATAACTCATCTGACACATCTGATCCGTGATGCTCTCAAGCCAGGCCTGCATTGCTTCGGACAGGGAGATCATGCGGGCGAGCTTGGCGCGGATGACGGGGAGGGAGGAGATTGGCTTGCCGGAGACGATGCGCTGGGAGGCGAATTGCAGACATTCGGTGGTGATTGTGCGGGCCCAGCGGGCGCTCATGGCTGCCATGACCCAGCGTTCGTGGTTGAAATTGGAGAGGATTACTTTGATTCCTTGGTTTTCGGTGCCGAGGATGTGGGCGTGTGGGACGTGGACGTCTTCGAATTGGATGTATGCTGTGCCGGCCGCGCTGAGTGGGGGTTGGGTTAGTCGGGTTGGTAGTTGGTAGCTGGGAAGACATGGAGGGAATTGGGCTTACGTTGAGTAACTTGTCTTTATGCGGGTCGTGTCAACGCCTTCGCCTCGTTCTATTAGAAGGACTGTGAGGCCTTTCGC
>Ga0160429_1000453_pt1 | contig 38258 bp, 36 predicted proteins | sample SolpanmetagenomR_FD_108199 | JGI IMG/M metagenome (GOLD analysis project Ga0160429, IMG submission 108199) | Solar panel surface microbial communities from Lawrence Berkeley National Laboratory, California, USA - R | ecosystem: Engineered > Built environment > Solar panel > Unclassified ... | reverse complement strand
CGGCGCGCCACACGGGCTGCATCTGGTAGCGCTTGAAGGGGAAGGTGAGCGTGCCGCGGTTCATGGCCACGTAGCGGGCAAAGGGCACGGTGAGGTCGTAGCGCAGGCCCTTCTCGGCAATTTTGGGCAGCACGGCTTTGTGCCCAGCGTCGAGGTCCTCGGCCGTGACGAGGGGTGTGATTTCGCCGCGGCGCTCCTTCACCAGGAAGTTGCCCGAGTTCAGGACTTTAAAGAGCAGTTGGTCGCCCTCGTCGCCGTACTTGCCGGTGAGCACCGACAGGTTTTCGAGCGTCGGGGTTTCGAGCGGCGCGTAGCCAAACGTTTCGAACGTGCGCCGAATGACGTTGAAAATGTGCTGGCGGCGGGCCACCTGGGCCGGGCCAAAGTCGCGGGTGCCTTGCGGAATGCTGGGTTTTTCCATTACGGGGCAAAGGTAGGTTTGGGCCGGCGCCGCGCCGCCCATGAAGAACGGATGAGCTACGTGGCCGCTGTCGCCCCAGTCCCGTATGCGGCCTTTTCTGCTTTGCCCTATGCGCTCACTCTACCTTGCTTTGGCCCTGGCCCTGGGGCTAGCCCAGCCCGCCGCCGCCCAGGCCAACCACCCGCTCAACGACACTATTAACGTCGACAAAACCAAGTATAACCTCTTCAACCCCACGCCGCGCAAGTACATGCGGCCCATGGTGCCCGACCGCCCCGGCATCACCGAAAGCCCGTATTCGGTGGATGCGGGGCACTTTCAGTACGAAACCGACGTATTGCGGCTGCTCACGCGGCGCGAGGGGCCCACGCACGGCCACGACTGGTACGTGAACCACTTCCTGGCCAAAATCGGCCTCACCGACCGCACCGATTTTCAGGTGGCGCTCGACATGTTCACCTATTCGCACAACTTCGACGACAGCCAGGTGGGCCAGGACCCGTTCAATGCCAACCAACTCAACCGCGGCGTGGGCGACGTGACGCTGCGCCTCAAGCACACGCTAATCGGCGACGACGATAGCCGCGGCGCACTCGGGGTGGTGGGCTACGTGCAGCTGCCCACCGGCGGCCGGGTGGGCGACGGCGGCTACGAGCCCGGCCTCACCTTCACGGGCGTGTTTCAGTGCACCAAAACCTGGAGCGTGGGCGGCCAGGTAGCCAGCAATTTTTTCTACGACCCCGAGGCGGGCCAGCACTTCTACCAGCTCACGCCCACCTTCACGACCGACTACCAGTTTACGAAGCTCGTGCAGGCCTTCGTGGAAGTAGTGGGCTACTGGGACACCCGCCAGAGCGCCTGGCGCAGCTCCGTGAACCTGGGTCCGCAGATTGATATCAGCGACAACGTGCAGCTCGACTTTGGCACCCACCTGCCCCTCACGCACTCCGTCGATAGGGAGTATTTCCTGGGCATCAGCTTCCGGCACTAGGCAGCGCCAGGGGCGTTACTCCTTGGTAAGCAACAGGGTGCGGCCACTCTGCTTGAGTGTAAACGTGGGTTTGTCGGCCGCAAACTCAACCTGAATACCGGCCTGGTCAACCGTAAATACTCCCGCCGCCACGGGGTTGAGCAAGAAGTCGGGCTGGCCGCTAACCTGCGAGCGTAGCGTGGTGCCCTCCCGCATGAAGGTGATTTTGAAAGGCAACTGCGGGCTGGCGTAGGTGCCCGCGTAGCGGTCGAGGTCGGCCGGGGCGGGCACGTAGGCGGGCTGGAGGACGGGCAGCTTGTAGGGCTTGCCGAAGTAGATTTTGAGCGCATCGACCACCACGTCGTCGGTCGAGTAGGCCACGCCGTTGGTGCACAGCGCCAGCGCCAGCTTATCGGTGGGCAGGTAGAGCATGGCCGAGCGAAAGCCGTCGATGGCGCCGTTGTGCCAGTAAAACTTGCGGCCGTCGAACGGAGCCGTAAAGAGCCCGCGGCCGAAGCCGTCGTGCACTTCCTGCATGGCCGCCAGGCTAACGGCCGAAACCAGGCGGCCGGCGAAGAGTGCCTCCATAAAGCGGTCGAGGTCGGCCGGCGTCGACACCAGCGCGCCCGCGCCGCCGGGGATGCTCAGGTCGGTTTCGGTATCGGGCTGCCAGCTACCCACCCACTTATAGGAAGAAGCCTCCTGTTTCTGAGAGCTGATTTTGCCGCCGTAGTACGTGTTTTGGAGGCCAGCGCGGGTCACGATGCGTTTTTGCACGGCCTGCGCGTAGGGCATCTTGGTGAGCTTCTCCACGATGTAGCCCAGTACGATGTAGCCCGAGTTGCTGTAGGCGGCCTTGGTGCCGGGCGCAAAGTCGGGCGTCGTGTTGGCGATAATAGCCAGCAGCTCGGCCTGGGTTTTAGGCTGGGCCAGGTAGGTGGCGTACGCCGGGTCGCTGGTGAAGCTGTGCAGGCCGCTGTGGTGGCTCAGCAGGTGGTCGATGGTGATGGTGCTGGCATTGGGCAGCTGCGGAAAGAATGTGGCCAGCGGCGTGGCCAGGGTCAGCTTCTTCTCCTCAATGAGTTGAAAAATCAGCGCTGCGGTAAACACCTTGGTGATGGAGCCCACCCGGTAGCGGGTGGCCAGGGTGGCGGGTGTGCTGGCGGCGCCCGCCACCTGCGCCGCGCCAAACGCGTGGCTGTACACCACCTTGCCCGCGTGCGAGAGCGCCAGGTTACCCATCATTTTGTTAGTAGCAGCCAGCGAGTTGAGCAGGCTGTCGAGCTTGGCCGCGTTCAGGGTTTGGGCTTGGCCGGCCAGGGTGCCGAGGCTGAGGAGCGAGGCCAGGGCCAGGGTAGGGCGGTGCAACATAGCGCGCAGGAAAAGCGAGGTGAAAGAGTAGGCAAAGGAATCGCCGCCGGCCCGGCGGCATTACAAAAAATATGCTAAAGCGGCCCTGGCGGGGCCCGAATGCGCAAAAACGCAACACCCAGCCGCCACCCGCTGCCCTATTTGGTTTTCGCGCCAGGCAGCGAGCAGCAGCCAGATGCTGCGTTTCAGTCGGTAGGGCTAGCGCTGGGGGCTAGCCGGCGTGGTGGCCGCGTAGGCCGCCGGGGCGGGCAGGTGGCGGCGGCTTATCACCACCAGCACGCGCTCGCCGGCCTGGGTGTGGGCGGCTACCTGCCGGGCCAGGCGCTGGGTGCGGAAGGCAAGTAGGTCTTCATCGAGGCGGCGAATAAAGGCTTCGGCGGGCTGGGCGCCCAGCGGGCGGGCCCACCACTGGCCGCCGCCCGGGCAGTGCTGGCGGTAAGCTGCCGCGAAGGCATCCAGGCGTTGCAGCACGTGCTCGGTGCCGGGCAGAGAGGTGGCGCAGTTGGCCAGTTGCTGTTGCATCGCCTGCTTGGTCAGCGTCTTCGAGGCACCAGTACTTTGGCGAAACTGCTGGCTGGCCCGCAGCAGGTAGTAGAGCTTGAGCTGGGCCACCTCGGTGCGCGCGCGCAGGTACTCGTACTCGGCCACCGGGGCGTCGAGGCGCTCGGTTTTGGCGCCGTATTGCTGGGCCAAAAAGCGGGCATAGCCCGATTCCCCCAGCCGGGTGATGGTCAGCGATTCGTCTTTATCGACGCCCAAGTCGGGGTTCTCAAAAAGAACCACCGTGGGCTGGCTGGCCGCGAAGGCCTGCCGCAGCCGGGCAAACTGCTCGTGCTGGGTGTTGTGCGAGGTTTCGGTACCGAAATACGTGACGGTGCCGCTGGCCGGGGCCAGGGCAGCGGGGTAGCAGCCCACCAGCTCCTGCACATCGGCCGCGGGAGCCGCCAGGGCGAAGGATTGGGCAAAGGCGCCGGCGGCGGGCAGCAGCAGGGCGGAGGCGAGCAAAAAGGCAGCGATTTTCATGACTCAGAAAGAAGAAAAGGGGCGATTGGAAGGGAAAAACCAGGCAGTACCGGGCCGCCAGACCCCGCTTTGGCTAGGGTACTTTAGGAATATTTGCCGAAAAAGGGTAGTTGTCAGAGTCTAGCCGCCGAAGCCGCCGCCGCTGCTGGGAGCCGACTCAATGCGGCCGGCCTTGGCCTTGGTGGCCCCGATGTACCAGGTGAAGCCCAGCCAGCCCACGCGGGTTTCCTGCTTGTTATAGAGCGAGGTTTGCAGCTCGGGGGTGGCTAGCTCGGAACGGCGCACCTGGGTATTGAGCAGGTCCGACACGCGCAGCGTAACGGCGGCGCGGTCGCCAAACAGGCGCTGGCGCAGGGCCAGGTCGAGGCCGCCGGTGGCCAGCTGCCGGCCCTGGGCCGTGAGCACCCGCGAGCGCACACTGCCCGTCAGCTGCACGTCGAGGCCCTTGCGGGGCGTGAAGTTGTTGGCCAGCCGGGCCGTGCCGGCCAGGGCGGCGCGGTTGGCGGCGTTGAGGGCATTGGCGGCCACCTGCGAGTAGTAGACCGAGCCGCTGGCCGACACGCGCCACCACTTGGCCAAGGGCTGAGCCCAGGTGGTTTCGAGGCCGAAGTTGTTGGTAGTGCCCACGTTGTCGTAGGTTTCACGGGTTACCACGCCTACGCCGTTGCTGCTGGTAGCGTCGTTGTCGATGGTGCGCACCCGGCGGATGGCATCCTGGGTAAAGCGGGCAAACACCGTGTTGGTGAGGCTGGCGCCGCCTGCCAGGTTCAGCTGGTGGCCCAGCTCCAGGTTGTGGCTAAACTCGGGCAGCAGCGCGGCGTTGCCCTGGCGGTAGTTGCGCGGGTCCTGGTAGAGCTTGATGGGCAGCTGCTGCATGAAGTCGGGCCGGTTGAGGCGGCGGGCGTAGCTGAATTGCAGGCGGCTCTGGCCGGCCTCCTTGCCCAGCTCGCGGGCCACCGTGGCACTCGGAAACAGGCTCACGTACTGCCGGTTAACGCTGGCGTTGCGGCTCTCCACCCCGCCGTTGATGAAGGTGCCCTCGGCGCGCAGGCCGCCCTGGGCGCTCCAGCCGTGGGTTAGCTGCTGCGAGTACGTGGCGTAGGCCGCCGGCATCACCTGCGTAAAGCTGTAGTCAAACGAGTTGCTGGCATCGGGCTGAAACCCGGCGCCCGGGTCGGTCGAGACGGGCTTGCTCATGGCCGTGCCGCCGGTGTTGCGCAGCACCTGGTTTTTGAGGCCCACTTCGAGCTTGCCCTTGCCATCGGCGCTGGGCCGGGTATAATCAACCTGCCCGAAGTAAATCTGGGCCTTCACCTGCTGCTGCTGCCGGAAGCCAGCGGGCTGGGTACCGCCCGTAATGAGCTGGCTTACCGGAATATCGGCGTCGATGTTCACCATGCCCACGCTGCCGGTCAGCTCGCGGCCCTTGTGGGCCTCCCAGGTGCGGCGGTAGTCGGCCGACGACTCAATGACGCTCACCTTCACGTCGGTGGCCAGCTGGCCGTACTGCGTGGTTACGCCGGGCGTGCCCACCGTCTGCTGGGTCAGGGTCTGGTTTTCGAGCTCGGTGTGGCGCTCGTAGTGGGGCTGCACGCTCAGGCTCAGGGTTTGCTCCTTGGGTAGCTCGTAGTTCAGGCCCAGGCTCAGGGTGTGGTTGCGGCTGTGCTCGTTGCCCACGCCGTCCTGGGTGGTGTAGAGGCTGCGGCTGGTGGTGCCGTCGGTGAGCAGGGCCGTTTGCTGGCTGTTCGAGCGGTCGCGGTAGGTCTGGTCCTGGCCCTCGTAGCTTAGGTTCCAGGTGGCCTTGTTGTGGTGGCGGCTCAAGCTCAGGCTGGGCGAGTACTTATCGCGGGTGCCTACCACGAGGGCGGCCTGGCCGTTCCAGCCCTCCTTTTTGTTTTTCTTCGTAATGATGTTGATGACGCCCGCGCCGCTGGCATCGTACTTGGCCGAGGGGTTGGTCATCACCTCCACCTGGCTAATCTGCGAGGCCGGAATCTGGTCGAGGCGCGGGCCGGGGCCGCCGTTGCTGGTGCCCGCGGGCTTGCCATCAATGAGGATAGTCAGGTTCGAGGAGCCGCGCAGGCTCACCGTGCCAGTAGCATCTACGGCCACCGAGGGCACGTTTTCGAGCACGTTCACGGCCGTGCCGCCCACGCTGCTCAGGTCCTTCTCCACGTTAATCACCGTCTTGCCCAGCTCCTGCTGCACCACGGCCTTCTGGCCGGTCACCGTTACCTCGCCGAGCTGCTGGCTGGCCGAGCGCATCTTCAGCAGCCCCAGCGCCACGCTGGGCTGGCCAGGGGCCACCCGCACGGCCTGGGCCAGGCTTTGGTAGCCCATGGCCAGCACCCGCAGGCGGTAGGCACCGGCCGGCACCTGGGGCAGCGAGAACTTGCCGTCGAGGGCCGTTTGGCCGCTGGCCGCCAGGCTGGTGTCGCCGGCTTCGGCGTGGCGCAGCAGCACCGTGGCGAAGGGCAGCGGCTCGGCCTTGGCCCCGCCGTCTACGGCGGTGCCGCTCACGGTGGCGCGGCTGGCGGGCGCGGTCTGGGCGGCCAGGCTCAAAGGCAGGCCCAGGGTAGCCAGGAAGAGTAACGAGTTGAAAGACAGCGGGGAGTTCATGGCGCGAAGGAGAAAAAAAGGGTTCGGCGGGGGCATGGCGATTCCGTTCCCAGCCGGCCGCGGTTCCGGAGGGGGAGAGAAAAGCTGGGGCCCGAGGGCGGAAGAGTGTGGGCTGACTAGCGGGCTAGTCGGGTGGGGGCCGGCAGGGCGTCCGGCGCAAACCAGCCGCCCGGTCGGCGGCCAGGGCTACCGGCGCGGGCCGCAGCTAGGCGCGGCCAGGTTGTAGGTAGCAAGTGGTACTTGGTCTTTGATAGAACAAACTTACAACAGGTACTTTGTTTCGCATAGTACTGTTGCAAATTATTTTTCAAAACTGCTTCAGCAGCGTTTAATAGGGGTTTCTCGAAAGAAAATAACTTGCAAGCCGCGTCGGCCAGGGGGGCGTGCGTGGGCAAGGGTATGCGGAGGGTACCAGCAGAAGGGGCAAACGTTACGGGCGGCCCCGAAAAAACACCTGGCTAGCTCCCACTGCCCGCTAGATGCGCAACGGGGGCTGGCAGTTGCCTGGGTAGTAACGAAACCGTGCAAGAGGTTGTCGCCAGAGGCGAACCGAGCGCCGCCGAGTCTCCTCGGAATAGTACCCCCACCTACGAAAACGCCAGGCTGCTTGGGGGCTGGCGGGCCGCGTATCGGGCAGGGCACAGCGGCGGGCATCGCGCACTAGGCAACTGACCGCGTGCCCGGCTGCGGCCAGCACCGGCAGTAGGCATTGGCCACTGTAGCCGGTGGCCCCGGTGAGCAGGATTTTTATGGCGGGCAGCAAATGAGAGCAGAGCGGCGCCAGTACGTAGGAGCTATTACTAAGAGCGTCAGAATGATAGAGTTGTTCGCCCGTGGGGCGGCCAGCTTGCCGCTACCTTTGGGCCCATGAAACTTGCTTCTTTCTTCGCCGCCGTGGCCCTGGCTGCGCTGCTCGCCCCCGCCGCCCAGGCCCAGGTCAAACTCACGGTGCCGCAACCCAGCCCCACCTCTAAAACCCGCGAGGCCTTCTCCACTTCCTTCGTGGAGCTGAACTACTCGCGGCCCTCGCTGAAAGGCCGCACCGCCTTTGGCGGGCTCGTGCCTTACAATGAGGTGTGGCGCACGGGCGCCAACACCGTGACTAAAATCCGCTTTGGCGAGCCGGTGCAGCTAGCCGGCCAAACCGTGAAGGCGGGCACCTACGCGCTGCTCACCATCCCCGGCAAAACCGACTGGACCATCATCCTCAACCGCGACACTGCCCAGTGGGGCGCCTACGAGTACAAGCAGGCCCTCGACGTGCTGCGCGTGCAGGCCAAGGCCACCAAGCTGGCCAGCCCCCAGGAAAGCCTGCGCCTTAGCCTCGAAAACCTGCGCCCCGCCGCCGCCGACCTCACCCTGGCCTGGGAGCGCACCCAGGTGAGCCTGCCTCTCACCGCTAACCCCGACCCCATCGTGCTGGCCCAGATACAAGAGGCCATGAAGGGCGAGAAGAAGCCCTACGTGACGGCCGCGCAGTACTACTACAACACCAGCCAGCCCGACCTCACGCCCGCCATCGGCTGGCTCGATGAGTACATCAAAGCCTCGCCCGCCTCGGCCTACTACGGCTACTACTGGAAGGCCAAGCTGCTGCAAAAGCAAGGCAAAAACGCCGAGGCCGGCGCCGCCGCCCGCAAGTCGCTCGACGCCCTGGCCGTTGATAAAAACGAGGTTTCCAAGGAAGAGTACACTCGCCTCAACATGCAGCTCATCAGCGAGGTAGCCAAGAAGTAGGGCTAGCCAGGTAGTACCTGAACTGAAAACTTCTTGGTTACACAAAGCAGAACATCCTGCTCAGCTGGCGTCCGCTGGCTGAGCAGGACGTTTTCTTTTGAGTTATTACTTAAGCATTTTCGCCCGATGGAAGTGGGCTGGCCGGCTTCTCGGCTTGCACCATTTGCGAGAAGCTTTTGGCCGCCTGGGTAAACTCGGACGGGATGAGCACCACGGTGGTGGTATTGTTGTCGATGCCGATTTCGGAGAGCATCTGCATGCGGCGCAGCTCCAGGGCAATGGGGCTTTTCTCCATTTCCAGGGCACCCTGCGTGAGCTTGAGGCTGGCTTCCAGCTCGGCCTCGGCCTTGATGATGCGGGCGCGCTTCTCACGAATGGCCTCAGCCTCGCGCGCCATCGCCCGCTGCATCGATTCCGGAATTTCGACGTCCTTGATTTCGACCAGCTCAATTTTGACGCCCCAGGCCTCGGTAGCGGTGTCTACTATTTGCAGCAGCGCGCCGTTTATCTGGGCGCGCTCGCGCAGCACTTCATCGAGCTGGTGCTGGCCAATGATGTTGCGCAGGGCCGTAACTGAGAGCTGATACACCGCCCGGTTGTAGTCGGCCACCTTAATCACGGCGTCGGCCGGGTTCAGCACTTTAAACCAGAGCACAGCATTGACCTTGATGGTGACGCTGTCTTTGGTAATGGTTTCCTGCTGCTCCAGCTCCACGGTTTTGGTGCGCATGTCGATGGTTTGCTGGCGCTCGATAAACGGCACCAGCCAGTACAGCCCCGGCCCGCGGGTGCCGGTGTAGCGCCCCAGCCGAAACACGATGGCGCGCTGGTATTCCTGGGCGATGCGCAGGCTCATGGCCAGCAGCAACACAATGATGATAAGGGGGGCGAGCAGCATGGCCGAAGTAGGGGATAGGTTGCCGAATGTATCGCGGGCCGCCGCCAGCCATTACATGCGGGGCGAGTGTAGGTGGCGGGCTAGCCTGCGTGGCAGCGCTGGGCGCAAGGGCCAGGCTAGCGGAGCCGCTGCGTGGACCCGAAGCCAGCTATCTTGGCACTCCCGGCGGCCGGCTAGCTTGGGGCTAGCCACCCGTTGCCGGCCGGCGCTCCTCTTTCAGCAATCGGTACATGTTCAGGTTAACTAAGTTAGTTGCGGCGGGGTGGTGCCTCGGCATACTGCTGAGTACGGCGCTGCGGGGGCAGGCCCAGCACCTCACCGAGGCCATCCGGCTCAACCAGGTGGGGTTTTACCCGGCGGCGCCCAAAGTGGCGGTGGTAGTGGGCGCGGCGGCCGGCCCGTTTTACCTCACCACGCCCGACCTCGCCACCACCGTATTCACCGGGGAGCTGGGCGCGCAGCAGTACGCCGACCTGTCGTTTCAGCAAACGCGGGCAGCTGATTTTTCGGGCTTCACCGGCACGGGCACCTTCGTGGTCTGGATTCCGGCGCTCGGGTTTTCGCACCCCTTTCAGATAAAGCCCGGCGTGCACGAGGAGGTGGCCCGCGCCGCCCTCAAGGCCTTTTATTACCAGCGCGCCTCCACGCCGCTGCCGCCGGCCTACGCGGGCATCTGGAGCCGCCCGCTGGGCCACCCCGATGCCGAGGTGCTGGTGCACCCCTCGGCGGCCAGCGCCGGGCGGCCGGCGGGCGCGCGCATCTCGTCGCGGCGCGGCTGGTACGATGCCGGCGACTACAACAAGTACGTCGTCAACTCGGGCATCACGCTCGGCACGCTGCTGTCGCTCTACGAAGATTTCCCAACCTACTGCGCCGCCCTCAACACCCATATTCCGGAGAGTAGCAACGAGCTGCCCGACCTGCTCGACGAGGCCCTCTGGAACCTGCGCTGGCTCCAGACCATGCAGGACCCCGCCGATGGGGGCGTGTACCACAAGCTCACCAACGCCAGCTTCGACGGCATGGTGATGCCCGCCGAGGCCCGCGCGCCGCGCTACGTGGTGCAAAAAAGCACCGCCGCAGCCCTCGACTTTGCGGCCGTGCTGGCGCAGGCCAGCCGGGTGTTTGGCAAGTACAACCGCCAGCTGCCGGGGCTAGCCGACTCGTGCCTGCGCGCGGCTACCAGCGCCTGGGCCTGGGCGCAGGCCCACCCGGCCGCCCTCTACGAGCAGGAAAAGCTCAATAAGCAGTTTGCGCCGGCCATCAGCACCGGCACCTACGGCGACAACGACGTGACCGATGAGCTGAGCTGGGCCGCCGCCGAGCTGTACGTTACCACCAAGCAAGACAGCTACTACAAAGCCGCCAAGCTGCTGGCCACCTCGCCGCCGCTGCCTTCCTGGGGCCAGGTGCGCACGCTGGGCTACTACACGCTGGCCCGCTTCGGCAATGACCTGACGCCGCTAGCCCGCCGCGACCTGCCGCAGCTCAAAAAGCAGCTGCTGGCCCAGGCCGACAACCTGGCCGCCGGCGCTCCCACGCGCGCCTACCAAACCGTGATGGGCAAGTCGGCCGCCGACTACAACTGGGGCAGCAACGCCAACGCCGCCAACCAGGGCATTGCCCTGGTGCAGGCCTACCGCCTCAGCGGCGACCGCCAGTACCTGCGCGCGGCCCTCACCAACCTCGACTACCTGCTCGGCCGCAATGCCACCGGCTATAGCTACGTCACGGGCTATGGCGCGCACCCGCCGCAGCACCCGCACCACCGCCTCTCGGAAGCCGATGGCGTGCTTGCCCCCGTGCCGGGCCTGCTGGTGGGCGGCCCCAACCCCGGCCGCCAGGATGGCTGCCACTACACTTCCACGCTGCCCGACATGGCCTACGATGACGAAGTGTGCTCCTACGCCTCCAACGAAATCGCCATCAACTGGAACGCCCCGCTCGCCTACCTGGCCGCTGCGCTGGAGGCGCTGCAAGGGCCGACGGGCGAGTTAGGCGGAGCCAAGTAGCTGCAAGGTTTTGGCATCGGGCGCGCCGCCAAAAAATTTGTCCAGCACCTGCTGAAACACCGGGCTGGCCCCCGGCACCGCCCCAAACAGGGTCATCGATGAGCGCAGCTTCAGGTCGTCGGGGCTGCCCATGATGCTGGTGGCGTTGCTGCCGGCCAGCCCCAGCAGCGCCTGCGAAATCTCGACTAAGTGCGCCCCCAGCACCGGGTGGTGCAGGTAGGCCGCCGCCTCGGCCGCATCTCGGATGGCGTAGCGCTGGGAAATCGAGCTGAACCCCAGCCCGTGTATTTGGGGGAAGATATACCACATCCAGTGGCTGCGCTTGCGGCCGGCGCGTAGTTCGGCCAGGGCCTGCGGGTAGTCGGTAGCTTGCGCGTCGAGGAAGCGCTGGAGGTTGGGAGCGGTGGGCATGGGGCAAGAATAAGGCTAGCCCACTATACTGGCAGCCCCGGGAGTGAGTTAAGGAGCAGCTTTATGGGAAGCCCGCCCGGTGCCTTATTTAGCTTTTATTGCGAGCGCAACTGCCACCAAGTCAACCAGTTAGAGCGACTTCACCATATCCTTAGTGGTCGCCTTGTATTTCTTGAAATGCGGTGTTTGCAAGTGCGCTTAGTAAGCGGCCTGGCGTATACCTCCAGCACCATCACGTGGGTGGGGTTTTCCTTTTCATACACCGCATTCAGGGCTAGCACGCTCGGCTCAACGCGCACCGCCGTTTCCATGCCTTTTTTCAAGGCCGCCTTATACTGCGAGAGTTACGCCGCATCCACCACAATGCCGGCGACCCGCACGATTTGGCCGGCCTGCTGGGCAGCGGCCGGCTGCCAGCATAGCCACGCCAGTACGCCGACGCCAAAAATGGAAAGCAGCTTGCGACGAAAATTTTGAGCGCTAGCCATGCAGGTAAGTAGTAAAGTGCTTTTGCGTTAATGCAATACGTGCCTAGCGCGAATTACGGTGCAGCCGTAACTCGCGCTAGTTGGGGCTAGTTCAGGCGCAGCAGGGCGCGTAAGTCGGTGCGCATTTGCGGTTGTGACTTCACTAAAATGGTTTCGATACCAAGCGCAGTTGCCCCTGCCGTATTAAGCTGGCTGTCATCAAGAAAAATGGTCTGCTCAGGCCTGGCGCCTAGATAATCCAGCACGCATTGGTATGCCTGCTGTTCTGGCTTTCTGGTTTTGAGCTCGTGCGAGCAGAATACTTTATCAAAATAGCTCAAGCTTTCGCGATACGTTACTTTCCACACCCGCGCATGAATGCTGTTGGTGTTGGTCAGGGCCACGAGCTGAAACTGATTTTTCAGGCTGCCTAGCAACTCGTTAATTCCTTCGTAAGCATCGAGGTACAGTGCGCACCAGCCTTCATCGAATTCTGCGTCAGTAAGGGTAAGGTTCAGGCGGCGAGAAATTTCAGCTCTGAATTCCTTGTTTGAAACTTCCCCTTTTTCAAATTCATCAAAGAACGCATCAAACTGAAAGCGGCTCTTAATAGCGTCGATAGGTTGACCCGAAGCTGAAGCCCAGTGGCGAAAGACATTGTTAAACGACAAGTCAAACACCACTTTGCCTAAATCAAAAATCACCGCTTGATACGTGTCCATACGCTTACCGCCCCACCACGGGCAGCACGGCGGTGCTCTCGTGCCCCTGGGCATCCACGCTCACCACGCCGAAAATGTAGTTGTCCTTGCTCACGGCCAGGTCGGCGGTGGTGCCGCTCACCGGGAAGCGCTGCTGCCACTGCGGGGCGCTGGTTTCGCGGGCCAGCACGATGTAGCCGGCCGGGGCGGGGCCGCCCTGGGGGGCCAGCCAGCGCAGCTCGGTGCGGTTGGTGAGCTTGGCGGTGAGGACCTCCACCTTTTGGGGGGCGGCGGGGGCTAGCGCCAGGCTGGCCAGGGTGGCCAGGTTTACCTGGGCGGTGCGGCGCAGGTAGCGGTAATCCACAAATTCAGGCTTGTCACCGTACTCGATGCCGCCCTCGGTGCGCAGGTCCTGGTGCTGGTGGTTGAAATTTTCGTTGGTTTCGGTGAAGCGCACGGCCGCAAAGCCCTGCTGGTTGAAGGGCGTGTGGTCGCCGCCGCGCAAAAAGCGGTCGGGCCGATACTCCAGCAGCACCGAGTAGCCGCCAGCGTTCACGTACTGGCGGGCGGCGGTTTGGGCGTAGCGGGCGAGCTGGCGGCTGGGCGCATCATTCTCCGAGCTGAGCTGGCGGCGGATGCGCGCCTGCTCGGGCGTCTCATTGGCCGGCACGCCCTCGCTGAATACGCGCAGGTGCAAGGAGTCGGTGATTTCGGGGTCGTAGCCCTTCGAGTTGCCCACGATGTCGTTGTTGAGCATCGCCACCACGTTCCAGCCTTCTTTTTTGGCGCGCTCGGCCAGGTGGCCCGAGCCCAGCAGGCCCTGCTCTTCGCCCTGCACGGCCACGAGCTTGATTGTGCACGGAAACTTCTGGCCGGCCAGGATGCGGGCTACCTCCATCACGGCGGCCACGCCGCTGGCGTCGTCGTTGGCGCCGGGGGCGTCGGCGGTGCGGTTCATCACGTCGGTCACCCGCGAGTCGATGTGGCCGCTCATGATGAGCACGCGCTTGTCGCTGGGGTCGGTGCCGGGCAAGGTGGCCAGCACGTTGGCCATGCGGGTGGTTTTATCCACGCGCTTGCCGTCGGCCTTCAGCGTGAAGGTGTCCATCTCGACCACCAGGCGGTTGCCGTTGGCTTTGCTGTATTTCTTGAACTCGTCGAACACGTACTGCCGCGCCGCGCCGATGCCGCGCTTTTTGCTCTGGGTGTCGCTCAGGGTGTGGCGGGTGCCGTAGCTCACGAGCTTGCGCACGTCAGTTTCGAGATTTTTGGCCGATACCTCATTTACCCAGCGCTGGATAGTGGGGTCAGTAGGCGGCTGCGGGTTAGAAGGCTGGGCGAGCGCGGCGAAGGGCAGCAGGCAGGGGAAAAGGAGTAGAATCTTCATAAGGAATCGCAATAAACGACAAACGCCGCTAGCCAAGCAAGGCTAGCGGCAGTACGCCGGGTAGCGGCCAGTAACTAGCACCGGTTGCCAACGGGCGTTATACCCCAAATTGGCGCAGATGATGGTCAAGGTGCTTCCAGGTTATTTCGCCAAACTCCTGGGCCGACAGGTGGCCGAATAGCGGATGTTCAATGCCTCGCATGTTATACCGGGCCGGCGAGAGCAGGCCGAGTAGCGTGGCATGGTCGGCCGCGAAGCTCACGGGCGGCGTCATGCCGCGGCGGGAATCCAACTCGCGCAAGGTTTTCATACCGGGCTTAAAGCCTTGGAAATGCGTGACAAACCGCTTCTTCAGCAGCGGCTTGAGGAAGCCAGGCACCCACATGGAGTACAGGCGCTTGACGCCGGTGCTCACCCGCAGCTGGTCGGCGCAGTGTACTAGCATCTGGCCGGCCGTCATGGTGCCCCAGCGGGGCCGGGCATCGGGCATCAGGCGAAAGAGCCGGCTGGTAAGTGCTTGGTTGTCGCTGGGGTCTAGAAAGTTGGCGGCCATAGCTTTAGAAGGGGTGGCAGCTAAAGTACGACTCATCACGCGGCAGCTACTACCCGGCCGCCGTGGGCGTGCTGGGGCAAAATCACTAGCAACTCCGGCGAGTTGGGCGGGCGGGCCGCCGACCAACGAGCTTGGGGGTATAATTGCCTGATAGGCAAGATTTTGTAGAAAATGGTGCGACTCTGGCGTTTTTGGCCTGGGTCGCTCAGTGCCATCAGGGCCTCGGACAGAGGAGGTATAAATATTTTTCGGCAAGCTAACACGGCCAAAGACATAATTTTGTCTTTTATATGGCTCAGTATTAGTGAATTATATAGCTCAACGCTAGCAACGCGGGGATACTCAGCCCGTAACCTAGAACCAGTAAAAGCATGGCCTGGCTAGCGGGTCGGGCATCCAACAGTCAACAATTTACCAGCAAAGAGCTATGGCAAAAAAAACACACATAGCGGATAAGCTGTCCGCTGGGCAGCACACGCCCGCTACCGGGATGTCGCACGTGAACGTAGGCTCCGTCGAGCGAATTTTATCGGCAGTAGGCGGCGGCTTGCTAGCCTATTATTGCCTGAGTGATAAGAAATTATCCAAGCCCTTGAGCATCGGCCTGGCCGCGCTGGGGGGTAGCCTGGCGCTGCGCGGTGCCACGGGGTATTGCCCGGTCAACCAGTTGGTGGGCCGCAACTCGGCGTCGAAACAGCATTCGGCGCCCAAGCCGCTCAAAATCGTGCAGACTTTCACCGTTTTCCGCCCCATTGCGGAGGTGTACGGCTTCTGGCGGCAGCTCGAAAACCTGCCGCGCTTTATGCAGCACCTCGAAAGCGTGGAGCAGCTAGGCGACAACCGCTCGCGCTGGCGGGCGCCGCTGCCGGGTGGGCTGGGCACTCTTGAGTGGGAAGCCGAAACCGTGGTCGACGAGCCGAACGCGCTGCTAGCCTGGCAGTCGTTGCCGGGCTCCGAAGTCGACAATGCCGGCGAGGTACGCTTCCGCGAAGCCCCTGGCGACAAGGGCACCGAGGTGCAGGCCATCATTCACTACCGGGCCCCGGCCGGCGTGCTCGGCCAGGGTGTAGCCCGGCTCCTCAACCCGGCCTTGGGCCAACTGGTGCGCGCCGATGTGCGCCGCTTCAAGCAACTGCTCGAAGCCGGGGAGATTTCCACCATCGCCGGCCAGCCTTCGGGCCGCGGCCGCGACAAGGGGTAGTAGCGCGGCCTTTGTAGTCCGCGTTCACGTGCGCGAGATAGCGGGGCCGGACGACCCTGACACGCGAGACTGGGCACGGACGCGGACTAAAAGGCCGCGCTGCACTTCAGCGCTACAGCTTATTCTAACCTTTTCAACCAGTTGACTATGAAAGCACTTTGCTGGGTAGGCACCCACCAACTGAACGTGGAGCGGGTCCCGGACCCGGAACTCCTTAACCCCCGCGACGCCATTGTGCGCGTCACCTTGTCGTCGGTGTGCGGCTCCGACTTGCACTTGCTCGATGGCTACGTGCCCACCATGCGCGAGGGCGACATCATTGGCCACGAGTTTATGGGCGAGGTGGTGGAAGTAGGCCGGGGCGTCACCAACTTCCGGAAGGGCGACCGGGTCGTGGTGGGCTCCATTCTGGGCTGCGGCGGGTGCTGGTTTTGCGAAAACCAGGCGTGGTCGCTCTGCGACAACAGCAATGCCCACGCCGCCCTGTCCGAAAAAGCCTATGGCTACCCCACGGCGGGTATCTTCGGGTACTCGCACGCCTTTGGGGGATACGCGGGCAGCCACGCCGAGTACATCCGGGTGCCGTTTGCCGATAAAGGCATGCTGAAGGTGCCCGACGGGGTGAAGGACGAAGCGGCACTGTTTGTGTCCGATGCCTTTCCGACGGGTTTCATGGCCGCCGACATGGCCGACATCGCGCCCGGCGACGTGGTGGCCGTGTGGGGCTGCGGCGGGGTGGGGCAGATGGCTATTCGCAGCGCCTACCTGCTAGGCGCCAGCCGCGTCATTGCCATCGACTCGCAGCCTGCCCGCCTCGAAATGGCCCGCACCCACGGCCGGGCCGAAACGCTTAATTACGAGAAAGTTGACGTGCTGGAAGCCCTCAAGGAAATGACCGGCGGCCGCGGCCCCGACCGCTGTATCGACGCCGTGGGCATGGAGGCTTTCGATAAAAGCCTGGAGTTTGCCTATGACTTTATCAAGCAGCAGCTCAAGCTCGAAACTGACCGGCCGCAGGTGCTGCGCCAAGCCATCATGGCCTGTCGCAAGGGCGGCAATGTGTCCATCGTGGGCGTGTACGGCGGCTACATCGACAAATTTCCCATGGGCGCCGCCATGAACAAGGGCCTGACCTTCAAGATGGGCCAGCAGCACGCGCAGAAGTATATGCCGCGCCTGCTCGACTACATCCAGAACGGCGACGTTGACCCGTCGTACATCCTGACCCACCGCTGGCCCCTCGACCGTGGCCCCGAAGGCTATCAGATGTTCAAACACAAAACCGACGACTGCCAGCGCGTGGTCTTCGCCCCCTGAGCGCTAGGGTGGTGCCGGTTACCAAAGCCGCACTACCGAATCACGCCGAGCGGCGGGCGTCACCCTAGAGCTAGCTGAGCGCAGTACTAATAGGGATTTTAGCAGGTACCGTATGTTGAAATAAAAACGCCGCCCATTGCAAAGGGCGGCGTTTTTATTCCGAGCTAGCACATTTATAAGGGCAAGTAGCCAGGGCATTTCGCTAAAAGCGAAAGACCCTAGCCCATGGTGTGGTACACGGCCTGCACGTCCTCGTCCTCTTCCAGCTTGTCGATGAGCTTCTCGACCTCTTCGGCCTGCTCGTCGTTGAGCGATACCGTGGTGTTGGGTACGCGCTGCAAGGTGGCGCTCACGATATTAACGCCCTTGGCATCCAGTGCCTTCTGCATCTGGCCAAAGTCGGTGAAGGCGGTTTCAACCACGATGTACTTGTGCTCGGCGCCGTGCTCGTCTTCCTCAGTAGTTTCGTACACGTCCTCGGCGCCCGCGTCGATGAGCTCCAGCTCCAGCTCGTCGCGGTCCAGGCCTTCGGCGGCCAGCTTAAATACGCCCTTGCGGGTGAAGGTGTAGTCGGAGCTGCCGGCTGTGCCCAGCGCGCCGCTGTTGCGGTTGAAATACAGGCGCACGTTGCTCACGGTGCGGGTGGGGTTGTCGGTGGCGGTTTCGACCACGATGGCCACGCCGTGGGGGCCATAGCCCTCATACACAACCTCTTGGTAATCCTTCTCATCTTTGCCGGTGGCGCGCTTGATGGCGGCTTCCACGCGGTCCTTGGGCATGTTCACGCCCTTGGCGTTTTGCATGGCCGTGCGCAGGCGGGCGTTCGAGTCGGGGCTAGGGCCGCCTTCTTTCACGGCCATCACGATTTCCTTGCCGATGCGGGTAAAGTCTTTCGACATCCGGTCCCAGCGCTTCATTTTGCGGCCTTTGCGGAATTCAAATGCGCGTCCCATCTTCCTTAAGTATGAATTGTCAGTTGTGAATTATCAATTCGGGGTGGGGGTGAGGCCGAACTGAATGCGGCCGCAAGTTACTAAGCCCGGGCGCGGGCGGCAATCGGCCCCGGCTAGCCCCGCACTACCCTAGCGGGCCGGCGGCGCGGTGGCCACCAACTCGTAGATGCCTTTGTTACCGGTGGGGTAGCCCAGAATAGTAATGCTGAGCCGCCGCGTTTTAGCATTGTAGCGGTAGGTGCCGCGCTGCACGTCCGAGCCCTTGAGGTCGGTGAAGCGGAACACGATGCTGTCGCCTTTGGTGGTAAACTTGCCTTGCTGCGAAAAAAAGCGCGGGCCGCTGTCGCCCAGCAGCAAGCTCAGGCGCTTGGCGTAGGTGCCGTCGGCGCGCAGGGCCAGCGTGCCGCCCACGCCCGAAACGGGGGTGGCTGGCGCCTCGCCGGTGGTGTAGTCATATACCGTGTAGGCCGTGTAGGTGTAGGTGGTGTAAAACGCGGCCGGTGGCCCCGGAGCGGGCGCGGCCAGTAGCGTGGCAGCCAGCAGGTAGCGGGTCATGAGCAAGGATAAAAGCAAAAAATGGGGCTAGCGGGCCAGCGAAGGTATCGCCGGCCCGCTAGCCCCACTTGTCAAAAATAGCGCCGGGCGGTAGGCAGCTAGCCGATGGGGCGCTTGTAGCGTTTGATTTTTTTGCGCCGGCCACCGAGTATTAGCCAAGCACCGCCGGCCAGCAGCAGGCTCGCGCCGATAGCCGCGGCCTGGCGGGGCAGCTTGTCCTCGGGCTTGGGCGGCAGGTGCTCGACGCCGCTGGCGTCGGTGCGGGCGGGCTCGTGCAAGTAGCGGCCCTGCTTGGGCAGGTGGTAGTTGTCGGCCAGGTGGCGCAGGCCAGCCGCGGCGGCGGGGCCCGTTATCACCGGCCCGTGGCCGCAGCCGATGGCGCGCGGCTCCAGGTCAGCCAGCAGTTGCACCGAATTAAAGCACTTGTCCCAATCATAATTAAACGGCGCGCCGGCCACGCTGATTTTAGGCAGGCCCAGCAGCACGGCCGGTACCGACTCGTGGTCGGTGGTCGCAAAAGCGTCGCCGCCGATGAGCGTGCGGTCGGCCTCACGGAAGAAGGCAATTTGGCCCGGTGCGTGGCCCGGCACGTGCAGCCAGCGCCACTGCACCAGGTGCGGCGGGTGCTCATCATCGAGCGGCAGGGCCTCGGCTAGCCCTTCGAGGCTAGGCAATTGCTTGGGGAAAAACCGGCTCATGAAGGCCAGCGAGCCGCCCACGGTGGGGTCGCTGGGCGGGTACAGCGCCTTGCCCGTGATGAAAGGCAGCTCCAGCGGGTGCGCGATAACGGGCACGCCCCAGTGCTGGGCCAGCTCCCGGGCCGAGCCCATGTGGTCGAGGTGGCCGTGGGTCAGGATGATGGCCTCGGGGTGGGTGCCGACGTAAAAAAGCTCGTCGGCTGCCGCGATAATCTCCTTTTCGGAGCCGGGCAGGCCCGTGTCGATGAGCACCCACTCGCCGGGGGTACCGGTTTCGACAAAATACACGTTCACAAAGCGCTTGATGCGCAGCTGGTGCACGCCAGCAGCTACCTGGTCCATAGGAAAAGGGGCAGAAATGAAGAATAAGGAGACTGCCCAGGCATACGCAAAACGGCCCGTCGGGGCTGGCCGCGCGCCCAAAAAGCAGCCCAGCAACGGCAGTGGGGGCCCGCCGGGGCAGTCTCCCTTTCTTCAGCCTGTGGTGGCCACCGGCCAGGCCCTACTTAACCGGGCGGGTAATTACCTGGCCGGTAGCCTTGTCTACCTCAAAAGCGGCTTTGTTGGGCATGCGGCCAACCCAGTCGGTGCGCGGCACCAGCACCTGCCAGTGGGCATCCGCATCTACGATGCTGGCCGAATCGGGCAGGTAGCGCGTCGCGTTGGGCTGGCCCTGGAGGTAGCGGGCCACGGCGGCGCGGGCGGCCTCGGCGGTAGGGGCGGGGGTGCCAGTGGGCATCGAAATGGCGCTGGGCGCGGCGGCGGGCGGGTCGAGAGGGCCGGCGGCGGTGGGCGCGGTGGCCGACTGGCAACCAGCCAGGACCAGCAGCAGTACGGCAAGGGGCAGATTATTGGACATTGGGCAAAAATAAGGCGCCAGTTTTGCCGCCTGCCGGTTTATCAAGTAGCCTGCTCAGCTGTTATAAGCGCACTCGAGTCAATTTATTCAGTATGTCTTCCACTCTTTCCGCGCCGGTTATCAGCCCCGAGCGCCTGGCCGCGGCCTATTCCTACGCTTCCTACCGCCAGCTTATCGACGAAGCACTGGCGAAGGGCCAAACCACCGGGCCCCAGCAATCGCCCGCGCTCACCGAGTACACGGCCCTGAACGTGCAGCGCATGAGCCGCCTCGACAAAACTACCAAGCTGCTGCCCGAGCTGGCTGCCACTGCCGCGGGCCTGCGCGGCCACTACATCGGCCTCATTATCACCGAAGGCTGGTGCGGCGACGCGGCCCAGATTGTGCCCGTGCTCGAAGCCGTGGCCCAGGCCAGCGCCGGCCACCTGCGCACGGCCTACCTCCTGCGCGACGACAACCTCGACGTGGCCGATATGTACCTCACCAACGGCAGCCGCTCCATCCCCAAGCTGGTTGTGCTGCGCGCCGATACCCTCACCGAAGTCACGCACTGGGGGCCCCGCCCCGCCGAGGCGCAGGCCCTGCTACTCAAGCTCAAAGCCGAGGGCATGGCCCACGACGACTACATCCGCGAAATCCACACCTGGTACGCCCACGACCGCACCCAGGCCACCCAGCACGAGCTGCTGGCCCTGCTGCAAGGGCTGGAGTAATGACTAGTGACTAGTGGGTATTAGTAGGTAGGGGCGGGGCTTGCCCGTTGCCCGCGCCGTTTGCGAAATACCTGGCGAACCGTGTCGGGAACCGTTCCGCACTGGGTGCGGGCCAACCCAGCACATTAGTCACTAGCCATTACCCATCAGTCGTTACCTACCGCCTTCTCCAGCGTCAGCAGCGTCAGTTCCTGGCGCGGGTGGCCGAAGCGCGTGGTGGCCGGAAACGGCTCGCTGGCTCCGGTGCGGTGGTAGCCCTGGCGCTCGTACCAAGCCAGCAACTCGGCGCGCTGGGCCAGTACGCTCATCCGGATGGTGGCGCAGCCGGCCCGGCGGGCCTGGGCCACGGCCTGGGCGAGTAGCTGCCGGCCCAGGCCGCGCGCCTGCGCTGCGGGGGCCACGGCCAGCATACTGAAGTAGAGGTAAGCGCCCTGATTTTCGAGGTAGACGCAGCCGGCCAGGCTGCCACTCAGCTCGGCTAGCAGCAGCACGGCGGCGGGCGCGGCCAGCAGCTCCAGCAGCGTGGTTTCGTCGATGCGGGGGCCGGCTAGCAGGTGGCCCTCGGTGGTCCAGCCGGCCTGGCTGGCCTCGCTGCGGTAGGCTTGGTTGATGAGGGTGGTGAGGGCGGGCACGTCGGCCGCGGTAGCGGCGCGGAAGGTAGGGGCGGGGGTTTCCACGGGGCAAAGGTAGCCGGCAGCCCCGGCCGGGCGGGACGGTTTTGCGTACGCCTGCGGGTCCAATTTTCCTTTTCCAATGAATCTTTCCCACAACACGATTTTGCTCACGGGCGGCGCCACCGGCATTGGGCTGGCGCTGGCCCGGCGCTTTGCCCAGGCGGGCAGCCAGGTTATTATTTGCGGGCGCCGCGCCGATAAGTTGCAGCAGGCCCGGCAGCAGGTGCCCGGCCTGCACTACTACGCGTGCGACCTGGCCCAGGCCGCCAGCCGCGCCGAGCTGGTCAGCCGCGTGGTAGCCGACTTTCCGGCCCTCAACGTGCTGATTAACAACGCCGGCATCCAAAACCGCTTTCGAATAACCGACCTGCCCGCCGACCTCGCCGCCTGGGAGCAGCAGCGCCAGGAAATTGCCATTAACCTGGAGGCGCCCATTCACCTGGCGGCTCGCGCTGCTGCCGCAGTTGCGCCAGCAGCGCGAGCCGGCCATTATCAACGTGTCGTCGGGACTGGCCTTTGCGCCGATGGCCGCCGCGCCCATTTACAGCGCCACCAAGGCGGCAGTGCACTCCTTCACTATGTCGCTGCGCCGGCAGCTGGCCGATACCGGCGTGCGGGTGCTCGAAATAGTGCCGCCCGCCGTCAACACCGACCTCGGCGGACCGGGCCTGCACACTTGGGCCGCGCCCGTCGATGAGTTTGCCGACAGCATTGTGGCCCGCCTCGCCGCCGGTGAAGAGGAAGTGGGCTACGGCACCTCCGAGGCCATCCGGCAAGCCTCACGGGCCGACATCGACGCCCGCTTCAGGCAAATGAATGGCTAGCCAGGGTAGCGCGGGCGATTGATTCGCGGGTGGCATTGTTTGGGTAAGTTGCCCAGCTATACGAAAAGCCCGCGCTACACCTTGTGGCCACACTGCCAGCAAAAGGCTGCCTCTGGCCGGTGCCCGGTGGCCTGGCAGCCGGGGCAGGCCGCTTGCTTGAACGCTGGCGCCTCGGCCACCGGGCTAGCCGCGCTCACCATGTGGGCCGACACAATGCCGGTGGGCACCGCCAGGATGGCGTAGCCCAAAATCATGAGCACCGAGGCCAGCGCCTGCCCCGCCACGGTGTGGGGCGAAATATCGCCGTAGCCCACCGTCGTCAGCGTCACGATGGCCCAGTACACACTCTTCGGGATGCTCGTGAAGCCGTTGTGGCCGCCCTCCACCACGTACATCAGCGAGCCCACGGCGGTGGCCAGCATCAGCACGGCCGACAGAAAAACCAGAATTTTGAACCGGCTGGCTTGCAGCGCTTTCACGATAAACTCGCCCTCGCCCACGAAGCGCCCCAGCTTGAAAATGCGAAACACCCGCAGCAGCCGCAGCGTGCGAATGGCCAGCAAGTAGCGGCTGCTGGCAAACAACAGCGCCGCCAGCGTCGGGATGACCGAAAGAAAGTCGATGAGGCCGAGCGGGCTCAGCGCGTAGGCCAGCGGGCGGCGCACCAGCAGCAGCCGGGCCAGGTATTCGAGCAAAAAAAGGCCGGTAAAAAACCATTCCAGCGCCCGTAGGTAGGGACCAAAAGCCAGTCGGATGGGCTCGACACTGTCGAGCATCACCGTGACCACACTCAGCACGATGGCCACCAGCAGGCCAATGTCGAAGGCGCGCCCGGCGCGCGTATCCGACTCAAAAATAACGCGGTAGCCCGTGCGCCGCCAGCCGGGCGCCGGGCTGCGGGGCTCCAGACTCATACCCTAAAAACGGGCTGGCCGGGCGGTGGTTGCGCCCCCGGCGCCCGACTAGCCCCTATCTAAACGAAACCGATAGATAAGCCAAAAAACTGCGCGCTAGCTTGCGGCCCCACCACTTAACTACCTTCTTCGAAGATGCTGCGTACCCTCGCCGCGCGCCGGGCGGCCTTGCTGCTCGCCGCCCCGCTAGCCCTGGCCGCCTGCCAAAGCCAGCCCTCCCAAACCGCCGACCAGCCCGCCGGCGGCACCGCCGCGCCCGCCGACACCGCGGCCGCTCAGCGCAAGGCTAAAGCTAAATACCTCACCCAGCCGCTGCTCAGCAACATTTACACCGCCGACCCGTCGGCGCACGTCTTCAACGGAAAAATCTACATTTATCCCTCGCACGACATCGAAACGGGGATGCCGGAAAATGACAAGGGCGACCACTTTGCCATGCGCGACTACCACATTTTGTCTTTGGACAGCGTGGGCGGCAAGGTTACCGACCACGGCGTAGCCCTCGACCTCAAGGATATTCCCTGGGCCGGCCGCCAGCTGTGGGCGCCCGACGCGGCGTTCAAAAACGGCACCTATTACCTGTACTTCCCGGTAAAGGACAAGCAGGACGTCTTCCGCATGGGGGTGGCCACCAGCCAGTCGCCCACTGGCCCGTTCAAGGCCGATGCTACGCCCATCGCGGGCAGCTATAGCATTGACCCGGCCGTGTTTAGTGATACTGATGGCAAGGCCTACATGTACTTTGGGGGCCTCTGGGGCGGGCAGCTTCAGCGCTGGCAAACCGGCAAGTACGACGCCAACGCGCCCGAGAAAAAGCCCGATGGCAACGAGCCCGCCATTGGCCCGCGCGTGGCTCAGCTCTCGGCCGACATGAAGCACTTCGCCGGCCCGGTGCAGGAAATCAAAATCGTGGACGAAGCCGGCAAGCCTCTGCTGGCCAGCGATACCAAGCGGCGCTTCTTCGAGGGCGGCTGGCTGCACAAGTACCAGGGAAAATACTATTTCTCGTACTCGACCGGCGACACTCACCTGCTCGTGTACGCCGTGAGCGACTCGCCTACCGGCCCCTTCACCTACAAAGGCGTCATCATGAACCCGGTAGAAGGCTGGACCACCCACCACTCCATCGTCGAGTTCAAGGACAAGTGGTACATTTTCTACCACGACACCCAGCTCAGCGGCAAAACCTGGCTGCGCAACGTGAAAGTAACCGAACTCAAGCGCAACGCCGACGGCAGCATTGTGACTATCAATCCGTAAGCTTTACGAGTATCACAAACGAAAACCGTCTGTCATGCTGAGCTTGCGAAGCATCTTATCTTCGTTGAACGACTTGTTCTAACGTGATAAGATGCCTCGCAAGCTCAGCATGACAGACGGTTTTCGTTTGTGCGTCCTCCGCGTTGGCTAGCCCGCCAGCACCTCACTAGCCTGCACAAAGCGCACGCCCTGGGCCAGCAGGTCGGCTTTGGCGGCGGCCATGCTTTCGGGCGCAATACCGCGGGTGGCATCTTCCAGCACGGCTACTTCGAAGCCCTCGCCGCGCGCATCCTTGGCCGAGAAGTACACGCAGTAATCGCTGGCTAGCCCCGCCACAAACACCTGCGTGACGCCCCGCGCCCGCAGGTAGGCCGTGAGGCCGGTGGCCCGGCGGTGGCCGTTGTCGAAGAACGCACTGTAGCTATCCAGTTCAGGGTCAGTGCCTTTGCGGAAGATGGCCTCCACGCGCTCGAGGTTCAGGCCCGGGTGCAGCTGGGCGCCGGGCGTGCCCTGCACGCAGTGGTCGGGCCAGAGGCGCTGGGGCAGGCCCTGCCACTGAATCTCGTTGAACAATGCCTGGCCGGGGTGGGCGCTGGCAAAGCTGCGGTGGCCGGCCGGGTGCCAGTCCTGGGTAGCCACCACGAGGTCGAAGCGCGGCTGCAAGTCGTTGAGCAGCGGCAGGATGGTGTCGCCTTCAGCCACGGCCAGCGAGCCGCCGGGCAGGAAGTCGAGCTGAAAATCGATGAGCAGCAGGCAGGTCATAGGACGGATAATAGGTGGCTCGTCAGGTTGATAGCAAATACATAGGGTAAGCCGAAGCTTACCCTACGGCCACGTTCTCCAGCCCGAGCACCTCGGCCGAGTGCGCCCGCACCTGCTGCGTGAGGGCCGCATTGTCGGCCAGCGACTGCCCGAACGATGGCACCAGCCGGTGGAAGGTAGCCTGCCACGCGGGCGAGGCCGCGTGCTCGGGAAAGCAGCGCTGCACCAAATCGAGCATGATGCTGACCGCCGTGCTCGCCCCCGGCGAGGCCCCGAGCAATGCCGCGATGGAGCCATCGGCGGCCGTAACTACTTCGGTGCCAAACTCCAGCACGCCGCCCTGCTTCTTGTCTTTCTTAATGACCTGCACGCGCTGGCCGGCGGTTTCGAGCTGCCAGTCCTGGGGCCGGGCCTCGGGGTAGTACTCGCGCAGGGCCGCGATGCGCTGCTCGGGCGTCTGGAGCACCTGCCCGATGAGGTACTTAGTGAGCGGAATGTTGCGCGCCCCAGCGTAGAGCAGCGGCCGGATGTTGCCGAGCTCAATCGAGCGGAACAAGTCGGTGTACGAGCCCTTCTTCAAAAACTTGGTGCTGAAGCCCGCATAGGGTCCAAACAGCAGCTCCTGGCGGCCATTTATCTGGCGGGTGTCGAGGTGGGGCACCGACATGGGCGGCGAGCCCACGGCGGCCTTGCCGTAGACCTTGGCATCGTGGCGGGCAATGACGTCGGGGTTAAGGCACTTCAGCCACTGCCCGCTCACGGGGAAGCCGCCGAAGCCGCTGGCCTCCGGAATGCCCGACTTTTCGAGCAGCGTGAGCGAGCCGCCGCCCGCCCCGATAAACACGAAGCGCGTGTACACCTTGCGGCTTTTGCCGGTGGCTAAGTCACGGATTTTAACGCGCCACAGCCCGCCTTCCTTGCGGCGGATGTCCTCGATTTCCTGCCCTAGCTCGAAGCTCACGTCCGGCTGCTGGCGCAGATTGTCGAACAGCGCCCGGGTGAGGGCGCCGAAGTTGACGTCGGTGCCGATGGCCATGCGCGTAGCCGCCACGGGCTGGCTGGGGTCGCGGCCGTCCATCACCAGCGGTATCCAGCGGGCAATCTCAGCCGGGTCGGTACTGAATTCCATGCCCGCAAACAGCGGCGAGCCCAGCATGGCCTCGTAGCGCCGGCGCAGGTACTCCACGTTGGCCTCGCCCCACACAAAGCTCATGTGCGGAATGCTGTGGATGAAGTAGTGCGGGTCGGGCAGCTTGCTTTCCTCCACTAGGCTGGCCCACAGCTGCTTGCTAAGCTCAAATTGCTCGGCAATCTTGTCGGCTTTCGAAATATCGACGCTGCCGTCGGGGCGCTGAGGCGTGTAGTTAAGCTCGCAAAAGGCCGAGTGGCCGGTGCCGGCGTTGTTCCAGGCATCCGAGCTTTCGGCGGCCACTTCGTCGAGGCGCTCGTACACGGCTAGGGTCAGGCTGGGGTCAAGCTCCTTGAGTAGCACGCCCAGCGTGGCGCTCATGATGCCGGCGCCAATGAGCACAACGTCGGCGGTGAGCGGCTTGGCGGGAGAGGTTTTTAAATTCATGGTGAAAGAAAAAATAGCGCCGGCCGGAGTAAATTTGCCGGAGTAAAGAACTGCGAATTAGCGGCTACGCGAAAAATAACCAGGAGAAGTGCCCGCTGATGCAAGCAAGCTGCCGGGCCATTGCGCAAGGATGGAAAGTGAACCAGAGGGTTGTTATAGCATCGTTTATGTAAGCACGGCCATTGCTGAATTCAGCGAGGCAGACTTGGTGCAACTGCTAAAGCGGGCGTGGGGTTTCAACGAGCGGGCCGGAATTACGGGTGTGTTGCTCTTCAGCGGCGGGCGGTTTTTGCAGGTATTGGAGGGGTGCCCCACCATCGTGCGCCGCCTCTATGCCCGCATCGAGGCCGACCCGCGCCACGGCTGCCACGAAAAGCTGGCCGATGGCTGGGTGCCCCGCCGCGACTACGGCCAGTGGCACATGGCCTTTGCGCCCCCGCCCGGCCCCAGCGACTGGCGGCAGCTGCCCGGCTACCTCACCCCACCCGAGCTAGTGCTGGCCGCCTTGGGTTCGGCCACCCAGCCACTGCTCAGCGAGTTCCTGGCCATCAGCGCCATGCAGCCGCTGGTGTAACCAGGTGATGGTGATGAGCTGAGAAAGTGATGATGCGAGAGGAGGGTTGCTGTTTTACCCGGTCGCCCCAAAGGGAAATACTTGCCGCAGCTCCCACGGCCCGCCCCGGTAGGCCCAGAGTGCCAGCCCCGTACCCTGCACTTTGAAGGGCTCAAAAGCAGCTTCGAGCTCGGCCAGCAGCGCCCGCGCCACGGCGGGCTCCACCTTGTTTTGCACCGTGATGTGGGGACGCAGTCCCTGCTGGTCCTGCGCCGACAGCCAGGGCTGCCACTGCTGCTGCAAGCGCCGGTGCAGGGCCGGTAGCTCGGCATTGGCCAGGGTATACATCACGCCCCGGCCCATGAATTTCAAGCCCGTGACGTGCAGCGGCAGGGGCCCGGGCTGGCCCGCGGCCACGGCGCCAAGGTGCTCGCCGATGGCGGCCTCCTCGGCCCCCGGCAGGGCGTGAAACAGCGTGAGGTGCGCGCCGAGGTAGTTGATTTTAGGCGGAAAATACTTCTTGCGCTGGGCATCGAAAAAAGCCTGGCTGGCCTCGTCCAGGGTCAGCGTGAGAATAAGCGGGGCATCGGTCATGGGCGGGCTATACGCAAAACTGGCTAGGTCGCCCGTTCCAGCGCCGCAATATCGAGGCCGCAGATGGCCTGCTGGTAGCGCGTGATTTTGGCGGCGTCCCAGTGCCACCACGCCACGGCCAGCAGCCGGGCCACGGTGGCTTCATCGAAGCGCATGCGCACCACCTGGGCGGGGTTGCCGGCCACAATGGCGTAGTCGGGTACGTCGCGCGTCACCACGGCCCGCGTGGCCACGATGGCGCCGTTGCCGACGCGCACGCCGGGCATCAGCAAGGCATCGTGCCCTAGCCACACGTCGTTTTCTACCACCAGGTCGCCCTTGCTGGGGAAGGTGGCCGGGTCGAAGGCATTTTCCCAGCCCTGGCCGAAAATAGGGAAGGGGTAGGTGGTAAATAAATCGGTGCGGTGGTTGCCGCCATTCAGCACAAACTTCACCCCCGAGGCAATCTGGCAGAAGCGCCCGATGCGCAGCTTGTCACCAATGAAAGGGAAGTGATACAGCACGTTGCGCTCGAAGTTGCGCACGTCCTCAAAGTCGTCGTAGTAGGTATAGTCGCCCACTTCGATGAGCGGATTGGTGATGATATTCTTCAGAAAAGCCAGCCGCGCGTGGCCGCCCACGGGGTGCCGCGTGCCGGGCGCAGGGCCGGTCGGAACAAGGGAGTCAGACATCAGAAAAAAAGCGTGCAGGTGTAGTAATCGCTTGATAGCGAAGGGCAAAAATAAGGCACAACTAGGCGCCAAAACGACCCATTCCAGCCCGGCTGGCGTTAAGAACGTAATGCAGACCGACCTCTTTTTGCCCGTCCTCAACGCCCCCGTAACCGCCCTGCCGCTAGCCCCTCTGGAGGCCGATGCGCCCCGCACGCACGGCGCCAAGCTGTGGCAGCCTCAGCGGGTGCTGTTCACGCCCGATGCCTTGCAGGAGGCCTATGGCCAGCAGATTCTGGCTCGCGCCCAGGCGCTGAATCTGCCCATCGAGCTGCTCAAAAGCAACCGCCTCACCGGCCTGCGCGGCGAAGACGAGCGCGCCACCTACCGCACCGCCAAAACCACCCTGGCCGTGGTTAACGCGCCCGCCGGGGCGCTGCGCCTCCAGCCCACCCCGCCCTCGGCCGACTACCAGCTCAACCTGGCCGAGGGCTGCCCCGCCCACTGCCAGTACTGCTACCTGGCGGGCAGCCTCAGCGGCCCGCCCGTGGTGCGCGCCTTCGCCAACCTGCCCAAGCTGCTCGAAAACACCCAACTCTACGAGCGCCCGGGCCGCCCCGTGAGCTTCGAGGCCAGCTGCTACACCGACGTGCTGGGCATCGAGCACCTCACCGGCGCACTGGCCGAAACGGTGAAGTACTTCGCCGGCCGCGAGGGCGCCCGCCTGCGCTTCGTGAGCAAGTACGACCACGTCAAAAGCCTGCTGGGCCTGCCCCACGGCGGCCACACCCGCGCCCGCGCCTCGCTCAATGCCGAGCCGCTGGCCCGCCAGCTCGAAGGCGGCACGGCCAGCGTGGAGGCCCGCATCCAGGCGCTGCGGCGGCTGGCCCTGCCGGTAGCCCAGGGCGGCGGGGGCTACCCGGTGGGCGTGGTGCTGGCCCCCATCATGCCCCTGCCCGACTGGCAGCGGCACTACGGTGAGCTGTTTGACCGCCTGCAAGCGGCTTTCGACTTTGACTGCGACCTCACCGTGGAGTTCATCACCCACCGCTTCACGCCCGGCTCAAAGGAGGTACTGCTCGGGTGGTACCCTAATACCAGCCTCGACCTCGACGAAAGCACCCGCGCCGTGAAGCGCAACAAGTTCGGCGGCCTCAAGTACGTCTACGACCTGCCCACTATGAAGGAGCTCAAGGCGTGGTTCTATAGCGAGTGGCAGCGCCGTTTTCCCACTGCCCCGGTGCAGTACTGGACGTAGGGCGTAGCTTCGCTGGGTATCTAGCTCGTTATTGCCGTGCTACTCAGCGATTTTTGGGCGCGTCAGCGCTTTAGCTACCTAGTTACGTACTCGTTTCAGCGGGGCCCTGAACTGGCCGCGCTGAAAATGCAGCTGGCTCAGGAACTGGAAACTACTCGTTAATATGCGGCGGGCCGCCATTCAGCGGCAAATAGAAAGCCTGGAATCTTATTCCAGAACCCTAACTCAGGGGCTGGGCACTATCGACCCCACGGCTACGGTAGGGGCGCGGCTGGCCGCCGATTCGCCCGCCGTGCAGCGGCTAGCCCACGCCGTGCAGCGCGCCAGCCAGCAGGAGTTTTTCGCAATGTGCCCCCCCATATACCGCGATGCGTTGGCCTTTTATAATGAGGCAGATGAGTTGGTGCGCGTCCTGAATATCTGCTTCGAGTGCCACTTCATGTTAAGCGACCAGCAAGCGCACGTCGAAGCAGACTTGGCTACTTATGACGCGCTAAGGACCTTCTTACTGCAAGCTGGCCACCCGATAGAAACCGACGGCTGGGCGTAGCCCTGGCTAGCACCCGCACCGGTAATCGGGGTATTCGCCGAAGCCCGGCGCCGCCTTATCATCAATGCGAATGAGGTGGTCGAGGCGCACTTCCTCGCCCGACCCTAGCTGCGCGTATTCTACGTGGTTGCGCACGAAAAACGTCTTGAACGTGGCCGGCCCCTGGCAGAGTTGGCGCAAGTCATTGAAATACTGCAAGTACACCTGCTTCTTGCGGGTGGCCAGGGCCTCCAGTTCGTCGTAGAAATTGCAATCGATGGGTTGATAATCGGTAGCCATAAGCGCAAAAAATAAAGAGTAAAGCTGCTGGCTAACTACCGCCAGCCGGCCCAAAAGTTGGCCCCGGCCCGGCGGGGCAGCAATCGCGCAGTACCTTTGAGCCCATTCAAGGCAAATTGCCCCGTTTCAGTACCATTATGCCGCTTTCGGGCGGTTTAGTCAGATAGGTTCGCTGCTGCTTGCTTTATCACCCCCATTTTTCCCTAGCATCATGCAGACAGGAACCGTAAAATTCTTCAACGACACCAAAGGCTTCGGCTTCATCAAAGTAGACGGCACCGGCGAAGACGTATTCGTGCACGTAACTGACCTCGTAGACGAAATCCGCGAGAACGACAAAGTACAGTTCGAAGTAGCCCAGGGCAAAAAAGGCCCAGCCGCCGTTAAAGTATCGCTGGTTTAAGTACCACCTGCTTTTAACAACTGCCTGAAAAGGCCCCGCTGGTTCGCCGGTGGGGCTTTTTTTTGGCGTTGCAGCAGGGTAGGCACTAGCGAAATCTGGCCGTACTTTGGCCGGAAAATTTCCCGCTTCGCCCTATGAGCCAACCTGCTACCGCTCTGCCGCCCGATGGGCCTACCCCTGGCGCCCCCGCCGCCCGCCCCCGCGTGCCGGCCATTGATGTGGTGCGGGGGCTAGCCATGGTGCTCATGGCCATCGACCACACCCGGGAGTTTTGGTGCGCCACGCCGGTGCGGCCCGAAGACGTGGCCCAGGCACCCGCAGCGCTGTTTTTGACGCGCTGGGTCACGCATTTCTGCGCGCCGGCGTTCGTGTTTCTGGCGGGCGTCAGTGTGTTTCTGTATCAGCAAAAACGGCCCGGGCGGGGCGCGGCCAGTCGGTTTTTACTCACGCGCGGGCTCTGGCTGGTGCTGCTGGAACTGGTGGTTATCAACTTCATCCTGCAATGGGGCTACCCGTTGCTGGTGCTGGAAGTAATCTGGGCGCTGGGCTGGAGCATGGTGCTGCTGGCGGGCGCCCTGTGGCTGCCGCGCGGGCTGCTGGCGGGCCTGGCGCTGGCCGTGGTGGCGGGGCAGCACCTGCTGCCGGCCAGCCAGCCGGTAGCGGCGGCCAGCGCCGGCTGGGCCTTGCTCTACCACAGCCCGTTTTTGCTGCCCACGCCGCTCGGGCCCGTGCTGGCCGCCTATACCGTGCTGCCCTGGGCCGCCGTAATGGCGCTGGGCTACGTGGCCGGGCCCTGGTTTGGGGCGCCGCTGGCCCGGCGCCAGCGCTGGCTGGGCCTGGCGGGCGGGGCGGCGCTGCTGTTTTTCGCGGGCCTGCGCGCCACCAACTGGTACGGCGACCCGGCACCCTGGAGCATGCAGCCGCGCGGGGCCGGCTACACGCTGCTCTCGTTTCTGAACGTGACCAAATACCCCCCGTCGCTGCTGTTTCTGAGCCTTACGCTGGGCGGGGCGCTGCTGGCGCTGGCGGGGGCCGGGCGCCTGCCGGGCTGGCTCGGCCGCTGGCTGAGCACCTACGGCCGGGTGCCGCTTTTCTACTTCGTGCTGCATTTCAGCCTCATCAGCGGCGGGGCGTACGTGTGGACGCGCCTGGCGTTTGGGCAGGCCCTCAACCTGTCGTTTGCGGCGGTGAAGGACTGGCCACCCGGCTATCAGCCCAGCCTGCTGCGTCTGTACGCGGTGTGGCTACTGGTGGTGGCCCTCACGTACTGGCCCTGCCGGTGGTACCAGGGCTATAAGCAGCGGCACGCCCACTGGTGGCTGTCGTATCTGTAAGGACTGGAGTAACCGGGGCAATGCAGCCGGGCGCCACCCAGCGCAAAGGCTTCTACCTGTTGCCCGGTTTCCAATGATGAGCAGTCTCTTACAGCTTCTCACTCCCACCACGCTTACCGGGGCGGGAGACGCCACCTTGCGCGACGGTGGGTTTGCCAGCACCGCGCCCAGCCTAGCGGGTAAAACCCTGCGTACCTCGCCCGCCGTGACGCGGCAAATTTTGGCTTCGCCCGGGTTCGACCAGCTTTCCGGTAGCGCAAAGGCTGCCCATATTCTGGAAATTGCGCTCGCCTAGGCCGCCCGCTAGGGGCGGCGGCCCGGCCGGGGCTGGGGTGGCGCCGTGGCGGTAGGGCCGCCCGGGGCTAGCTTCGCCGCGCCATTCCCTTTCGCCATGACCATTCCGATTTACCAGGTTGATGCCTTTGCCCGCCGGCCCTTCACCGGCAACCCCGCCGCCGTGTGCCCGCTCGACGCATGGCTGCCCGACGCCACCATGCAGCTGATAGCGGCCGAAAACAACCTGGCCGAAACCGCCTTTTTTGTGCCGCTGCAAGGCCAGGAGGCTGATTTTCACCTGCGTTGGTTCACGCCCACCTTCGAGATTGACCTCTGCGGCCACGCCACCCTGGCCAGCGCCCACGTGCTGTGGAACGAGCGCGGCTTCGCCAAGCCGGAAATCGTATTTCAAAGCAAAAGCGGCCTGCTGAAGGTGCGCCGTGAGGCCGATGGCCGCTTGATACTCGATTTTCCGAGCCGCCCGCCGCGCCCGCTGGCCCTGGCCGAGCACCCCGAGGTATTGCAGCGCGCCCTGGGCCCCGGCGCGGCCACGCCGATAGCCGTGCTTGCCTCGCGCGATTTGGTGGCCGAGTTTGCCCACGCCGACGAGGTGCTGGCATTGCGGCCCGACTTCGCGGCCCTGGTTGACCTGGGCTACATCGGTCTCATCGCGACCGCGCCGGGCAGTGGCGGCGTCGATTTTGTGTCGCGCTTTTTCGCCCCCGAGGTGGGTGTGCCCGAAGACCCCGTTACGGGCTCGGCGCACAGCACGCTCATCCCGTTCTGGGCCGCGAAGCTGGGTAAAACCGACCTGTTTGCCCGCCAGGAGTCGGCGCGCGGCGGCGAGCTCTGGTGCCGCCTGCGCGGCGACCGCGTCGATATCGGGGGCTACGCCGTTACTTTTTTGCGCGGCGAGGTGCAGCTCTAGTGCGCCGCGGGCGGTGCTGAAGCCGCTACACGCTGCCAGCTAGGTAGTTGCTAGGGGCAGCGTCGCGCTTTAGAATGCGTGCGCTGGTCGCTTCACGAGTGGGCCAGCCAGCCGGGGCGCGGGCTGGCCCACTCTGTATTCGGCGGGGCTAGCCCGGTTATAAGCCCGGGCGCTAGTAGCTTGCGGCGAAATGCGCCGTGGGTTAACGCTGGCGCAACCCGCTGTTTACCCTGCTCTTTCGCCCGATGTCCACTCCCGCTCGCCTCACCTGCATTATCGTTGACGACAACGAAATCAACCGCCTCACGCTTGAGCATCTTGTCGACCTCACGCCCGAGCTGGAGCTGGTTGCCTCGCTGCCGGGCGGCCTCGAAACGCTGGCTTTTTTTCGGGCTGGCGGCCAGTGCGACCTTATTCTGCTCGATGTGGAGATGCCCACTCTCACGGGCCTCGAGCTGGCCAAGCTACTGCCTAAGCCCACGCCGGCCATCGTGCTCGTAACTACGCACCGCGACTTTGCCGTGGCGGCCTTTGAGCTGCAAGTGGTTGACTATCTGGTGAAGCCGGTAGAGTTTGCGCGCTTCAGCCAGGCTATCGGCAAGGTGCAGGCCCAGCGCCCGGCGCCGCCCGCCGCCCGCCCCGCCGCCAAGGCGTCCGAGCAGTCAGCTGACCTCTTCGTGAAAGTGGGCACCAAAACCATCAAAATCAATTTCGACGAGGTATTTTACATCGAGGCCCTCTCGACGTACTCGGTGCTGGTAACTACCACTCAAAAACACATCGTGTACCTCACGCTCAAGGCCCTGAGCGAGCGCCTGCCCTTCGCGCACTTCGTGCGCGTGCACCGCTCCTACATTGTCAACATGCGCCGCATCGAGGCCATCGAAGACAACATACTCAAGCTAGGACCCCACGAAGTGCCGGTCGGTAAGTCCTACCAGGAGGAGTTCAGCCGCCAACTGCGTAGTCTGTAAGTGCATAATGAGGGTACATAAGCAAGTGGCGTAACGTTGTCCTGTCACTAGAACAACGTTACGCCACTTGCTTATGTACCCTCATGATGCACTTGCTAAGCTAGCTCCTGCGGCAGAGCGGCCAGGGCGCGCCGCACCTGGCTGGCCAGATGCGCAGCGGCGGTGGGCAACTGGGGCAGGTCGGTGGCGGCTTCGAGCTGCTGCACGGCGCTGGCTACGCCGGGCACGCCCACCGATTCGAGGCTGGGCTTGATGTGGTGCGTGATTTTGGCCACCTCGGGCCAGTGGCCAGCGGCGGCGGCGGCGTGCAGCTGGGCCAGGCTCTCGGGAATGTTGCGCAGGAAGGAATTGATAATCTTAACCACAAACTCTTCGCGGCCCCGCGCCAGGGCGCGCAGCTTGCTTAGGTCGTAGGCGTGGGTGGGGGGCGCGGGCAGCTGCTGCACCAGGGTGCGGTACACCTCCTCTTCCTCGAAGGGCTTGGCCAGGGTGGCGTTCATGCCGGCCGCCAGGTAGCGCTCGCGGTCGGCCCGGAAGGCATTGGCCGTGAGGGCCACGATGGGCAGGCCGGCCCGCGCCGGGTCGGGCAGCGCCCGGATGGCCGCCGTGGCATCGAGGCCGTTGAGGCCGGGCAGCTGAATATCCATCAGCACCACGTCGTAGGGCTCGGGCGCGTCGCGCACACGCGCTACGCCGGCGTGGCCGTCCTCGGCCTCGTCCACGAAGGCGCCCCAGCCCTCGAACAGCAGGCGGGCCACGGTGCGGTTTATCTCATTGTCCTCCACCACCAGCAGGCGCCGGCCGCGTAGCGCGCCGGTGTCGTAGGCATCGAGGGCGTGGGCGGTGGGCACGGGCGCGGCGGCCTTGGGCAGCGTGAGCATGAAGGCAAACGTGCTACCCCGGCCCGGCTCGCTACTGAGCCTGAGCTGCCCCCCGAGCTGCTCGACCAGCGCCCGCGAAATGCTCAGCCCCAGGCCGGTGCCGCCAAAGCGCCGGGTAGTGTCGGAATACGCTTGGGTAAAGCCTTCAAAAATAAGGCCTTGCTTGTCGGCAGCGATGCCGATGCCGGTATCCTCCACGCTGAAGCGCACGGTGAGCGTGGCGGCCGTTTCGGCCACCTGCTCGCCAATCACCACTATCCGCCCGCCGGGCTCGGTAAACTTGATGGCATTGGCCACCAGGTTGAGCAGAATCTGGTTGAGGCGGTGCGGGTCGCCGAGCACCCAGGGGTAGGCGCAGGTGGTGCGCAGCGGCGTGCCGGCAAAGTGCAGGCCCTTTTCGTTGGCCTGGGCCACGAGTGGGCGCAGCGCCTCGCCCATCGAGTCGCAGAGGTTGAAGGCCACGGCCTCAAACTCCATTTTGCCCGAGCTGATTTTGGCCATGTCGAGCACGTCGTTGATGACGTGCAGCAGGTGCTGCCCCGCGTGCCGGATGGTGCGCACAAAGTCCTGCTGGCGGGCGTCGAGCGCCGTTTTGCCCAGCTGGCTGGCCATGCCCAGCACCCCGTTGAGGGGCGTGCGGATTTCGTGGCTGATGTTGGCCAGGAAGTTTTCGCGGGCCTGTACGGCGGCCTCGGCGGCCGTTTTGGCGCGGCGCAGGGCGCGCTCGGCCAGCACCCGCTCGGTGATTTCCTGCCCGTAGCCGATAACGTAGGGCGGCTGGCCCTCCTCGCGCACCAAGTGGTTGTCGAAGAGCAGGTAGCGCCCGCCCGGCAGGGCCATGGTGCCGCGCTGGCTGCTGCTGGTGGCAAAGCCGCGCAGATAGTCTTCTAAGCCGGCCCGGTAGGCGGGGTCCACGAGCGCGTGCAGGTTGAGGCCCGGCAGCAGGGCCAGCGGGTGGCCCAGCAACTCGGCGGCGGCGGGGTTGGCCGTGAGCACGTTGCCGGCCAGGTCGTGGGTGCAGATGAGCGCCTGCGAGTGCATCATCAGGTCGCGGTACTGCTTTTCGCGCTGGCCCAGAGTATCGGTAGCCAGCTTTTCTTCGGTAATGTCGTTGCTGAGCACCAGCACCTGCCGGGCCCCGTCGGGCCGCACCAGCAGGCGCTTGATGGTGCAGAAGTGGCGCACCTCGCCCGAGGCCAGCGTGGTGCTCGTTTCGCGGGTCAATTCCTGGCCGGTGGTCAGCACTTGCGCATCGGTGCTGAAATACTCCTGCCACTCGGTAAGCTGCTGGGGCGTCAGGTCGGCTGCCTCGGAGTAGCCCAGGCGGTGGCGCAGCTGGGTGGTGGCGCGGTTCTCAAACACCACCTGCTGCTGGGCGTCGCGCACGAAAATGAGGCTGGGGGTGGCGTCGAGAATCTCGCTCAGCAGGTTTTGCTGCTCGGCCAGCTGGCGCTCGGCCAGCACCCGGGCAGTAGTCTCGGCCAGGTACAGGGTCACGCTGCCCTCGGGCGGCACGATGGCGGCTTTTTGCAGTAGAAAATGACGCTGGCCCACCTCGATAATCGGCAGCGGCGCATCGGGGTTGGGATGAGCGGCGGCGCGCAGCTGCTGGCGCACCCGCACCTGCTCGGCCCGGCTCAGGCCCTGGCGCAGGGCCAGCGCGGCGGAGTTGGCGTAGAGCTGCCGGCCGTTGGCCGCGAGCCGGATAATGGGATTGGGATTTTGCTCCGACAGATTGGCCAGCGCGTGCAGGCTGGCCAGTAGGTCGGCGGGCGACTGGTCATCGGCAGCCAGCGCCGAGGCAGAAGGGGTGGACATCAGCGAAATGCAGCAGGACTGAAATAAGGGAAAATGATAAGCAGGCCGGCCGGTCCGCAAACAGCCCGGCTAAGTCAGACAGCCGTTAAAAACTGGGTAGAGTACTAAAAAGGAAGCCTAAAAATATAGAAAAAAAGGACCGCCCCAGCCACGGCTTATGCCCTTAGCAGTGGGTTGAGGGCATAAATAAGTGCCTTAGCTAAGCAAAAGCTCTGGTAAGCAACGGGTCAAGGATGAAAAATAAAGCCAAAATTCCGCATAAAAAGCAACGCAAACGGCCGCGCGGCGCCCTACCCAAACGGGGTGGCTGGGCTACTTGAGCACAGTGTTTCCGGTTGCCTGGGCCATCTGAGCGCCGCTGCCGCCGCTGGACAAGTGTGCCAAAAGTACCGGCCTTGGCTTCGGCCGGAGATTAAAACTGTGCGAATGCCCCCATTTCGTGGCCGAACGGCCGCCGCCCACCAGTTACCTCGCCAGGACCCTTAGTGAGCAGCCATAAAAAAGCCTTCTTCCCGGCATCCGGAAAGAAGGCTAGCGCACCGGGCTGGCGGCTACTGGCCCAGCGTGATGCGCAGAGGCTCGGTGCCAGGTGCGGGCACTTCGACCCGGCTGCTGCCCTCGCCAAAGTACTCGACGCGCAGCGCCACCGCCGCGCCGGCCGGCACGGGCAGCGCAAAGGCGCCTTGGGCGTCGGTAACCACGAGCTGGCGCGGGGCGCCGGCCGGGTACACGCTGGCCCCGGCGCAGGGGCGGCCATTGGGGGCCAGCACAATGCCCTTGAGCTGCACGGTAGCCGGGGCCGCAAGCTGCGCCGCGGGCGCGGCCGGGGCTGCGAGCGGGCTAGCGGCGACCACGTGCTGGGCGGCGGGTACGCTCTTCGGCTT